>Ga0315275_10001652_pt1 | contig 19817 bp, 15 predicted proteins | sample YL17G03_0_MG_FD_205557 | JGI IMG/M metagenome (GOLD analysis project Ga0315275, IMG submission 205557) | Sediment microbial communities from Yellowstone Lake, YNP, Wyoming, USA - YL17G03_0 | ecosystem: Environmental > Aquatic > Freshwater > Lake > Sediment | place: USA: Wyoming | collected...
CTGACGCCGAAGTGCCGCCGCGCCGATGACCGCGGCGGCGATCGCCAGCCAGAGCGCGATGAAGAAGACGAACGAGCTGAGAGCGGTCGGGGGCACGGGCAGCCATTCCCTCCCGAACAGCAGCGGCAGCCCCTGCCGGCGCACTGTTTCGTGCACCACAGTCTGCACGTATTCGATGCGGGCCGCGCCCCACGGATTCGGCCGCAGCAGCCATCCCAGAGCAACGCCCGCGAACGCGGAAACCCACACGCGCCACTCCCACCGGCGCTCGACTACTCCTTTCACCAGGGCTGTCACACCGACCACGACCGGGACGATGGCGATCGCGTTCAGATGGATGAAGCTGGTAAGGAAGCCGGCCAGCAGAGCGCCGGGCGCGCTGCCAGCTACGACTGCCGAGAGCAGCAGCGCGACAAAGCCCATCGTCAGCGTCTGCGGCCGCGTCTGGAAGACCGTCCAGATGATCGGCGGCGAGACGAACACCAGCGCGAACGGCCAGACCGCCGCGTAGCGGATGCCGCGCCGCTGCAGCACCGCGTAGACAATGCCCATGACAATGACGGTCTCGGCGATGGAAGCGAGCTTCATCGCCATCACCGGATCGCGCAGCAGCGCGAACGGAACCAGGAAGAGGTGGAACCCGTAGCCCATGTCGGAGGCATACCTGCTGAGAACGGTGTGCGGCAGCCAGGGGAAGGCGGAACTCAAGAGACCGTGACGCAGATACTCGGCCGCGTGGCGGTAGTGGTAGAAGCTGTCAGGATCGGGGATGCCGGGGTTGCTGAGGCGAAGCAGCCCAACCACCAGCGCGGCCGCGCCGACAAAGCTGCTGGCGGCGAGGGCGGTGCGCCAGGCTCGGACACCTGGGTTGTTGTTCGGTGGGGTCGGTCTGCTCATGGGTGGTGTCTGCCGATCCTCTCGCGGGCGCGGGTGTTCAGCGGCGCGGCCGCTCCTCCCTGCCCTCCCCCGGAGCGGGGAGATGGTAGATCAGAATCGAGTAACCGGCGCGATCCACGGGTTGGTATGCCTGCAGCCAGCGGTAGGCGGAGAGCAGCTTGAGGCAGTTGGCGCTGATCGCGATCCACCCGGTGCGGGGCTGCGACTCCCGCGCATACCAGTCCGGGGGGCGCGGTGGGTCCTTAGGGCCGAGGTCGGGGAGACGTTCGCATTGGACTCCGTAGCGCGACACATCGGCCGGCCCGAAGTAGGCGAAGTGCAAGGGCGTCGCCGTAGGATGCGCTCGTTGCCATGCGGCCAACGCCGGCAGGTCTTGCCCCCAGTCGAGATTCGAATCGGCCAGTATGCGTCCGCCGCCGCTCGGCCCTCCGGCCAGTTGATTGAAGTAGGAGAGGTAGTTCGGCGCGTAGCCAACCGCCTCGACCACGCACCATGCGAGCAGTACCAGCACGGCTCGTCTCGGCCACGCGCCCCACTGGGCAGGCCAGGGCCTCCTCAGGGTTCTACCCACGAATACGATCAGCAGCGGGTAGATCGGCAACAGGTACCGGATTCCGAGATCCAGATTCTGGAACATGGTGAATGCGAAGAAGATAGCTGCCGGCACGACGAGGCTGAGTTCGTCCCTGTCCGGCTTCCCGCGGCTGAACGCCAGGCCCAGCAAGAGGAGGAGAGGCAGCGATGTCTTGACCAGAAAAACGAGCGGGTAGTAGTACCACCAACCGCTGTCTGAGACCATGCCCAGGAGGTAGGCGACGTGCCCCGACCGCTGGTGGCCGAGTTGGAACGAGATGGCCTGCCAGTACTGCCCCAGCGGCAGCCGGACGGCACCTGGATCGAGCGCGATCGGCGCGATGCTGAAGCGATACACACCCCAGAGGACGACCAGCGCGAGGCCCACTACAACTGCCAGGGGGCCTGCAACCGAACGAACCGTCGGTGGGCAATCATCGCGTCGTATTGCATACACGAGCGCCGGCAGTACCATCAGCAGCAGTAGCCCCGGGAGCTTGATGGCCGCCGCAGCGCCGAGCAAGATTCCGGTAAGCAGCAGGTAGAGCAGTCGTCGCGTTCGCAAGTACCTCCAGCACGAATAGCTGGCGAAGGCGAACGCCGCGCTGAGGCCGAGGTCCAGCGTCGCCACTGCGGAGTGGGCGATGAGATTGGGCTCGAAGCAGTAGAGCGCCAGCGGGAGGAGGGCGGCCCTCCAGCCGTACAACTGTCGCGCCCAGAGGAACACCACCAATGCCAGGGTCAGGGAAAGCGCGATCACGGGAAGACGTGCCACTCTGACCAGGCTGACGGCGCTGGGAGCATTGGGGCCCTGCCAGAGGTAGAAGTAGGAGTACTTCAGCCGCAGGCCCTGCTGCCAGTCCTCATTGAGCGGCAGCCGCGCCGCCCCTGCGAGGTGCGCGGCCGCACCGAGGACCATGCTCATGAGGGGCGGATGGTCGGTGTTGAAGCGATAGTCGCCCGTGCGCAGCGCAGTGAGACCCGAGACAATGCAGTACGGTTCATCGTCGGTGGCAGACGTGGTGTAGGCCGCGTACAACATCTGGGCGCCGAGCAAGGCCAGCAGTACAACCACCACCGCGCCGCGCGCGGCCACAGCCACGGCGCTTCCTCCCTTGGTGTTGCGAGGCGAAGTGGCGGAGATCATAGGTAGCCCAAGGCCTTCAGCTTCCTCTCCTGATCTGGATCGAGGCGAGGCATCGGCGTCGTGTCACTTCGACGGGCGAGTTCCTCGTTCAGTGCGGCCAGGGTCGAGCGGAGGTGATGCGAAACCTCGGGTAGCTCCGCGCTCAGGTTTCGGGACTCGAGCGGATCTTGGCGCAGGTCAAACAGCATCCCCTTCTCCCTCGTCCGCGACCCGGCGCGTGGCCTCCGCCTGCCGTCCCTTCTCGGACCTGAGCTGGCGGTCGGTAGGGTCTGCCTCCGCCTACCCTCGCCCTCGATCAGCTTGTACCGGTTGCCGATGAGGCACGACTGCTCTCCATAGACGGAGCTTCGCGCGTAGCGCTCCCCGCGCGGCGGAGGCGAGAAGACGTTCTCAGTCGCCACGTGGCGAACCGATCGGCCGACGCCTAGCATGTCGAGTATCGTTCCAAAAAGCCAGCGGGCCTCGACCACCTCCGTCACGACCGCGGGGGCGCGTCGCGAAGGGTCGGCCACCAAGAGCGGGACGTGCACCAATTCCTCGAACACGGTGTGCCCGTGCTCGAAACCGCCGTGGTCGAGGAACTCGTCGCCGTGGTCCGAGACGAACACGACGCACGTGGACTCCCAGAGGCGGTGTTCGTCAAGATAGGCGAGCAACCGCCCGATGCTCTGATCGGTAAACCCGATCTCCTCCGCATAGAGCGCCTTGAGTTGCGCCAGCTCGCGAGGACTGAAATAGGTCTCTGGATTCCCTATGACGTTCAGCTTCTCGGGCAGATTAAGCTCCAGCCCGCGCTCGGCGAAGTGGAACCCCTCGTGCTTCTGATACTTCCAATGGGGATCGAAGTAGTGCGCGAACAGGAAGAAAGGCTCGTCCCGACGGGCCTCGAGCAGACGCAGCGCCCGATCCGTCACCTCCACGGAGGTGACGGACTCGCGGTCCGACACCTGGGATTCGTCCGTGAGGTCGAAGCCCTGCAGCATCCCCACCTCGGAGCTGACGAAGTTCCCGGAAACGACGGCCAGGGTGCGGTAGCCGCAGTCGCGCAGGATCTCGGCTAACGTCAGCTGGTGCGGCAGGAGACGGCCGTCGCCGACCTGCGCGCCATGCTCCTCCGGGTACAGCCCCGTGAAGACCGATGCAAACGAAGGCATAGTCCAGGGCGCCTGCGAGTGCGCCCGGGTGAAGTACGTGCCGTGCGGGGCGAGTCGCTCCCGCAGGTTGGGCGTCAAGTCCCACCCGGAGGTGGGCTTCGATAGCAGACTGACATGATCCTCCCGTAGTGTGTCCACGGCGATGATCAGCAGGTTGGGGTGGGACTGCTTGAGACGGCCCCGCGCCTGCAGCGCCACCGCCCCCGCCCCCATCCACAGGACGACGACGACTCCGAGCACCACCGTCGAGAGCCGATGCACCCGACCCAGCGCCACTGCCCTCTGAACGCGGCCTCCCACCACCCGGGCGAGGAACTGCACGGGGCGGTGGAGCGCCGAGTAGACCAAGACCGCCACTAGCAGACCCCCGCAGGCCAGGCCCGCCATCATCACGCCGGGCTCGAGGCGCGCCCAGACATGCGACAGGACCACTAGATAGCCGAGCCACACGACGATCGTCCACACCCCTTCGACCGACTCGACGGGACGAGTCGCTTCAGAAGTGCGGGCGAGCAGAAACGCAGCCGCCACCGCCCAGAAGAGGCCGACTCCAAGGCCGAAGACCCCGCTGGAGGGATAACCGAGAATCTCAGGCGCCCCCGCCGGCAAGAGGAGGACGGCGAGGGTCAGCGCCGCAGTCAGCATCAGTGCCAGCGCCAGCCGCCGCTCGACCACCCCCTGGGAGCCCGATCCTTTGGGCGATCCTGCGCCAGCCGCGCCGTCCGCCGGACCCGTTGCTGGTGGCTGGCGAGGTGCCAGCGTGATTGCGAGCAAGAGTCCGACCGACGAACCGACTAGCGCCCCAATGAAGGCGCTATCGGCGCCGAGCCAGAGCACGGTGCGCCACAGGCCCTGTGCAACATACCGGTTGGCGCTGATCTCCAGACCTGCCCCCCAAAGGCCGATGACCGCGCCTGCACAGGCCGTGAACGCTACCGCACGGGGAACCACTCGCAGCCATGCCATCGTCGCGGGGGATCTCCTATTGGGGTTCGCACATTGCAGTGAGGTGCGAACCTCCTCCTAGCCAACGCGGTGCCTTCTGTGAGTCTCGCCGAATCACCCTATTCGGAGAGACTCAATAGGCATGCTTTCGGCGCTCCTGCCGGGATTCCCGCAGTGGACGCAGTGTGGCGTAACTGCCAAGAGTCAACGAGCCTGTGAATCCAGGAGCAGACAGTGGGAATGGGTCCACCGAAGGAGGGAGCACAGTGTCTTCACCCAGGCAAGAAGCTACCATCGTCGAGCGCTGCTGGGTCGTGGAATGTGCGGTGTCCCTGTGCTCCCCAGTGACCCTTTCCGGGCGCTTCTGGGCGGTCTCCTTCCCGGCTGGGTCGGTGCTGTCCTTCCTCTCATGGATACCGTTCCGAGTTTCCCATTCACTGCCAGATACATGCTCGGCGCCGTCTGGGAACTCGTTGGCCACGCGCTCGGCTCCTGCTGGGCGCTGCTGTTGCCGAAGGCTGTGCTCGCGGCGCGCGTGCTGGCGGCATAGAGCCAACTGGCCGTCTAGCTGAAGCGATCCGGCGGAAGCAGGAGCCGACGCCGGCAGTTCATCCCCACCTTTCGCCTACTCTGGGCCGTGCTATCGAAGCTTGTGTAGGACTGGGAGGAGCTGGAGCATCTGATGAAGCCCGAGACGGTGAGCGGCTGGCACACCACAGCCTTGTGTTTGTTCTGGCGCTGGCGTTCCCGCCCGGGGCGGCCACCGATCCCCAGTTAGATGCAGCAGCCTATCCGCCGCCCGTCTCATGGAGACAGGACGGGTCCAACGACAGCAAGGGAGGCGGGTTCATCGAGACGGAGCACGGCGGTGTCTTCGTGTATCGCTCGGCCACCCAGAGCCAGGGGTTCCGCTCGCTGCGCGAGGGCCAGGAAGTGGGACTCGAGCTCGGCCAGGGCGGCAAAGGCCCCAGGGCCGCTAAGGTCCGACCCCGGTAGTTCGACCTTTCGCTGAGACAAGGAGCTCCGGCCTGTGCCGGAGCTCCTTTCCATTGCCTGTGCGAGGCCTCCATCCGGTGCCGTGGAAGCCCGGCTTCCATGTCACTGCAGCGATGGGCCAAGTACGGCACGTATGTCCTCACTCTGGACGGTCGCACGGGCCGGGAAGAAGGGCCACCACCGGCTGACGGCTGTCTCATGGTCGGTTAACACGCACAACCGGGAGTAGAAACCCCCAGGAGTGCGTGGATAGGGTCACTGGGGTGCACAGGCGGTGAGTGCTCCAGCGCACGCGGCTGGTGAAAGCGCCGCCAGCCCAAGGGGGGCAACTGGCAACTACGCTGCAGGCACAGGCATGGACCTGTGCTTTCTGGCTAGCTACACTACAGAGAGGTGACAAATGCGATACCTCCGGTCACGGCGCACCTCAGGCAACTCGATCGGCGGGTCCGAGGCGGCCACGCCGGAGCGCATCCCAGCCACCTTTCTGAGGAGGCCTTGATGGCACACCGCGATCCTGGTCTGTCCGTATCGGTCAGAGACTTCCCGAAGCGGACCCCATACGGCGAAGACGATGTCGCCGAGGTCACCGCGGCCATTCGCTCTCAGGTGCTTTTCGGGCCGGAAGGGACACGCGTGCGCGCGCTCGAGGAAGGCTTCGCGAAGCTCTACGGTGTGAGTCACGCGGTCGCCTGCACCTCGGGCACCGCGGCCGTGCACACGGCCGTCGCAGCCTTGGACCCGGAGCCCGGCAGCGAGATCATCACCTCGCCGGTGACTGATTTCGGCACCATCGCCGGGATGATCTACCAGGGCTGCATCCCCATCTTCGCGGACTGGAAGCCGGGGAGGTACAACTTGGACCCGGAGGAGGTGGCCCGCAAGATCACGGACCGGACGGCGGCGATCGTGCCGGTGCATCTGTTCGGGAACCCCTGCGACATGGACGCGATCATGGCCATCGCGCGGGAGCACAAGGTGCCCGTGATCGAGGACTGCTGCCAGGCCTACTGCACCTCGTACAGGGGCCGGTACGTCGGCACGATCGGAGACATCGGCTGCTTCTCCATGCAGGAAAGCAAGCATCTGCCGGCGGGTGAAGGCGGACTTGTGATCACCGACTCGGAGGAGCTGGCGGCGCGCATGGAGCTGTTCAGGGACAAGGGATGGCAGACGCGCGGCAAGGCCGGGCAGCGTAGGTATGCACTCCTGGGGCTGAATTATCGGATGAACGAGCTCACGGCGGCCGTGGCGCTCGTGCAGATGCGTAAGGTCGAGCAGGTGGTGCAGGCCCGCAGCCGGATCGGGAACCGGCTCACCGAGCTGATCGCCGACCTGCCCGGCCTCAATCCGGCGCCGGTGACGGAGGGCGGCTCCCACTCTTACTGGGCCTACCCGATCCAGGTGACGGGCCGTGAGGCGGAGGCATTCGCCCAGGCGGTGCGCGCGGAAGGGCTGTGGTGCGGTTGGGGGTACACGGGCAAGCCCATCTACCTGTGCGCGGAGGCGCTATTTGGGAAGCGGACCTTCGGCACGTCGGGTTATCCGTTCACCGTTCCTCCTTGTCGGACGACGGTCGAGTACGCGCCGGGGCTCTGCCCGGTCGCGGAGAGGGAGCTGCTCGAGACTATCATCCTCGGGCCTCACGAGGGCTGGCAGGAGGAAGACATGGAGGCGGCCGCACACATCATCCGGAAGGTTGCCGAGGAGCAGCCGTGTACCGCGTAGGCTGCGCGAAGGCCGATATCACGCCTCCGCTGGGGGTGCCGTTCCTGAGCGGCGTGCCGCGGCACGCGCCGATCGGTGGGGTACACGATCCGCTCGTCGCGCGGGCCGCGTGCATCGAGGCCGGCGGGAGTCGCGTCGTGGTGGTGAGTGCGGATACCATTGGCTTCTCCAACTCCCTGCTCGGCGCGGGCAGGAGCTTCACCGGCGAGGTGAAGCGCGCGATCGAGCGGGCCACCGGCATTCCCGCATCGCATGTGATGCTCGCCAGCAATCACATCCACTCCTCGCCCGAGACGCTGAACTTCCGGCCGCTCAGCGCGACGTACCCGGATGCGCACGCCTGGCTCGAGGGGCTGCAAGCGACGCTCGCGCGATGTGCCATCGCGGCCTGCGCGGGAAGCGTGGAGGCCGAGCTGAGGATCGCCAGAGGGATGGCGCAGGGGCTGTCCTACAACCGCCGTGGCGAGGAGCCCCTTGACGAAGAGGTGACAGTGCTTGTCTTCGCGTCGGACCACGGTCCGGAACTGGTGCTGGCGAACTACGCCTGCCACCCGGTGATCGTGCAGGCGCAGCCGCTGGTGTCTGCGGACCACGTGGGAGCGATGGTCACGGCCGTGGAGGCAGCGGTCCCTTCACTTCGCTCGTGTCAGTTCTTACTGGGAGCCTGCGGCGACATCGACCCGAGCGTCGGCGCGACGCGGCGCTTCGCAGATGTGGAGCCCATGGGGCGAGCCCTCGCGGAGCATGTGCTGCGTCTCATTCTATCCGCAGGTCGCCGCGACGGACCGGCGGTGGTGAGGGCCGCCTCCGCGGAAATCGAGTTCCCTTCCCGGCCCCTTCCAACCCCGGAGGAAGCGGCCGGGATCACGGATGAGGACGAACTGGTCAGGATCGCGGAGGGGAGCGGCCCGTTCCGCGACGAGGTGCAGGTGATCCGGATCGGCGATGCGGTGCTGGCGGGAGTCCCGGGGGAAGCGTTCTGTGTCACCGGGTACCGGATCAAGGCCCTGTGCGCTCCGCGCGTCGGCGTCCCCGTGACCTGCGCCAACGGCTACCTCGGTTACCTCGCGCCTCCGGAGGCATGGGAGCGAGGCGGGTACGAAGTCGCTCTAGGACCGTGGTCGAAGGTCGGACCAGAAGCGCCGGCCATTCTCCTGACGGCCGTCAAACGCCTTCTGGGACAGGTTGCTCGCTGAGCCCTCAGCGTAGCGAGCCCAGTGCCCGCTGCCGACCGTATACCGAAGGGGACCCCTCACCCCCCCCCTGACGGCATACAGCGGCACGATTCGCCGCCGCGTGGGGCCCGGGCGTCGACGTGCTGCTCTCGCCCCGAGCGTGACCCTCGGCGCAGAGGTGCCATTGGGAGGGAAAGGGCCGTTAAGGAAGCGTTCGCGCGAACGGTGGCCGCGGTCAGCGCGCGCATCCGTCCGCTGCGCTCGTCCGACCAGCTACCGGCTGAGTCTGCCGGCATCTGCGGGGCTATCGTAATGCCGCCCTGAGCGATAGCTGGATGCTCCCTGCCCGTCTCATTGGCGCTCGACACCCACACGGCGTCCCATGGTGTATCGAGGGTACTCCGCTTCCCTGGAGCGTGAGCCGTTTTCCCCGGAAACGCTGTTCTGACGCGTGGTCGGCTCCTGAGCAGCCGAGGGCGATATGGTTAGCCTTTCTTCCTCACCGGCCACCCCTTCTCGTTCCATGATGATTGGTGTACGGCATAGTCGACGCCCGGCTCCGGCGCCGCCTAGTGCGCGGCAGAGACTCGTCAACGGAGTCCTACCTCAGTTCGCGAACTCCTCGGCCAGTTCGAGCGCGGCTTGCGTCCATTCCCACATTCGCTCAGGTCGTCCGTGGCACGTATGCAGGTCCTTCATCAATACCTCAACGGAGCATCCACGCGTCTTCTCCAACACGTCCCGCAGGCCGGCCCTAACGTTCTCGATATCCCAGGTGTCGCCGGCCATAGCCGCGGGATTCGGCTTGTAGGAGAGTACTAGGTCCTTTCCAATCGCTTCCGCCCCAGCTGCCACGTCAGCCCATGGGCTCATGGAGATCCGCCGAAGATTGGGGAGGTGTCTCCTCGCGATCTCGACCTTGTGGTGCAGGGGTTCGCAGCATCCATAACAGGAGAGCCCGAAGCGCGTGAGCAGTCGGCTTTCGTACTGGAGCGCGAACTCCTCGTGCATGGCCGGGGAGACACCGGAGAAGATCTGCGTGGAGGCGGTGCCCCAAAGGTCCTTGAGTCGCACTTGCCCGGCGAAGTCCGGCTGTGGCAGTTCGTCGGTGAACCCGAGCCCGCCGGGCCCGATCCGAGAATTGCCATTATTCAGGGTGAGAGCGCCCCGTGCCTCCAGCGCCTCCATCCGCACCAGATGGCACTCCGTCATACGGCTCAGCACCCCGTGGAGCCACGCCGGTCGGTCCATCATGTCCATAAACGCCTGCTCGATCCCGCGATACTGGACGAACTCATCGAATGGATCGAACCAGCAATTGTGCGGGATTGTCTTGCGGACGTCGAGGATGTCGCCGTACAGGTCGCAGTGCTGCTGATAGAGCCGCTCGGTCGACTCTTGGTCTACCGTGACTAGTGGTATGCGAATCCTCTCCGCATCCTCCTCGCTTACGATCACCGGCACGAAGCGCGAGGCGCCAAACCAGTGGTCGGGCTCATCCCGCTTCGTCGCCAGTCCAATACCGGTATCGGAGACGACGTAGGGCACGGCCACCAAGCTATCTATCACCATATCCCCAGCTTGATGCTCCCACTGGTAGAGCAGACGCCTAAGCAACAACTCTTGACGACGTAGGAAGGGGTCAGTGCACAGGAGCGCGTCCTCGACTCCGGTGTCGGGCCAGGCGCTGTCCTCCAACATCTGGAGCATGACCATGGGCCGCACCGGGTCCAGCCGGTTTAGCCGCCGCCAGAGATCGGCCTTCTCTGACTGGATCGGCAGCGCAGCGATCTCCGCGACGCGGGTGGCCAACGCACGTACGGCATCCCGCTCTCGATCCGGCGTTCTCACCAGCACGTCCTCGGAAGTGGATTTGGGCAGTAACCGCGATTGGCGTGAGTCGCTATCTCGGGACGAAGCCCGTCCAAAGCATACAACGCTGCTCTATTACAGTCCATGCCTGGACCGGCTACGGACCTGCCACTGGGAGTGCCCGCGCGGCCCGACGCCGCATCACCCCGGGTTGGCCGCATGAGGCTGCGGTCAACCGTAGTCGCAGATAGATGGACGCTTGCCGCAGATCGTCGGCGTTGCTGAGGAAAGTCGGGGGCTGAGTGAAGCGACGCCTCAGGTGTTCCCGCCCGGTTCGCCACTCAGGCCGTCCCTGCTGGAGCTACGATTGCTGTCAAACGACCGCAGCGGGATGGCCGGAGAACTGCAGGAACGCCTCCAGGACCGCGGCCGCGTTCGCACCAGAGGTTTCCGGCTGAAGCGCCTTCGCCGGCCCGAGGATGTACCCTCCGCCGGGCGACATCCTCTCGCATAGCCGCCTGACCTCTTCGAATATCGTCTCCCGCGTCCCGAAAGGAATGACGCCTTGGGAGCCGAGGCCGCCCCAAAACGTGATCTTGTCGCCCCATCGGGACTTCAGTTCGTAGGGGTTCATGGCCTCGGGCTGAATGCTCTGCAGCACGTCGAGTCCGATCTCGACGATATCCGGCATGATGTCCGCCACGTTTCCGCAGCAATGGCTGAGGGCTATCTTGCCGTGGCTGTGGACCGCCTCGTATAGCTTGGCGAGTCTCGGCTTGAGGAGCTTCCGCCATCTCTCGGGCCCGATCAGCACGCCGCGCTGGTCTCCCCAGTCGTCGGAGAACATGATGCCATCCACGGGGAGTTGCGCGCTCACTTCCACAAACTTGAGATGCATCTGCAGCACCCGGTCCAAGAGCTCCTCATAGAAGTCCGTTTCCACAATCATGTCGGAGAACGCGTTTTCGAACCCGCGGATGATCCAGGGGCGCTCGAAGAGCCCCCATCCGAAGCCTGCGACGAGGAAGCTATCGGAGTACTTAGCGCACGTCTCCAGAGCCTGTTCGCGCAGGTTCTCATCCACGAAGATCTCCCAAGAAGGGAAGTCGTACCGGTCGAGGCTGGGAGACTTGAGGCCGGGCTCCAGCAGATGCATCGGGCGGCCTGCCGTGCTCCAGACCGAGCCGAACGCGTCCCGATATGTCACGCCATCTATGGGCGACGGACGGTCCGGATCAATGGCAGTGACATTCACGATGTAGGCCGGGAGCCTCTCGCGCCATGAATCCGTGCCATAGTACTCATCCAGCCGTGTGTCCACTCCTTCTTCGAACGACAGAGTGAATGGTATCGGCCGAGTTTCCCGATGGCTGATCTGTTCAAGAACGATCTCTCGGGGTGTCATGGGTTGCCCATCTCCGCTGCGCGCTCTCCTGGCTTCGGCTTGCCGTCTACACAGACGAGGGCGGAGCCCTTCCACCGATCAGGCTCCGCCCTCGATATGACAGTCAAACTACGTCGCGCCCGCCGACCTACGGGGTCGGAAGCGCGACGTACCAGCACATGCAGGAGCCGACAATATCCGGATCCTCGTTGTTCGGCGCCACAGCCGCAATGAGCTTCTCGCCAGGCCAGAAGGCGGCGTGACCATCAGCGAACCCGATGTTGCTTCCGCCCAAGTGTCGGAAGAACTTCTTCCGGTTCTGCGCGTCCACAAAGAAATCGACGTCGCCCACTCCGCAGTCCTGCGACCACTCGCAGTTCGTCCAGTCCGCGCACGCGTCGTCCAGCAGTTCGCCTTCACATATGCATGGACTGGTCTTGCACGCGTCAGGGAAGATCACGCCGTTCATGGAACCGAACTCCAGGAACGGGCCGGTATCGCCGACGACGATGTACCTCACCGTATCCTGGATCTCGGCGAGCTTCACCTCGTTGTACATCAGGTCGCCGTTGACGCCGATCGAGGCCGAGAAACTCTTGGTTGCCACACCATCGGCGTTCGGCTGTGTGACCATCGCGTGCGTCATCTGGACTATGGAGTCGGTCACGCTACCACCCCAGCCCGGAGGCCAGGCGACATAGCACGGACCGCCCGCGTCCGTCCCGGTGCCCCATTGGCCTTCGGTGGTGCGGTACTTGTCCAGCCAGTACCCCGTGTCGGGGTTCAGGATGAAGCTCGCTCCCCCCTGGATCTTCGCGCTGGGGCAGCGCCAGACGTCGCGGTTCTTGACATACTCATCCAGGCGGACAGGCACCCGCAGGTACGGGTTCGCCTGGTAGGAGCGGTTGCAGTCCGGCTTCGGTTTGCGGGCGACCCCGAGGTTGAAGTATGTCTGTGCCTCATCGTCGCCCTTCCGGGTCCAGAAACGGTCGTTGTTGTCTCCCAGGTACATCTGAATGGCCAGGGCGATGTTCTTCACATTGGACAGGCAGACAGCCCTGCGCGCCGATTCGCGAGCACGCGCAAACACGGGGAAGACCATCGCAGCGAGAATGCCGATGATCGCAATGACCACCAACAACTCAATCAGCGTGAAGCCTCTTCGTCTCATCGCATAGCCTCCTCACGAGTTTCATGCTACTCACAACTGACGGATGACCCAACTGCCTTCTGCCTCCTTCCCAGGCGCTGCCTCCCGCCTTCCGAAGACTTGCTGCCCTCAGACTACCAAGTTCCAGCCCAGCGAACGGCATCCTGCTGGGCCGGTAATATTGTACCCACAATGTAGGTGGATGGACTCCGAACGTCCATGCCCGGGACTGCTGGCGGTTTGCCCTTTTCGCATGGTGCGCAGGAGGCGTCTACTGGCCGCGAAGCCGCTGCCTAAAAGCATTGGGGGAGACACGTTCGGATCGCTTGAAGGCACGGGAGAAGTGGGCTGGGTCCCCATACCCCACTCGGCGAGCCACCTCGGATACGGTCAGATCCGTTGTCTCGAGCAGGTCCCGCGCCCGCGCCATCCGCAGACTGCGGACATGGTCCGCGACCGACTGCCCGATGTAAGCAGAGAACAAGTGGCTCAGCCTGCTCGAGCTGTAGCCCACAGCGCGGGCAACGTCCGCCACGCGGAGCCGGCGATGAGAGTTCGCGCGGCAGTGTTGGAGCGCGTTTTGGACAACCTCCCAGGCAGCCGGGTCGTGCGCGACCGTCGGCGACTCCACTGGGGCAAGCTGAGATCCGTATCCGCGCCGGATGCGTCGGACCAGAACACAGCTAAGGTACCGCAGGAGAGACTGGGCTGCCGCCTGCCAACCCCAGGCGCGGTTGGTGAGTTCCACGCCGACGGCAATCGCTATGCTCTGTACGTTCGTGCGTCCGTGGAGTTCCAGGTGGGGACCACCCAAAGTCCAGCTCGTTCCCACGGAGTAGGTTGTGTGCAGGAGCATGGCGTAGCTTTGGTCGAGCACGCACCAACACAAGACGTAGGAGGACGGCTGTTCTGCTGGCATCTCGCCATGGTCCACCCCTGGCGCAATGAGCAGCAGATCCCCGGCCTCGATGGCGAAGTCCTCCCTGGGCGTCGATATCCGCGCCCGACCCGAAACGGCGAACACAAACTCGTGTCGTCCTGCGACGTGGGGATCGAAAGTGTACGGGCTATATGACGCGAAGTGCGTCTGGACGCCCTCTCCCGCGAATCGGAGCTTGGACGCGGGGCGGCGAGCACCGAGTTCCCGTACACGCCTCTCGAAGAGTCGTTCCGTGCTCAACATGCGGCCTGAGGGTCCTGCTGCATGCCTCTCACACCCTACGGACGTTCGCCCAATGAAGTAACATTGGGCGAACGTCTTCCTCCAGGCATTTGCTGGTTTTCTGATGAGTTTCGTCCTTACTTCTTTGGGCGAAACTCATTAGGATTCCTTTTACGGCGTGGCACAGAATCTCCTCTCGGCAGCCGGTGACGCCGCGGGCGGCAGACGAGGAACACGAGAACACCGCGGCAGCCTCGCTAGGGCACGGAAACCGGCTGCGGAGACGGAGCAGCCAGCCGGAATACGGCCATCTTGCGGTCTTCCACACAGAGCTGGAACTCGTCGGCGCCTCGGAGATGCTGGTAGAGATCGGCGTTGCGCTCAGTATCGAGCACGACGAAGTTGGTCCCGAAGTCCTGCTGGAGCACATCGGGGATGGCCTTGAACTCGGCCGGCGAGCACGTCTCGCTGCCACAGGTGAACGGTAGCGCGTCGCCGACCTGCAAGTGATGGACCTTCCAGTAGAGAGCGGGGTCATACGCGTACTGGAAGATAGGGTCGAGGCCGCCGACGAAGCGGTTGTGGGTATTCCAAAGGAAGAGCTCTGGGAAGTCCCACCAGTTGACGTTGAGGACGACGGATACCTCGGGCGTGTTCTCGCTTAGCCACTCGGCGGCGGCACGCGCCCGGTCCGGAGGGTCGCTGACCCAGGTTGGGCGGAGTACGATCTCGTCGAGGGCGTTGACCGCTCGCAAGGCGAAGGCGGCGAGCACGACCAGAGCCAATGCGCGGAACAAGCGACGGCGAGAGCCGCGTTGGGCCCGCTCGGACAGGAGCAGGCCATCGAAGGCAGCGGCGACAAAGACGCCCGCGAAGGCCGCCCATAGCGTCATGCCGCGGCGCGTGTCGGTGAGGGTAAAGGCAAAGAACACCGCGCTGAGTAGCAGTGAACTCCAGAGCAGAGAGCGCCGTTCGGAAGGCAGCCGTCGCCGGGAGAACTCGCTGGCGGCAAAGGCGAGGGCGAACAGGACCCAGATGAAGAGGAAGGAGGAGTAGCGGACCAGGGTCGCAGACAGATCGAGAGGCTGCCATTCCTGGCCGAAGATGAGAGGCAGGCCTTGCTGGCGCGCGGCAGCGTGCATGACCACCTGTACGTATTCGAGCTTCGCCACTCCGAGAGGATTAGGGCGACAGGCCCAGCCAAGCATCCAGCCGCCGGTGGCGGCGGCCAGCTTCAACCATTCCCACTGCCTCTCCGTGAGACGCTTGACGACAAGGACGGCGACAGCGAGGACAGGGATGATGGGCGAGATGTTGAGGTGTATGAAGGCGATGGCGAAGCTCGTAAAGAGCACGGCCCGGGGGCGGCCGCGCAGCATGAACGACACGAGCGCAACCGCCAGGCCTGTCGTCAGCACATGGGGGCGGGTCATCTGGAGCACGCCGAGCATGGCGGGGCTAAGCAGGACGATGCCAAACGGCCAGAGGGCGCTATAGGCGAGATGGTGGCGGCGCAGCACGAGGTACAGCATCACGAGGAGGAGGGCGAGCCCTCCGATGGCGGCGATCCGGATCCCCAGGATGCGGTCAGCGATCAACGTGACAGGCGCAAGCAGGAGGTGAAAGCCGTAGGCGATATCACCCCCGTAGCGCCCGACTAGGGAATAGGCGAGCCACGGGAACTCCGCGTAGAACGGACCGCGTTTGGCGTACACGGCAGCATGGCCGAGGTGGTAGAAGCTGTCGGGATCAAAAGCATTGCTGCCAAGGCGGACGAAAGCGGCCACGGCCACGGCTGAAATGGTGAAGACCGAGGCTCGCAGTAGGCTTGGTCGGACCGGCCCAGAAAGGAACCCCGCGCACGCCGCACGCCGCGCTTCAGACACGCGGGAAGGATTCGGCGGACGCTGGAAGGGACCTGCCCGCACCTGTCCCCTCGCGCGGATAGATGGTTCGCGCTCCACTCTACAAACGAAGCTGGCAGGTAGGGGCTCAGGCCGCTACCGCCACTGCGCCACCTTCTTGAGGACGTACTGCGCCGCCTCCCGGTCGGGCACGCCCGCCATTCCGATCCATACGCCTTCAGGCCGCAGATTCTCCATGAAGAAGTCAAGCTCGTCCATCTCCAGGTGACGAAGCTCAAGCCCTTTCCCGGCGGCCTGGATCTTCTGGTAGACGGGGAGCCAGTCGGAGCAGCGACCGTTGCCCGCTCCGTAGACCCATTGTATGGCTGTGAGCTCGGGAATCTCCAGGAGGGTGTCAAGGTGTCTGAGGGCAGTCGGACCGTCGAGGTGGTAGAGCGAAACCTCGTAGTGGCGTAGCTCGCGGACCAGTGACGGGAGGAACATGTCGCGGAACATCGCCGATGAGATCATGCACGAGAAGTCGCACTGGGGGATGAACCATCTCCTGGTGGAGACCTGGTTACCCCAGGTGGAGATGGCCTGTCGGGCGGCTGTGAGCTTCTCGTAGAAGAAGTCGTAGACCCAGAGATACGTGTCTGTCACGTACTCTAGCAACGACCTTACCGCCTCAGGATCATCGCTCAGGTCGAGGTTCAACTGCATCGGATCGCGGAAAGCAGCGATGGCATCTGCGCCGGGGTGCAGGTCGGTGAAGCTGGTGTAGAAGAGGCCTTGTCCCGCCTGGAGCATGGCGTCGGTGATCTCGGTAATGGCCTTCCAGTACACGTCATCTGTGCTGAACCGGACCTCGTTGACTTGCGACCAATCCGCCAGATTCGGGCGAGACCAGGAGGTCTCCTCATCGAACTCAAGCTCGCAGCCGAAGAACGCGCTGAACAGCTCCGGCCCAAGGTACGGCATGGCATGGGGAAGTGCGTCACCGAGGTAGTCGGTGTTGAGGGCCTGGGCCCTTTCGAACTCCGCCGCGTACCCGGCGTCCAGCCACCGGTGCCGGAAAGACCTATGGGTGCTGCGCGGAGCGCGACAGACGAGCTCCTGTTTGGGGATGGTGATGTGAACGACAGGGCGATCGATTATCTCCCGGTGCCAGAACGCATCCTGGCGCTCGAGGCGCTGCTCCCAGTCCGGGATGTTCTCCAGGGGCATGATTGAGCGCGGCGCTGCTGTGGGCATTTCAGGCAACCTCGCTCGCCTTGCCGCGGACGCAAGCTGGGTTCACGCCCGCGCGAGGCGGGGAACGAAGAGGCGGAGTGGGACAACGCGGCGAAGGCGCCGAACGGCTTGAGTTTGCGGCTGAGGTGGAAGGAGGTCGCACATGCGCATCGGCATCGTCGGGGCGGAGAGCAGCCACACTGCCATCATTGCGAGAATCCTGAACGTAGACCAGGCCGTGCCTGGAGCAACCGTCACCCACGTCTGGGGTGAGACAGAAGAGTTCGCTCAGAAGGCGGCCCGAGATGGGGCGATAGCCTGCATCGTGAGGGATCCCGGAGAGATGATCGGTCGAGTGGATGCCGCCGTGGTGGACCATCGGGATGGGAAGCACCACGCCGCGGCCGCGAGGCCGTTGCTCGAAGCCGGCATCCCTGTCTTCGTGGACAAGCCGTTCTGCACTGACCTCGAAGAAGGTCTGGGACTCGTGCGTTTGGCGCGCGCGCGAGGTGTGGCCATCACCAGCTTCAGCACACTGCCGCTGGAGCCGTCGGTGCAGGAGTTCGCAGACCGCCTGCCAGGGATCGGCCGGCTGCGGGCGCTCGTCACCGCGGGGCCGTGTGACATCGATGGCCCCTACAGCGGGGTGTTCTTCTACGGCGTCCACCAGGTGGAAACGGTGCTGAGCCTCGTCGGGGCCAGGCCTGTTAGCGTGACGGCGACGCGCAGCGGCACTGACGGCGTTGCCACGGTGACCTTCGACAGCGGCGTTATTGCGTCGGTGCACTGCCTGCAAGACTGGTGGGGGGGCGGCGGCTTCCACGCCTTCGCCTGTGGCGAGGAGGGAACGCGGAGCGCACACCTGACCTCGGAGGAGAAGCCTTTCCTGAGCGGAGTCAAGCTCTTCTGCGAGATGTTCGAGACGGGCATCGAGCCGGTGCCGCCACAGCGCTACCTGACCGGCGTCGCCGTGCTGGCGGCCATGCGGGAGTCGTTCGCGGTCGGCGGCCCCGTTGCAGTGGAGCGCGTGCCCGAGCTCTGAGCCACACCAGCGTAGGAGCACCTGTGCCCTACTCTTTCGCGCTGATCCGGCGGATGCGGCCGCTGTCCCGTCGACACGCGTCGATCAGGCGCATGACGGCCAGCGGCTCTTCCGGCTTCACGAACAGCGGAGTCCCTCGCAGGATCGCCGAAGCGAAGTCTGCGTAGATGTCGACGAGATAGTCTGGGTCCACGCCGATGGTCTTTCTCTTGACCCAGATGTCGTCGTTCGGGTAGAGGCGGTCGCGGCTCGCCAGGGACGGGTCCAGTTCCTTGGGCGGCAGGTCTGACTTATCCAACAGGGTGACCGTGAAAGCGTCTCCGCCGGGAGTCAACTCCAGTGCGCCCTCTGTCCCCCATGCCTGGGGCCCGCTCGACGATACAGTCGCGGCCTGATTCATGTCGATCTCGCCGGTGACGCCTTCACGGGTAACGACCACTATCTTCAGGACGTCCTCGGCGTCGCCCAGAGAGGCCACAACTTTGCGGTCGCAGAAGATGCGTGTCACGTTGTAGCCGATCAGCTGCAGCAACTGGTCGATCAGATGCGACCCGCCGTTGAGGAGCACGCCGCCACCATACCGAATGAGGCTCTGCCAGTCATTCCGTCTGACGTAACGAAAGCCGGCGAGGTGGACGTGGTAGACTTGCCCGATGATCCCCGACGCCAGCAGGCGCTGCAGGTGCTGGAAGTAGGCCAGCGCCCTCAGGGACTGGAAGACCGTGACCAGTCTCTCGCCCTCCTCCGCAGCGCGCACGATGGCCTCCGCCTCCTTCGCGTCTCGTGCCATGGGCTTCTCGAGGAGAACGTGGCAGCCCGCCCGCAGCGCAGCCACCGCCATGCGGGCGTGCAGGTGGCTGGGAGTGGCGATGGTGACCGCGTCAAGGTGGCCGCGGCGCAGCATGGCGCCGAACGTTTCGTAGCTGGGTACTCCGTATACGTGTTCGGCCTCTTGCCGTCGCTCGGGCACGACGTCCTGCACAGCCGCCAACTCGAAATCGGCGCTCTGCGCGATCTCCCGACAATGGCACTTCCACCCAATCCGGCCGAGTCCAGCTACGCCTATCCGTATTCGGCCCAAAACAGTCTCCTTGCCCGTCGTGCGTGTCTCCCGCGCCAGTAGTATGAAGCTACTCCACGTCAGCGCCTCCTCCCGTGCCAGACGCTGCTGACAGCCTGCCCATTTCGCCTGCGCACGGCGGCAGACGGAAGGGTCTCGGTGTGACCTGACCAATGGAAGCGGGTGCATATGGGAGAACTCGGAGACTTAGGGGTCGAGCTGGAGAGGCGCACGGCCGCTGGCACCGGGCAGATGCTTCGCCGTTTCCAGGCGGAGTTCCGGTTCGGATGCGAGCTGGCCGCGGCCCGCAGGGGCGACCGGACGCGCTGGGAGCAATTGCTGGCAGAGGCGTGCGCCCACGTCCTGGAGGTTCGGGCGGAGGTCATTCGGGTGATGGAAGTGCTCAAGCCGGGCGGCGGATACGTGTGCTCCCCTGACCAGAATATCCCTGGTGTGCCCGAGGAGAACATGCGCGCGCTGTGGGAAACCGCGCGGGAGGAGGGACGCTATTGAGT
>Ga0315275_10001653_pt1 | contig 19808 bp, 18 predicted proteins | sample YL17G03_0_MG_FD_205557 | JGI IMG/M metagenome (GOLD analysis project Ga0315275, IMG submission 205557) | Sediment microbial communities from Yellowstone Lake, YNP, Wyoming, USA - YL17G03_0 | ecosystem: Environmental > Aquatic > Freshwater > Lake > Sediment | place: USA: Wyoming | collected...
CAATAGGATAGGTTTTCACTACAACGGCTTTTTGAATGTTTTGGATAACTCAAACCCCGCTTACAACGCGAAATCATCGAAAAAAAATTTGAAAAAAATTATTTTTGCTCAAACTGCGGAACTTGGGCTAATTATTTACCGCCACTTATATCTTACTTTACAGGATGTGGAACAGGCCAAAAGACCGCATCGCCGTCTTTTTGTGGCCAGATTCGGGGCTGGCCTTTATCATTATAAATCACTTTTCCGCCGTTATCGACCAAATCTTCGCCAAGACTATACAAAATGAAATTATTATCGGTTTTTCGATATGTTAATGGTCCATTTCGATATACGTCATACGGCATTTTGTTGATAAAACCTTTATTTAATAATTCATCGAGACTATCAGGATATTTGCCTGTCTGCTGTCTGTATCGCAGTATGGCCAAAGTTGTGATAAGGCCGTCTCTCTGGGTTTTAACACGCCAGGAAAGTTCACCGACTTTTTCAAATGCCGGTAGTTCAATTTTCATTAACATAGGGGAATTATACAATGCCTTGTTTAATTGTTCTTTCATAGTTTCAAGATTTGCAGTTTGAAATCCCTGCTGGCAGGTGTCATATATATTATCAATTTGTTCAATGATTTCTTTTTTGTCCGGCAGATTAAATGTTAATATATTAAAAATTATCTGGAGTGTATTTTTGCCGGCAAAACCGGTGCCCTGGCGAACAGGTTTGCCGCCGCCTTTGCCGTCATCAGTGAAGTAACGTTGAATATAATCATAGACCAAGGCTCTTTCTCCACTTATATCGATTACAGTATCGTTATAATTCTGCTGCAGAAAGTTTTGGGTTCTTTCAAGCTGCTCTGTTGTCGGTGTCGTTTTGTCAATCATTTGGGATATCGCCGAATGACCGATTGATTCAATGGCTATACCAACAAGCTGCTCGACAAGCATTCCATTTCCCTGCATTCTTTGGCCTAAATCGCATAATTCAATAGCTTTATTAGTTGCTTCTTCGAAGTTATTTTTAAAAGCCGAATATCTGATTTGCCAGTTCATAGCTCTGGCAAGAAGGCGATGTTTTGATACTGAAAGGAAATCTAATTTCATTAAATCAGTTTCATTTATATCATAGATATTCCAGTAATATGGTTTTTCGAGTGCTATTCTTAATGTATCAAAAGCCTGCGTATTTTGAGCGAGCCAGTTTTCAAATTCATGTAATTGGATTTCATTAAAATCGCTTGGCCAAGTTGTGTTGCTTTTCTTTAACCAATTAGGTTCATCTATGGAAAGTTCAGCTGCTTTTTTCAGCAGAGGGGCGCTGTTGAGGGATTCGTCTCTGCCCTGGCGAACATAGGTATTGAGCCATTCGACATAATTTACAGATATATTGGGTTTGCCCGAAGAAATATAAACGCCGCAAATAGATAAATAAATAGAAACAATAACTAAAGCCTGAAATGAGTGGATTAGAATTTTTTGCCAAAGGGGGCGGCAGCGTTTTTTAGCCCGGCGGGCAAGAACAGCAATCAGTTTTGCGTCACCGAAATTATCAATCAATTTTTTAGCAGTTTTTTCTCTTTCCTCATCGGTCTTGCAGTCCTTCAAAGCATCTTCAAAATGACCTATCAGTTCGGCTTGCACATCGGCACAGGCTTTTCTCTGCCATCGCATCTTTTTTATGACGAGCCTGATATAGTCAGCAGCACAGTCCGGCAGATTACCGAATGCCTCTTTGTTATCCTTGTCTTTCATAATAAGACCTCACTATTTACGCTGGAACTACGGCGGAACCGAAAACAAGCTTTAAAGCCTTGAATAAATCAGCAAGCTGCACCTTGTCGGTGTCGAGCCGCTCTTTGCCTTTGCTGGTGATGGAATAATATCTCCGTTTCCTGCCGGATGGGGCTGTTTCCCACTGGCCCTTAACGAGTTTTTGTGCCTCAAGGTTGTAAAGCAGCGGGTAAAGCGTTCCCTGACCTAAAGTTAAAATCTTCTGACTTTTGGCTTCAATCGCTTCTGACAGTTCATAACCATACATTCGGCCGCGGGATAAAATTTCAAGAACAACCACAGGGGCGATGCCTTTTAAAAGTTCACGCTCAAATTTCATAGCCATTCTCCTGAAAAATGCTTTGTTTTACTTATTATGTAATACATAGTATGTGCTGTCAAGCATTATTTTGAAAAAATTTTGTTATTTTTTGGGCCTTTATTTTGACTTTAAAACTGCGTTTTTATCGCAAATAAGGGCATTTCTTTTAAGCTGCCGCAATCCTGTGCGGTTTACAGGGCAGTCCGCAAAAAGAGTGTCAAAATCCTTTTGTGAAAACTTCAAAATCTGCTCTGGCGTTAGATTTAATCTTTCGGCAAAGAATTTAAAATCACTGCTGTGGCAGACAGGAATTTTTTTATTATACGGACAGGCAAGGATACACCTGTCGCAGCCGAAAACACAGGAGCCCATCTTTGATTTAAGTTCTCTGGAGATTTTTCCTTTATGCTCGATGGTAAGATAACTGATACATTTGCGTGCATCGAAAAAAAGACTTTTTGAAATGGCCCCCGTAGGGCAGGCATCAATACAGTGTGTGCAGTTTTTACAAAAATCTTTTTTGGGCGATGGTTTATCAGTTTTTAAAGGCAGATTTGTAATCAGTTCGCCCAAAAGCAGAAATGAACCGAGATGCGGATTGGTAAGTAAATGATTTTTCCCGATAAAGCCAAGCCCTGCACGCTGGGCCAGCGACTTTTCTGCTATCGGAACGGAATCGACACAAATTTTGAATTTTAGCTCTTTACCTGTTTGGCCTTTTATAAAGTCGGCAAGTTCAAAGAGTCTTTTTTTTATAAAACTGTGGTAGTCCTGATAAAGGGCATAACAGGCGATTTTTGCCGATTGTTTTGAAGATTTATAATTCAAGGCGGTGCATATCACAGATTTAGCGTCGGGCAAAAGCAGGGCGGGATTGAAACGTTTATCGATGTTTTTCGTAAGCCAGGCCATTTTGCCACAGCAACCGTCTGCGAGCCATTTTTTAAAATGCTTAATATAAACTGCACTGACAGGTTCCGCTGTGGTTATACCGACAAGGTCAACACCTGAATTTTTTGCCTTCTGTTTGATTTTATCTTCGATTGTCTGCATAAGAATATTCTACGCAAAATTACAGGCGAAGACAAAAAAATACGGGGTATAGGGGACAAAAGAACCTAAAAACTAATCCGCCGAGAAAATCGGGGAGACAGGATTCGAACCTGCGGCCTCCTGGTCCCAAACCAGGCGCTCTAACCAAGCTGAGCTACTCCCCGAACAAATATACAATACACAATGTATTATAATTAATTCGGCTTTTTTGCCATCCATCCCGGTGGACAGTAAGTATCCTATGGATATTACTATAGTTGCGGCAGATTTGCAAGAGCGGATTGGTTATTTACAGGCGATTTTGAACCGATATAATGTAGCCTTGAATATGGTTTTTAAGGGAGGCGATTATGTGCGGAATTGTAGCTTACATAGGCAAAAAGCCGGCTCAGCCGATACTTATCGAAGGCCTAAAGCGGCTCGAATACAGGGGATATGACTCTGCGGGCGTAGGCCTGATAAACCCTAATAAAAGCGGCATCAAAATCATCAAATCCAGCGGCAGAATAAGCGTTCTCGAAGATATCTTGAAATCGCCTGACATACAGGAGGTTGTCGGTATCGGCCATACACGCTGGGCGACTCATGGCGAACCTAATACCATAAACGCACATCCCCATCTCGATTATACCGGCAAAATAGCGGTCGTTCATAACGGCATTATCGAAAATTACAGCACACTCAAAACCTGGCTGATAAGCAAAGGCTGTAAATTTGTCAGCGAGACGGATACGGAAGTTATCGCCAACCTTATCGGCTATTTATATTCAGGCCAGGATGGTAAAAAATCGCCGAAAGAAGGACAGAACAGATTTGAATGGGCAGTGCAGCATGCCTTAAACGAACTTGTCGGCACTTACGGCCTTGCAATAGTTTGCACGGATTTCCCGGATATGCTGATAGGCGCCAAAAAGGGCAGCCCTCTGATACTCGGGCTTGGCGAGAATGAGTATATCATCGCATCCGATGCAGCGGCAATTGTCGAGCATACCACGCAGGCGATTTATCTTGCCGATAACGAAATGGTAACCATAAGCTCGAAGGGCTTTCATACAAAAACAATTGATAACGTCGAGATACGCAAGGAGCTCAAACAGATTGAATTTTCGCTCGATGCAATTGAGTTAAACGGATTTCCGCATTATATGCTCAAGGAAATCTGCGAGCAGCCAAAGGCGCTGAGTATGTGTCTCGGCGGAAGACTTAACCTTCGGGACGGCAGAGTCGTGCTCGGCGGAATAAGCAAATACTGGCGCGAAATTACAAGGGCAAAAAGGATTATTATAAATGCCTGCGGCACGGCCTGGCACGCAGGGCTTATCGGGGAGTATCTGATTGAACAGCTCGCCAGAATCAATACTGAAACCCAGTACGCAAGCGAATTTCGGTATCGAAATCCCATTATTGAGGATAACACCATAGTTATAGCCATCAGCCAGTCGGGCGAAACAGCCGATACGCTCGCAGCGGTGGAGCAGGCAAAAGAACGCGGAGCTACAACACTTGGCATTGTCAATGTCGTAGGCTCAACTATTGCCCGAACTACCGATACCGGCGTTTATCTGCGTGTTGGACCTGAAATTGGTGTCGCGAGCACAAAGGCATTTACCGCTCAGGTGGCCGTGCTGGCTATGCTGGCTATCGAACTGGGAAGGAGAAGACACTTAGGCAGTGAGGAAGCAAAATTTTATATTGGTGAGCTTGCAAAAATACCCGAAAAGATTGGGAAAATCCTGGCAAAATCGGAGCAAATCAAAAAAATAGCCGAGGCAACCTGCGACAGGGAAAACTGGCTCTTTTTGGGCAGGGGGTTCAATTATCCCGTTGCGCTGGAAGGCGCGCTTAAGCTGAAGGAAATAAGTTATATCCACGCAGAAGGTCTGCCCGCTGCGGAAATGAAACACGGGCCTATTGCACTTATTACAGATGGTATGCCTGCGGTATTTATCGCAACGCGGTGTTCACAGTACGGAAAAATTATCGGCAATATCGAAGAAGTCAGGGCTCGCGGCGGAAGAACAATAGTCGTTGCAAGCGAAGGTGATGATAATATAAAGCAATACGCCGATTATCTTATTACTGTGCCGGATGCCCCTGAAGAATTGCAGCCGATGCTTACCGTAGTACCGCTGCAAGTATTAGCCTATCACGCAGCGGTTTTACGCGGCCACGATGTTGACAAACCTCGAAACCTCGCAAAAAGCGTTACAGTTGAATAAAATTGACCTGATTTTGGTTGGATTTCCCAATGATGGGCAAAGAATTTGTTAATCGGCTGGCAAACGGCAAATCAGACATTATTCAGACCTTTTTGGACATCCTTTCTAAAACAGGTTCGCGGTATTGTATAATCGGAGGACTTGCTGTAAATGCTTATGTTGAACCTGTCGTAAGCCTTGATTTGGACATCGTTGTGGCGGTTGAAAATGCCGAGACTATTTGCAGAGCGGCCAAAGAGCAAGGCTTAAAGGTTGAGGAATTTGAGCATAGCGTCAACATCACCAGCATAGACTCCGACTTGCGGATTCAGCTTCAGGCCGACCCGCGGTATCAAACGTTTATTTCAATTGCGCAGGAAAATAATGTGCTGGGTTATAAGATGAAGGTTGCGAAGATTGAAGATGTCCTGCGGGGCAAAGTATGGGCTTATATGGATGAAACTCGGCGGAAAAGTAAACGGCAAAAGGATTTAGCCGATATTTTTCGCATTGTTGAAAAGTACCCCCAGCTTCAAGCCTCGCTGCCGCAGCCCCTTCGGGAAGAATTGAACAAATAAGACGAGGCCGCGATAATGGCAAAGAAGCGACTTCCACCTGATCAACTTTTACAGGCAATCGATTTTTCTCAGCGACTTACAGACAAGAAATTGTGGATTAGGATGGCCGATGAGCTGATTGCTGCAACTAATATCCTCGAGGAAGAGGTCGTAAAATACTGGTCTGAAATACAGGTCGACGAAAACAACCAACCAGTCAGCACTTCTAATCGTAAATATGCCCAAGGGGCTTTCTCCTTATTGATAGCGTACGCTTTGGAAAACTACTTTAAGGCTTTGCTAATTCATCGAAACCAAAAGGATTTGAAGGGTTGGCTTCTTACCAAGCTTCCGAAATACCTTATTAAGCACGATCTCGGCAAGTTAGCATCCGAATCGAAATTCAAACTACAAGCCATCCCAAAACCCTCATTATTGGTGTTTTCAAGGCCATAAATGGCGTTTTTTGAGGTTTTGGGATAGGTTCTAGATATTTCAGAGGAAGAACTTCTATGCTGATTGTCTCGTAGCTCTATTTGGGCTGCCCGATACCCTATACTAATAGAACCCGAATCGCTTACTAATATGAAGAAATTCTCAAATGGACAATCTTATCTCATAGCGTATTATGCACCCCAGGACATAAAAAGAATCCATAATTTTATTGATCGTCTTCGCAATCATGCTTTAGCTGAAATTGAGAATAATGCATAACTGGGCAAGGAAATGTGGGAACAGCCTTTTTCCTCTTTACTTGGTGTGTTTTTGCTTCTCCTCTTCCACCAAAACTTCATTTACGGAAGTCCTGAAGGTCAATGGTGATATATTTGAAGCCGAGGGATTTCTCAGATATTTATTTTTCAATTATTTCTGCGTAATCTGTGTAATCCGTGGTTACTCTTTTCCTTTCTTATCCTTTTCTTGTGGACGGTGAACGCCGTTCAGCCTGGTGCGAATTACTGTTCGATTCAACAGAATCGGCCAGCACCTTTATTGCTTTTTTAACTTCGGCAACTTTAATTACCGCAGTAGTTTTGCCGCCTTTTGCACCGGCCGTGACGTAGGCATAAGCTATATTGATATGAGCCTTTGCAAGCTTTTCTGTTACCGCTGCAAATGCGCCAGGTCTGTTGTCAATGGTCATACAAAGCACTTCCGTTTCGTTAAACTGCATATTTATTTGATTGAGAACTTCGCGCATTTTGTCCGCTGATTCACAGACAATCCTCAGCACGCCGTGCTCGACGGAGTCCATAACGGTAAGAGCGGTTATATTGATTTTTGCCCGTGCGAATTCAGCCAGAATCTGGGCCAGAACGCCGGGCTTGTTTACCATAAAAATCGAAAATTGTTTTTCAACGTTCATATCAACCCCTTTCGATTCGTCTTCTACGTTTTCTTTATCTCGCTGATTGCTGTCCTGGCGTCAGGATAAAAATTAAATATTTTATCGAGATTCGTGATTTTAAAAACACGGTAAAGCTGCGGGTTTATGCCGCTGATTACAATATTTCCGTTGTATGAGGTAATCTTTTTCCTCGCATCGAGCAGTACCCCGAGCATCTGTGATGAAAAGAATTTTACGCCTGCGAAATCGATGATTATATTGCGGGGCTTATTAGCTTTTATAAGTTCAGATATTTTTTCTGTAACCTCGTCCAGACCCTGGCCTGCACTCAGGCTTGCGACATTGAATGATATTGTCGTAATGTCCTTTTCAGTCGTTATTTTTGCAATATTACAGTCAGTCATATTAAATCAGAATATAGAATGTAGAATATAGCATTATTATAGCTGTATCGGTAAAAAAATCGAGAAAGATTTCTAAGAAATCATTTGGCCTTGAAGCAGGCGGCATAATGGCCGGGGGCTTTTTCCTCAAGCGGCGGTATGTTTTTGCAGCAGAACCCATCGGAAATGGGGCAGCGGCCGCAAAACGGGCAACCCGCCACAGTTTCCTCGCTGGCCGGCAAAGCAGCGGAAATGGAAGGCTTTTTCCTTTCCGGCACAGGCTTCGGGATAGCTGAAAGGAGCAATTTTGTATAAGGATGCAGGGGATTTTCATATAAAACCGGCGCCTGTGCAAGCTCGACAATTTTGCCTAAGTACATTACCGCTACGGTATCGCTTATAAACTCAACCACCGACAGGTCATGAGCAATAAAGAGGTACGTCAGGCTGAACTGCTCCTGAAGGTCTTTAAGAAGATTTAAAATCTGTGATTGGATGGAAACGTCCAGGGCGCTTACGGGTTCATCGCAGATTACCAGCTTTGGCTCAAGAGCCAGCGCCCTTGCGATGCCGATGCGCTGCCGCTGACCGCCGGAGAATTCATGTGGATAACGGTTGATATGAGAGGCCGAAAGCCCCACCTTTTCCAGCAGAATTGCTATGCGGTCGATAAGTTCCGAACCTTTGGCAATACCGTGAATTTTCAGAGGCTCTGCAATAATCGAACCGACAGTCATTCTCGGATTCAGAGAGCTGTAAGGGTCCTGAAAGACCATTGATATGTTTTTTCGTATTTTTCTAAGTTCCGACTGGTGCAAAGGCAGGATGTTTTTACCGTTAAAATAAACCTCACCTGCCGTGGCCGGTACAAGTCTTGCAATTGTTCTTGCTGCGGTTGTTTTTCCTGAACCGCTTTCGCCTACAAGACCGAAGGTGCTGCCGGCCGGTATCTGAAAACTTATATCGTCGACAGCCTTGACATAACCTATGGTTTTTCTGAGAAGACCTTTTTTGATTGGGAAATAGGTCTTAAGATTTTCTACTTTTAACAAATTGTTATTGTTCATAATCAATCTTAAATCTTCATTCTTCAATCTTCATTTCTTTGCATACCAGCAGGCAGCATAATGATTAGGCGAAACTTCTCTTAATTCCGGTTCCACTGTTTGACATCGTTTATCGTTGTAGCCGATAGGGCAGCGAGGATGAAATTTGCAGCCGGATGGAAAATTCAACGGCTCAGGTACGTTTCCTGCGATGGTGTTTAATCTGTTTTGTCTTGTGCCAAGCTGCGGCCGTGAATTTAAAAGTCCCTGTGTATAAGGATGCAGAGGATTTTTAAAAAGTTCGTTGCAGGAACACTGTTCAGCGATTTTTGATGCGTACATCACAGCGACATTATCTGCTCGCTGTGCCACAACGCCCAGGTCGTGAGTTATCAGCAGGATACTCATATTTTCACTTTTTTGCAGTTCATCGAGTAAATCAAGAATCTGCGCCTGTATCGTAACGTCGAGAGCAGTGGTAGGTTCATCGGCAATCAGCAAAGAGGGTTTGCAGGATATTGCCATAGCAATCATAACTCGCTGTCTCATTCCGCCTGAAAGCTGGTGAGGATATTCATAGAGCCTTCGGCCGGCATCCGGTATATGAACCTTTTCGAGTATTTCCTCAGTCATCGACCATGCTCGTGAGGATTTTTTTCTTTGATGGAGACGAATGGCTTCTGCAATCTGAAAACCGATGGAAAAAACCGGATTTAAACTCGTCATTGGCTCCTGAAAAATCATTGCGATTTTATTTCCGCGGATTGTGCGCATTCGTTTTTCGGTAAGTTCGAGAATATTATGGTTTTTGAACGAAATTTTTCCCGATACAATTCTCCCCTGCGGATGTGGAATAAGACGCATAATCGAAAGGGCGGTAACGCTTTTGCCGCATCCGCTTTCGCCGACAAGGGCGAACGTCTCTGCCGATTTTATATCGAAGGATACATTCTGGACAGCCTTGGCAGGTCCCTGTTCGGTATCGAAAAAAGTCGAGAGATTGCGAACTGACAGTAGTGTATTATTCTCGGCCATATTTTTATTGCACCTTTAGTTTCGGGTCGAGCGAGTCCCGCAGGGCGTCGCCGAAGATATTTAACGCAAGTGAGATAAGAAAAATTGCAGCCGTAGCTGCGGTCATTTCCCACCAGTAGCCCTTTGGCAAATCCAGTCTTGCCGCATCTATCATTGCGCCCCAGCTTGGACTGTTCTTTTCGCCCAGTCCCAGGAAGCTCAGAATTACTTCGGCCTGTATAAAGCCGACAAATCTCAGGGAAAAGCTTATTATTATCAGGTGGAAAACATTCGGTATAAGATGCCTGAAGATTATTCTCGAATTGCTGCAGCCGTATGATAGAGCGGCGAGGATATATTCGCGCTGCTTATGTTTCATAACCTCTGCCCGGATTAACCGGCAGATATCGACCCAGCTTGTAAGGCCGATTGCAAGGTAAACGGTTGATATGCCTGAAAGCGATATTGTGCCGAGACCGAGCGAATTAAGGTTGAGCGTTTTTCCCCTGAGCACAAGGGCAAAAGCGAGGATAAGGAGAATATAGGGAATAGAGCTTAGCGTTGTATAAATCCATACGACTATGTCGTCGATGAAGCCCCGGAAGTATCCTGCCGCTGCGCCGAGGGGAACGCCTATTAAAATGCTGATGATTGATGCCCAAAAGGCAATGGTCAGGGAAACTCTCGCTCCATATATGGTTTTTCGCAAAACGGAACGGCCAAGGAAATCGGTGCCTAAAATATTTTGTTTGTTCGGCTTTTCATATTCTTTGCCGACCTGCTGATTCCAATCCAGAAATGACACATCGGTTTTTGTCCAATTGGCCAAATAGATAAACATTACAACAAGAATATAAACGACGATTATGCCCAATGAATACATAGCGAGGGTATGCTTGCGCAATTGTCTGAGGCTGTCGGCCCAGTAGCTTCTGCCTTTAATCATTGGAACATTGATATTTTCCTTTGCCTTATTCAAAGCTTACCCTCGGGTCAACAATGGAATAACATATATCGGTAATCAGGTTGAACACGACAAACAGGATTGCTCCGATAAACGTCATTGCGTTTATAATCTGGAAATCGCGGGCGGCGATAGCGTCAATCATCAGGTATCCCAGGCCCGGAATGCCGAAGAATCTTTCTAATAATAATGAGCCGAGAAACAAAAAGGGTATTGCTAAAACAACCTGTGTGATAATAGGTATCATTGCGTTTTTGAGAACATGGCGGAAGAGGACGGTGCCGGTGCCGAGCCCTTTGGCGAATGCGGTGCGGACGTAATCGTTACGTAGTTCGTCGAGCATAACAGTGCGATAAAATCGCAGGTTTCCGCCGAGTCCTGCGACGATGCCTATCAGAATCGGCAGCGCGACATATTGGGGCAAAGGCAAATCCGGCCAGAAGTAAACAGGGAATAGTCCCCATTTGAAGGCCAGGAAATACTGCCCGAAAAGAATAAAGCTCAAAAACGGAACGCTCATCAGCACAACGCATATAAATACCGAAAGAATATCGATTATCGTTCCGCGAAAGAAAGCGACTATCAGTGCCAGGCTGATTGATATTATAAGTTCGCCGATAAACATTGGAATGGTAAGGGACAGAGAGGGTAGTGCGCCTTGTTTGATTTTGTCGATTATCGGTTCGCGGTCGCTCCACGACCGGCCGAAGTCAAATGTCAGCGAATTTTTCAAATGGTTTATAAACTGACTGTCCCACGATAGAAATAAAGGCTTGTCCCAGCCGTATTCGGCCCGGATTTCCGCTATGGTTTCCGCTGAAGCGGCTTTGCCTGCAATCTGGTCTGACACGTCGCCGCTGACAACGTTGAACAGTATGAACGTTACCAGAAGAACTCCGAAAATTATCGGAATCGTATAAAGCAGTCGTCTTATTATATATGCAATCATTTTAATGTTCTTAAAAGTTCGCTGTATGCGGCTTTTTTAACGGGGTCAACCCTGCGGTATTTGGACGTCCCGTATGCAAAGGCGTGCGGTTTGACATTTAATGCCCAATCGTGCGTCAGAACAAACGCTACTCCGTGCGTAAGAAATATGGCCGGACAATCTTTTATGACTATTTCCTCGGCCTTTTTGTAAAGAGCGTCTCTTTCGGGACTATCAGGCATAACGCAGGCGTTTTCATAAATTCGGTCGAATTCCGGATTGGAATAGTTAAAATTATTTGAACCGGGCGAAACATTTTTGCTGTAGAAAAGCTGCAGGAAATTCTCCGCGTCGGGATAATCCCCTACCCAGCCGAGCGCAAACATTTGTGCGCTTTTAGTCTTGATTTTATTCTGGAACGTCGGCCAATCCATATAATCTATTTCTACATCTAACCCGGCATCTTTGAAGTATCGTTTTAGAAAATCGCCGTGCTGCCTGAAGACAATATCTGTGCCGGGCATTGCCAGTGTCAGCCTTGGCAGTTTCGAGCCATATATTCGTTCTGCTTCTTTTACTAACTTGCGTGCATTTTGCAGGTTGTAGGCAGTTTGGGCTATATTCTTGATGTCCGGATTGTAGCAGCTCATCAATGGAGGAATAAAGCCATAAGCAGGTTCGCCGCGGTTGTTGGTGAACAGTTCGATGTATTTATCCCTGTCAACGGCACAGCTTAAAGCCATACGGAGCGGCAGATTTTTGCCTAAAACCTCGTCTTCCATATTGAACCCGAACCAATAAGTGCTTGTGTCTCGGAAAGTGAAAAGTTTGATATTTCTGGCCTGCATTTCCGGCGTAAGTTGCCGTCTGAGGTCGATAGCCTCGGAGAAATTGTCTTTTGGTATGCCGGAAACGTCGATTTTACCCTGCAAAAACAAAAACCATTGCGGCGGGTCTTCCTGTATAAGAACAGTTACCAATCTGTTCGTCAGAGGAAGTTTTTTGCCCGCATCGGCAAGAAGACCGTTTCTTGCGTCGTTTGGTTCGCCTTCAGATGGATAGAATTCGTCTCTGAAAATTGGATTTTTAACCATTTCAATATAGCTGCCTTTATGCCAGCGTTTGAGTTTATATGGCCCTGTTCCAACAGGGTGGTTTATTATATCTTTTCCGTAGTATTCGACGGCCTCTTGTGCCATTGGGGCTGTAGGTAAGTGTGCAAGCAGGTAAACTATTTGCGGCCAGGGTTTTTTTAATTTTATGACGAGGGTATAATCATCAGGCGTTTGCAGGCCCTCGACAGGCGAATTGTAATCGACGTCGGCAGTTCTTTTGCAGGTCTTTGTATATTCACGGAATTCATCGAGACCGACAATTTTATTGTCGAAAATCCACCAGTTTTTACTCAGGTACTTAATATCTGCGATTCTCTTCCACGCGAACACAAAATCACCTGCCCTCAGTTCTCTGCCTTTCCCGTCATTAAAGCAAACATCGTCGGCGAATCGCACGCCCTTTTTTATCTTTATTGTATAGGCAAGGCCGTCTTTGCTTACAAATGGCATACCCTCTGCCAATGAGGGAATAAGCTCATAAGGTCTTTTGAGATAATGGTATTGATAGAGACCTTCAATAATTTGACTGGCGATAGCAGTGGATGTTGTGTCGCCGATATCGCCGGGGTCAAGGCCTCTGACTTTTGCGCCGTGTGAGCTGTAGAGAACGGTATCGTTGGGGTCTGGTTTTTCGGCAGAATACCTGCATCCTGCCATTAGTAGAACTGCCAAAAAACAATAACGCATATATCACTGTTTAGTCTGTTTTATTGGTTTGGTTCTGCGGCTGTTTCTTCCGGTTTATTTTCCGGTTGTTTTTTCGCCTGTGGCGGTTTTTGCAGCGTCGGCGGGGCGGTTTTTACTGACCCGTCCGGATTTTTGCCGTAATCGAATCCCATTACGGTCGGCAGTTTGCCGGCGGCGTTTGCTGAGCCGAACAAAAAATCGTGCTCGGTAACCAGGAGTGTACCGCCGCCTTTTTCAATGGCCCTTCTTAAATTTCCCTGCCAGTCGGGTAAAAATCGTAGCAAACTCTTTTCGCTCTGCGCGATTACCGATACGAGATTCCGGATATTGCTCGCAGGCAGTGTTTCCTGGCCGAGGATGTATCTTTGAATTACGAGAGAATAAAGAATGGCAAAATTTTTTGCCATAACCAGAGCATTTTGGGGGTCGGCCTGTGGTCTGTCCGCCAAGGCCTTTAAAATCCAGATGTCCACCATCTCATCTTTAACCTGCCAGTTAAGGTGAAGATTAATCCTGTTCTGGGCAATTTCTTTCAGAATCTCGTTTGCTGCCGGCTGTTTCAGCGAGGAAGCAAACTGTGCAAGCAATATAAGTATGTCTCCTGACTGCTCGGCCTGTGCAGCGGTTTGCAGCTTTTGAGCAAACTGTTCTGCAAGCTGGCTGTTTTCTGCTGATTCGGTCATATTAAGCTGGCGAAGAACATTGTTATTTGTCAGGCAGCTGACCGCCCAGTAACGTATCATAATATCAGGATTTTGGAGGTAATCGAGAGCTGCTTTTGAAAGTTCAGCATTGCCGAGGTCGTTTATTAAAATCAGTAAGTTCATTGTCAGAAGCTGCTTACGTTGGTCATCCGGCATTTTTAAAACTTTGTCAAAGGCTTGGGATATCTGTTTCTGGATGGCTGTGATAAAGCGGGGGCCGTACTGAAACTGGCCGCTTTCGCGTTCTGATGAACTTCTGCTTACAATCGTGGTCCGTAGAAAAGCAATATCGGAAAAGTCGGTTTTTGCAAGAAATTCCTCGAGGGCCTCGACCAGGAATTCTTCGATAACCTCTGTATCGGATTCAGATAACGTTTCCTTGTTTCTTACTGCATCTATTTTTGCGGTACTGACGGCAAAAACGGGGAAACAAGGAAAGAAAATTGTCAGTAGGAGTGCTGTCGCCGAAAAATAGGTCTTTTGCATGATTAAAAATCCAAAAAAATTGAAAATAGGCAAAATTTATTAAACAAAAAGTAAACAAAACCCCCTTTTATGTCAAGGTTATTCCAGACAAGTTTTTAGATAATAGCAACTTTTAGCTGGTAATTGGGACTAAAATCATTAGAATCCTATGGTCTTAAGCACGATGGTTTTGGCTTACAGTTTTGGATTTAAGTGAAATATGAAGAATCTTTGGATAGCAATAGTATTATTTTTGACCGTCGCAAACGTTGCTGCGATGGCCGTGCAGAGAAATGATGCCAACAGTTCTGTCGAAAGCGGCAGCCAAAGGCAGGAAACGAAAAGCAGTGATTCCAACTCGCCGCGGGGCGACCGCGTCGCAACGGGCGATTCTAACAACGGCACTGAGTTGTTTGATGTTGTCCAAGTTGAGGGTCCCAATACAGTTGTGGCAGGATATATAAGCGGCGACGCATTTAACCTTGGATTTGCAGGGCTGCTGAAGGAATATGTTAGTCAGCAGGGTCTTGTAAATTATTCAAAGATGAGAAGATTTCGCATCCAGTTGAATGAGGCGATTGAAAAATTTGCAAATCTTGCCCCCGAAGTCTATATCACCTGGTCGCAGCCTGAAAAAATTGCCTTCTGGATGAACGCCTACAATATTTGCACTCTAAAGGTCATCACTGACAATTACCCGATAAAACCGTCAAGATTTATGCTGCTGTTTTATCCGCCGAATAGTGTTATGCACATACCGGGTATTAGAGACAAAACTTATTTTATGATAATGGGCATACAATACACGCTGGGTGAGATTGAACGGGACATTTTGCTGGGCAGGTTCGAGGAGCCGAGAGCTCTTTTTGCGATAAGTTATGGTACGATGAGCAGTCCTCCGCTCAGGCAGGAGCCTTATCTGGGGAAAGTGCTCGAAAAACAATTTGACCGACAGATTAAAAATTATTTTGCACGTCCCGATGCTTTCAAAATTGACGAAGCCAACAGGATTGTTTATCTTTCGCCGATATTCAAAATGTACCCGTGGCACGAAGAGTCCCTTTTGAAACGTTATGGCACAAATCAGTTATTTCGCCAGCAGCTGCCTGTTGACAGGGCAGCTCTTAATCTCGTCAAAGAGTACATCTCACCTGCCAACGCAGCGTTCTTAAAGAAAAGAGAATATTCAGTGGAATATATAAGGTATAACTGGCAGCTTAATGAGCAGCCGCCTGAGTAACAGCGCATTTTTTTCAGGGAAAAACAATGGCAAAAAAAACAAATCTCAACAATTCGAATCGCAGCGATGGTAATTTTCTATTTACAAGTGAATCTGTAACGATGGGTCATCCCGACAAAATCGCAGACCATATATCAGATGCAATTCTCGATTCAATGCTCACCCAGGACCCGCTCAGCCGTGTCGCCTGCGAAGTGCTTGTTACGACCGGGCTCGTCGTTGTCGCGGGCGAAATAACCTCAAAAGCCGTCGTGGATATAACCGACATCGTCCGCGACACCATCAAAAAAATCGGCTATACGGATGCTGCTATGGGCTTTGATTACGACAATTGCGGAATTATTGTTACCCTTAAAAAGCAAAGCCCCGATATTTCGCAGGGCGTAACTGAAGGCAAAGGTCTTCACAAAGAGCAGGGCGCAGGCGACCAGGGGCTGATGTTTGGATACGCCTGCCGCGAAACGCCGGAGCTTATGCCGATGCCTATCTGTCTGGCTCATCGCCTTGTCCAAAAGCTTGCCGATATGCGCCGCTCAGGTAAATTGCCCTGGCTGCGCCCCGACGGCAAAAGTCAGGTAACTATCGAATACAAAAACGGCAAACCGCACAGGATTCATACCGTCGTTGTCTCAACCCAGCATTCTGACAAGGTTAAGTACAGTACAATCAGAAAAGAAATTATCGAAAAGGTTATCAAGCCGTCAATGCCCAAAGGCCTTCTCGATTCGAAAACTATTTATCACGTCAATCCTACAGGCCGGTTTGTCGTCGGCGGCCCCAAAGGCGATTGCGGCGTAACAGGCAGAAAGATTATCGTTGACTCTTATGGCGGAATGGGCCGGCACGGCGGCGGCTGTTTTAGCGGAAAAGACCCCAGCAAGGTTGACAGAACCGCAAGCTATATGGCTCGTTATATCGCAAAGAACATCGTCGCGGCAGGTCTTGCAGATGTTTGTGAAATACAGGTCTCTTACGCCATTGGCGTTGCAGAGCCTATATCGGTGCATATTGACACGCATGGCACCGCAAAAGTCAGCGAAACAAAGATTGCTCAGGTTGTAAGAAAGCTTTTTCCATTGACGCCGAAGGGAATGATAAACCATCTGAAGCTACGTCGCCCTATTTTTGCCGAAACCTCCTATCATGGCCACTTCGGCCGGAACCTGCCGAATTTTACCTGGGAAAAAACTGATATGACCGCCAGACTGCGAAAGGCTTTAGGATTTAAAAAATAAAGGAGGAAAGAATGTCTTCCGAATTCATTCACGACGATTTCCTTTTACAGACGGACACTGCAAAGTTTTTGTATCACCAGCACGCGGCGAAAATGCCAATTTATGACTATCACTGTCATTTGTCTGTCCAGCAGATTGCCGACGACGTTCATTTTGAAAATATGACGCAAATCTGGCTCTATGGCGACCATTACAAATGGCGGGCAATGAGAACCAATGGCGTTGATGAACGCTACTGCACAGGCAATGCAAGCGACTGGGAAAAATTCCAGATGTGGGCCCAAACCGTGCCGTCCTGCCTTCGCAATCCGCTCTATCACTGGACGCATATGGAGTTGAAAAGACCCTTCGGCATAAGCGATAAATTGCTTTGCTCGCAGTCGGCAAAGGAAATTTATGACAGATGTAATGAGCTTTTAAAATCCCCGAAGTTCAGCGCACGCGGCATTATGCGTCAGATGAATGTAAAACTCGTCTGCACTACCGATGACCCGATTGACGACCTGCGGCATCACAGGAAAATTGCCGCTGACGGCTTTGAAGTAAAAGTCTATCCCGCCTGGCGGCCCGACAGGGGAATGGCCGCCGAGAATGTCAAAGCGTTGAATGAATGGATAGATATTCTCCAGAAGGTAGCCGATGTCGAGATAAAGGATTTTAATGGTTACATTGAAGCGATAAGAAAAAGGCACGATTATTTCCACGCCAACAATTGCCGCCTCAGCGACCACGGCCTTGATACCGCCTATGCAGCCGATTTCACAGGCTCTGAAATTGAAAAAATCTTTGCCAAAATACGCAAAGGCAAAGACCTTATTCTTGAAGAGGTGCTGAAGTTCAAGTCTGCTATGATGTACGAATTTGGCCTGATGGATGCCGAAAAAGGCTGGGTTCAGCAGCTTCACATGGGCACGATTCGGGACAACAATACCCGGATGTTCAAAGCACTTGGCCAAAATATCGGCTTTGATTCAATTGGCGATTTTGAAGTCGCAAAACCGCTGGCTAAATTCCTCGACAGCCTCGACGTGAAAAATAAATTGCCGAAGACTGTTCTTTACAATATTAATCCTCGCGATAATGAGCTTATAGCGACGATGATTGGCAATTTTCAGGATGGTTCAGTCCCCGGCAAGATGCAGTTTGGCTCAGCCTGGTGGTTCCTCGACCAGAAGGATGGTATGGAAAGACAGTTAAATGCACTGTCAACTATGGGTCTTTTAAGCAGGTTCATCGGGATGCTTACTGATTCTCGAAGTTTTCTTTCATATCCGCGGCACGAATATTTCCGAAGGATTCTCTGTAACATTCTCGGCAATGACGTCGAAGCCGGATTGATTCCAAAAGACTTAAAACTCCTCGGCCAAATAGTTGAGGATATTTGTTTCAACAACGCTAAAAATTATTTCGGCATGTCAATCGATTAGCCCCCTCGCTTGCTTGCCCCCGCGCTTAGCTTTACCTTGTAAAACTCCGGGGGTGAAATCCCGCACCTATTAAGTATTCAATGATTCCTATATCGCTACGGTATAATAAATAGGTGCGGCGGTGAAAAAAGGTATTGATTCTGGGTTTGGAATAGCTATAATTCAAAGTTTAAATGACAGGAGGATGAATAATCCCGAAAAATGAGAAAGGAACGTAAAATGAAGCGATTTACAAATCTAAAATGTGTTTCCATTTTATTAATGGTTGCATGTGTGCTTCTGATTACCGCCTTTGTCGGCTGCTCAAAGAAATCTGAACCGAATGAGATAAAAATCGGGGCAATAATGCCGTTGACGGGGGATGCGGGAATCTATGGACAAGAAATGAAGAAAGGCATTGATTTATGTATTGAATTAGCAAATGAAAGTGGCGGTATAAAAGGTACGACAATCTCTGTGGTATATGAGGATGATGGTGGACAAGCAAATTTAGCAGTGAATGCCTTCCAGAAATTAATTTTTCAAGACAAGCTTGATGTTGTTATAGGCGGTGCGATGAGCTCTACAGCAATGTCGGTAGCTCCTCTTGCCGAGAAAAACAAGGTTGTTTTTATTTCCCCAGCTGCTTCAACTCCAGCACTTACCAATGCTGGAGATTTTATATTCAGAGTTTGGCCCTCTGATGCTTTTGAGGGTAGTGCAATTGCCAAATTTTCATACAATAATGTTCATCTTCGAGTAGTCTCTATCGTATACGTTAATAATGATTATGGGAAGGGAGCAAGCGAGGTCTTTAAAAAAGAATTTGAGAATGCCGGTGGGTCAGTGGCAATATCAGAGGGCTATGAATTTGGAAACACGGACTTTAGACCGATATTGACAAAAATAAAACAGACTAATTCTGAGGGAATATATGTCCCTGGTTACCAGAAAGAACTTGTAAATATATTGAACCAGTCAAAAGAGATGGGATTGAAAATCAGATTTTTAGGAGGAGTTGGATTTAATGATCCAGAAATTCTAAAGCTTACGGGGGATACAGCGGAGAACACAATTTTTGCCTCACCGTATTACGATCCTCAGAGTTCTGACCCAGTTACACATAAGTTTGTTACTGGCTTTAAAGCTAAGTATGGAAAGGAACCTGCTATTTTCGCGGCGCATAGTTATGATGCAGCCGGGGTGTTAATTGAAGCAATTAAAATAGGGGGCCCCAAGGCAACCGATATACTGTACGTCTTCAGCAAAAATGAGACAAATTTGCCTTTAAATTAGGAAACGGTTTCAGCTCCCGTTACTGTAATTGTATCGTTATATTTTTTCCTTTCAAGAACTGTTTTTCTTTTTAATTCAGCC
>Ga0315275_10001654_pt1 | contig 19804 bp, 13 predicted proteins | sample YL17G03_0_MG_FD_205557 | JGI IMG/M metagenome (GOLD analysis project Ga0315275, IMG submission 205557) | Sediment microbial communities from Yellowstone Lake, YNP, Wyoming, USA - YL17G03_0 | ecosystem: Environmental > Aquatic > Freshwater > Lake > Sediment | place: USA: Wyoming | collected...
CTGGACCTTGGCTTCATGGCCACCTTGAGGGACCGCACGCGAATCGGTTTCCTGATGAAAAACGTTAACGAACCCTCGGTAGGCAAGGTCACCCAGGAGCCCTTGCCGCAGTGGATCACCGCCGGCGTCGCCTACGCGCCTTACTACGGGGTCTTGACCGAGCTGGACGTCAGGGGTCTAAGGGGCGAGGACGCCGAGGTGCACATGGGCATGCAGTTCGCCCTTACCAAGTTCCTGGACATGAGGTTCGGCTTCGGGACGGGCCCCAACTCCTTGACCGGCGGTTTCACGGTCAAAGTGAACCCCGTCGAGCTCGACTACTCCTATTCGACTCATTCGGTGCTGCCGGGCACGCATCACGTCTCGCTGCGCGGTCTCTTTGTGGGGAACATAGCGAAATGAAGCGACTCGGGCTGCTTTCAATTTGGCTGGGTATGACGTGGCTCCTAACTGCGGCCGGGGTCTCGCTTGCGGCTGACGCGCCCCAGGCGATGGCCATGGACCTCAACTCGGCGACGCTCGAAGAGATATCGGATCTTCCGATCACTCCTGAGATCGCCCAGGCGATTTATGACTACCGGGAGTTCCGGGGCTATTTCAAGAGCGTCTATGACCTGATGAAGATCCCGGGAATCGATTCGGCCGTCCTCGAGGAGCTCAAGCCCCTGGTGGCGATTGAGCCGGTCGAGGCCGACCAGTTGGCCCGGGACATAAGCGAGGCCCAGCGCAACATACGAAGCTGGGGCTCGTCTGAGGGCAGCAACGAAGGCCTGATCGACCTGTGGATCGACATTGCCAAGGACCGGCCCAATATCAATACAGCCGGCATCTACGATCTTATGAATCTCCAGAATATCTCGGCGGTCGATGCCGTGGCCATTTTCAACCACAGGAAGGCGATTGAGAGTTACCGCTCCAGGAGCGATCTGAGGTACACGCCCAACCTCTCGGGCTGGGGCTACATGAACGCTCGCTCGCTGGTGAGGTACGTGGATACCGAGAAGAAGGGCGATCTCCACGGGCGTTACCAGCTTAGAACCCGAAGCTCGATCTTTGACAGCGACATTGCCGAGCTTTTCCAGCAGGACGTGCTGCCCGCGCCGGACATATATGATTCCTGGTACGACCGGCTGGGCCTCGCCAAGACCCGGCCTGAGATAAGCCAGAAGCTCTTCCTCAAGTACTACGTGGGCCAGAAGGCCACGCTGCACGGCGGTCTCCAGGCCTGGCGCGCCGGCGGCGAGACCGACGTCGTCCAGCACCTCAAAGGTTTCGCGGGTGTGGAAGGCTTGAGACTCGGCTCGCTGAGCCTGGACAAGGTTTATGTCGGCGACTACCTGGTGTCTTTCGGCCAGGGTCTGGTGATGGAGAACAACGACATCTTCAAATCGCGCAAGTCCGGCTATTCATTCGATACGCGTTACTACGGCATCCTGGGCGACATGTCGCGGACCGACGAGTACAAACTGAGGGGCGTCGCCGCCCAGGCCACCTGGAAGAACCTCAAGGGCATCGGTTTCTACTCGGACGACCGGAAGGACGCCGTCCTCAACAAGGACGGCTCGGTCGCCTCCTACATAGTGCTCAGCCCGGAGATCTCGAACGCCGCGCTCACCCGGTATGGGCTTCCGGCGATGCGCGACGCTCTCCACGAACGCACCTTGGGCGGGAATCTGAGATACGTCCTCCGTCCGGGGACCCACGTCGGGGTGTCAGGCTACCAGTCGACTTACAATCGCCGGTTCGATCCCCTAGGCGGCGAGACCATGATAGACAGGTTCGACAAGGTCACCAAGCCCGACAACGAGATCCTCAATTCCTACCGGAGCCCCGGCAAGTTCCGGCGGGTCTATGGGCTTGAGCTGATGAGCGTGTACCGGAACTATTGCCTCCAGGGCGAGTATGCCGAGATGGACGTGAACGGGAGCCTCGTCAAGGTGGGCGACGATCCCCACGGCCTGGTGGCCTCGTTGTGGTCCCAGTTCAACAACTTCAACCTGCTCGCGCTGTACCGCGATTACAGCCTGGGCTTCGACAATCCCTACAACCGGGGCTTTGCCAACTACAGCAGGTACAAGGGCACGATACTCGAAGACCAGTACTATCTGACCGATCCGCTCTACGGTCTCGTCTATGACAAGTCGGCGAATCCGCAGGCAGAGCGCGGCCTGTATCTTTCGTCGCGCTACCGGATATCCCGGGACATCATCCCGCGCTTCGAGTACGACCGCTGGACGCGGGTCTCGGATGGCGCATCATACAGCAGGTTTGTTGCCAACCTTGAGATGAGGCTGTTGTATCCCTTGAGGCTCAAGCTTCGTCAGCAGTTCCAGGGCAGGAACGAAGACAACTCGCTTACGCCGACCAGGTTCGATCTCAATGAGACACGGGTGGAACTCGAGATGAGGCTGTCGGCCTACGACATGATCGAGTTCATGTACCTCTATGGCGGCACCAAGTGGCCGCCCAGGCCGAGGCTCACGGGCGATATCGAGCCCGACGGCGACTACCCGGCTGTGGGCCAGGCCTTCGAGCCGGCGCGGGCGCTGCTCTTGCACGCGGTTCACAATTTCAACGACGCCTTCAGCGTGAGCGCCGGAGCGATCTCCTACAGCGGCTTCGTATGGTTCTTCGAGGAGAGCGATTTCAAGGCCCTGTCGCGGCAGAACTCCATCAGGTTCTGGTTCTCGGTCGAGGACCGGCTCTCCGAGAAGCTCTGGATCGAAGTCAAGGCCGCCTTCGACCGCGGGCTGCCGCTCACCAATGTGGACGTCAGGCGTTACAACCAGCCATATGGCAGTGCCATCGATGCCGACTACGTAGTGAACAAGGAAAAATACTTCAGAATCCAGCTGGATTACATGTGGTAGAAGGGGGTAAGGCACCATGAGAAGCGGTGGGATCGGAGCGATACTGGCGCTGGCCCTTGTGTCGTGCGCGTGGGGGTATGGCTACCTTGGGGTCGGCACGGGCTCGGCGGTCTTCCAGGGATCTTCGCGGTGTGGCGGCATGGGTGAGATCGGTCTCGTCTCGGAAGATACCCCGCTTGCGGTCGTGCTCAATCCCGCGCTCCTGGCGCACCTGGAGACCAGACAAGCGGCGCTGGTCTATCGCGCGGCAGCCCTGGACGAGAACTGGTCATCTCCGGTCTATGACAGTTTCGATGCCCTGTTGGGCTACAACACCTACTCGGCCAATTCCAACCTCTATCATGCTATTGCGGGAGGTCTTGGCTCTGGGGTCTTGACGCGGGCCTACGGCACCTGCTTCGCGGTGGCCGTGGGGAATGCCTACGATTTCCGGTACGACTACGCCGAGGAGGTCCGTGACCGGGCCTCAACTGCCCAGCCGCCCGACCGGCTTGTGGCCCGTAACTCCGTCAGGGGCGAGGGTGAGATAACATCGCTCTCCTTCGGCTTGGCCAAGACCGTCTATCCGGGGCTCGCCCTCGGCGCGGGTCTAGATTATCTCTTCGGCAAGCACGATCTCGAAGCCCGCATCGTCTTTCTCGATGTAAACAAGGTTCCCTGGCCGAGCCGAGAGCCTGACTCCTTGGAGACCTACTCCGCCCACGGCCTCAGCGGGGTGAGATTCACGGTCGGTGCCGCTTACGACCTTGGGGAAAGGCTGGGGTTTGGAGTGGCCTATAAGAGCGGCGCGGAATTGGACGGCGACTTCACGACGAGTGGCGGGGGCGGCTTCGGCTCAGGCGGCAGCATGATCGCTGTGCCTGTGGCCGACAAGGTCAAGTACCCGGCCTCGTTTGGCTTCGGGGTGAGCCTCAAGCCCAGGAATACGCTGGTGACTGTAGTAGAGGGCAACGTGGCCCTGGTCAAATGGAGCGATGTCGGGGACGTGGTTGCGACCGGTGGAGCCGGCTTGGAAGATACTTACGAATGGCACCTTGGGATTGAGCACGTCTTTTATAACCAGAGGCCCCTGAGGTTCGGTTTCCTATACAGGCCTTCGCCCGAGGACAAGGAAACCAGCGAGGCCGCGGTGACAGCCGGCACGGCCTTCGCCGTCGAGGGTTTTGACATTGATCTGGCTGCCAAGGTAGGCTGGCGGGATTACCGGCAGCCTGATATCTTCAAGGACGACATCTTCGGAGCCAAGCTCCGGGGTTCGACCGATGTCGTCAGGGACACCAACTTCGGCGGCCTTGTCACCATATCTAGAAGGTTCTGACATGAAACCTGCTTTGACTGTAATCCTGCTGGTGGCTGTGGCGGCCTGCTTGCCGGGTGGGCAAGCTCTGGCCGGGCCGCCAATTGAAATCACCATAATGCACACCAACGACGTCCACGGCGGGATCGACCCCAGCGGCGCCACCTTTATGGACGAGGAGTTTCCGCCTCTCTTGGGTGGCGGCGCGTCGCTGGCCCGGCTCGCGGAAGACTTGCGAGCCAAGGCTGCGCGTGAGGGCACGGGGCTGCTCTTGCTTGACAACGGGGACATCTGGCAGGGCACGCCGGTCGGGAATTTCCGGGGTGGCGAGGTCGTGGTGGAGTTCATGAACCGGATCGGCTACGACGCCTGGGTGCCCGGCAACCACGAGTTCGATGCCGGCCTGGACAACGCCTTCAAGCTCTTCAGGATGGCCAAGTTCCCGGTGCTCGGCGCCAACCTCGTGGATAAGACCACGGGCGAGATCCCATCTCCCCTTGTGCCTTATATCATAAGGGAAGTGGCCGGCGTCAAGATCGGCATCATCGGCATCATCACCGAGGAAACCGAGTTCTACGCGACCGAGCAGAACCTGGGTAACCTCGACCTGATTCCCGTCAAGCCCGTGGTCCAGAAGTACCTTGAGGAGTTGCGGCCCAGGGTCGATCTCATCTTCGTTCAGGGCCACATGGGCGTGCCCTACGATGTACGGTCGGCTTACAGGGAGATGGTGGAGACCGGGGTGGAGCAGAAGATCCGGTATGGCATGAATGCCATGGAGCTTGTCCACTACACCCGCGGCATTGACCTGATGATCGGCGGGCATATTCACGTCGGCTACGAAGGGGGCTGGGAGGACCCGGTCACCCATACCATCGTGCTCCAGACCTACGGACGGGGCACCGGCGTGGGCGTCTACACTCTCAGGGTAGACCCCGAGACCAAGAAGATTGTCGGCTACGACCTGCCCGAGGCCGACGGCTCGGTGGTGACCCTTTACGAGGACGAGTATTGGCCCGAGCCAGGCATCAGCGAGTTCCTCTCGGCAAAGATAGACACCGCCGAGGTGGGGATGGATGAGGCGATCGGGCAAGCCCTGGTTGACCTCACCCGGATCGGAGTCGGCGAATCGGTGCTGGGTGACCTGGTGACCGACGCCATGCGGGAAGCCGTCAAAGCTGATGTGGCCTTCACCAACCTGGGCGGCATCCGCTCCAACATCCGGATGGGCACCATCACCAGGCGTGACGTCTTCGCGGCCGTTCCCTTCGACAATCGAATCGTCTACTACGACATGAGCGGCTCCTTCCTGAAACTGGTGCTCGAGTGGAGAGTCAAGGGCATGAGGCAAGGGGCCTACGTCTCCGGCGTGAAGATCGTCTATAGCCGCGCGCTCCCGGACTTCGATCGTATCACCGTGCTCACCGTCGCCGGCAAACCGTGGGATCCCGACAGCCTCTACCGGGTGGCCACAACCGACTTCATCGCCGCCGGCAACATCGGCCTGGAGATCCTTACCCAGATCAACTCTGAGTACATCCACACGACCGACATCCTGGTCAAGGACGCCATGGTGGATTACATCAGGCTGCATTCGCCTTTGGACCGCAGGCTTGAGGGCAGGTTCGTGAGAGACGACACTGCCCAATATTCCCCCGATATCCTCCAGGCCCTGCAGCGGATGAAGGCCATCGAGAAGCTCACGCACTAGGCCTGGCAGAGGCCCGCCCGGTCGGTCTCTGTTAAACCTTGTATTTGCAGCAGTTAGCCCGATTTCTCGGACCACCACCCGCCCCTACGTTTAGGGTTGAAATCCTGCAGGGGTTATGATATAATAAATACCGAAGCCAGAAGTGTCACATGCAGTACATGACTATATAGGGGCGTGGTACCCCCGAAAGGGAGGATGGAATGCGTACAAGCAACGCAGGCGGGACGATATTCCTTATAGCAGTTCTTGCGCTCTCCAACCTTGGGTTTGGGGCGAGTGCCGGGGACGTCGTCATCAACGAGGTCTGGGTTAATGATGCCCACAACTTCGATAGCGGGGAGTATATCGAGCTCTATAACCGCACGGCCTCCCCGATTGACCTCGGCAAGTGGGTCCTCGATGGAACGGAGTACGACGGCACCTGCGGCGAGCATCACTGGCAGATGCCTGCCAGCATAACCATACCAGCTCACGGCTACATCGTCATAGCGCGGGACGCCCAGAGCGAGAACGAGGCCGTCAATCCCGGCTTCACCGCCACCTGGGGTTTCAAACCCACGGTCGAGATGTTCGATCCCCTCATGTATTTTGAGGTTGATGATGTGACGGTCCCCAACATGGTCTGTCAGAACCCGGACGTCGGCACTCCCCACGATACCCAGATACGCCTGTACCCGGGCACCAGCGACTATGCCAAGAGCTGCTCGGGCACCTACAACAAGTACGAGGCCCTGTACCTGTATGCCGACTCGTCAAGAACGCAGCTGATTGACGCCATGGAATACCGGGACCCGGCTTACTGCGCGGCGGATCAGTGCCTCGGCGTCAATGTCTCCGACAACGATGCTTTCGTTGGAATTCCCGATCCCGGCATAAGCCTGGGCAGGGACGGGAGCGGCACAGATACCAACAACTCGGGTGCAGATTTTCATCTGGAGGTCGCTACCCCGCGGGCGCAGAACAGCGTCAACGTACCGCCGGACATCTGGACCCTGCGGTATAGCCCGTGCGCTCCGAAGGCGAGCAACACCGTCACCATCTCCTGCTACGCCAAGGACCCCGACGGCATCTTCTCGGTCAAGTGCTATTACAGCGTCAACGGGGGCGCATACAGCAACACGGCGATGTCGGCTGCGCCCGGCGACAGCCTCTACGCCTGCGTGCTGCCGGCTCAGAGTGACGGCAGCCAGATCACCTTCTATGTCGAAGCCACCGATAACAACCCCGTTAAGGCCGCCAGCAAGTATCCCGCCGATGCGCCGGCCGGGGCTTACAGGTACTCGGTCGGTATGACGCTGATCTCCTCGGTCCAGTACGTGGATATCGGCGGGGATTCCTCAATCTATGCCGGCCAGGCGGTCAATATCACCGGCATCGTTACGGCTGCCCGCGGTCTCTATAATGACTACATCTTTGTGATCCAGGACGGCAGCGGCGCCTGGAACGGCATCTGGGTGTTTGACCCCACGGCATCGGTGCCGGCCGAAGAGGGTGACAGCGTGATTGTGTCGGGCAAGGTGAATGAGTATTTCCTGCAGACCGAGCTCTACATGTTCGTCGGCTGCTACAACGAGATCAGCGCCGGCCATGCGCTTCCGGCGCCTGTGACGGTGGCCACGAGCGCGCTGGCCACGACATCGACGCTTGCCGAACGCTACGAAGGCGTGCTGACCAAGGTCCAGAACGTGACGGTGACCAACGACAGCCTCGGCTTTGGCGAGTGGGAGGTCAACGACGGCTCGGGCGCGTGCCGGATCGGTGATTATGCCTACTACACCTATGTCCCCAATACCGGCGATCATCTGGATGGGATACAGGGTATTCTCAATTACGCCTACAATTACTACATGCTTGATCCCAGGTACAGCGAAGACATTCTTGGGCCTCCGATGGTATCCGACCTTGTCTATGCGCCTCATGCCCCGGGGGCGAGCGACCTCGTCACGTTCAGGGTGACCGTCAAGGGGACGCACCCACCGTTTACGGTGAAGCTCTTCACCAGCGCCAACGGCGGCGCCTCATTCGACAGCACCGGCATGACCACCCTTGACAGTGTTTACACGGCCGTCAAGGGACCCTGGCCCAACGGCACGACGCTCTTGTACTATGTGAGGGTGACCGATACCCAGCCCATGATCGCGAGAAAGCCCGCGGCCGGGACCTATGACCTGTACGTGGGCATGGTCACCATCCACCAGATCCAGTACGTTGTCGCCCCCGCCGACAGCTCTCCTTACGCCGGCAAGCCCGTCAACGTGTCGGGGATCGTTACGGCGGCCAGCGGCGAGTTCAGCAATAACTTCTTCTATATCCAGAACCACTACGGCGCGGCGCCCGACTTCAAGGGTGTGAAGGTCTATGACCGCACCGGTACGGTGAGCGTGGCCCGCGGGGACAGCGTGATCGTTTCCGGCGACGTGTGGGAGTACTACCTCAACACCGAGATCGCCATGTTCTTCCCTGAGGCCATAACCATCGTGGCCCACGGTAAGAATGTCCCGGCTGCCTATTCGGTCACCACGGCCAGCGTCAACACCTCTGAGAAGTACGAAGGCGTGCTGGTGGTGGCCAATGCGGCCACTGTGAAGGGCGTCGCTGATACCTACGGCGAGTGGCTGATATCCAATGGCGGCGCGGCTGATACCTGCAAAGTAGGCGATGCGGGCACCTATGCCTACGTGCCGGCCCTGAACGACAACGTGATCGTCAAGGGCGTCGTGGACTACTTCTACAGCCAGTACAAGATCCAGCCGAGGAACGACGATGACATCTGCTCACCGGGTGAGGCAGGTGTGGACGGACCGGGCAAGACCACGAGAATTGCGATGATGGTCCGCCCGAACCCCATGCTCGATGGCGGCGAAATCAGATTCACGCTGCCGGCCTCAGGCAGGGTGGGGCTCAAGATCTACAACGTCAAGGGCGAGCTGGTGAAGACCCTGCTCGAGGGCACGGTCGAGGCCGGCGACCACAAGATCGACTGGAACGGCACCAACACCAGAGACAGCAAGGTGACGGCCGGCATCTATTTCATGAGGCTTGAGACAGGCAGTGGATCGGCTGTAAGCAAAGTGGTTGTTTCGCGGTAATCTCTGGTCACGAAGGGGGTGATTTGAGGCACACTTGATCGAGCGGTGTGGCTGGGAGATTGAGGCAGTTCGGCGGCTCGGTCCCGACCGGGAGCTCTAAAGGGCCGCCGAAAGTGGAAACAGGAGTTCTGGGGGAAAACCCCAAAAGGGAGGTTAGTGAAAATGAAGAAGTTGTTCTTGGTATTCGCAGTTGCTTGCTTGTTTGCAACGTCCGCCTGGGCCTTGACCGGCAACTACGGGTGGGAAGATTGCGGCACGGTCCTGGGCCAGTATCCGGCTACAGGCTTGGCCTTTGCCAACGTGACGACCACTGTCCACAGCGGCATGCGCGCGCTGGAGCTCGTGCGCACCAACAGCGCGACCACCCAGGCATATGTGGCGTGGGTCAAGGGCTTGACCACCGGTGACGTCGTGACCGGCATCGTGTGGGTCTATGATTTGACAGTCGGCGGCAACCCTTCCGGCCGTATTTGGGCCCACTATGGCAGCTCGAGTGATGTGATGCTGGCCTACGGCAGCGCGAGCGGCTCCGCGGACTATAGCGGTGTCACACCGTGGTGCACCGTGCCGAACGCGGCCGCTTACGCCTGGACCTTCGGTACCCCGGCGCCCTCGAATCCTTCGGCGGACGCTCTGATCATCGAGGTTCGTTCGTATGGCAACACCGCGCCGCTTAATGTCATTTACGTGGATGACATTGAGATCACAGCGCCGGATCGTGCTGGCGTTTCGATTGTGTTCCCGTACCCTGGTCCTTCCGCTAATGAAGAGACCACCTGGGGCGGCATCAAGGCGCTCTACAACTAGCATTAGCAGTGTAGGTTAGACTTGCGGGCCCCGTCTCTCCCGAGCCGGGGCCCTCTTTTAATCTGGTGACACATAACTGATTTCCCAGTTGGTCTTCCATTATCGGTTGAAACTCACCTCAAACTCTGCTACAATCTTTGCACATCACACTGTGGGCTGCGAATCGTCAAGAGCGTAGTGGCTTTGGCAGGCGTGCGGGCGCAGTGCGCGCGCCCCGGCCTGAGGGTCCGCCGTTGGTTGGCGGCCATACCGAACGAGGCAGGCGTGTGTCCGCAGAAGGAGGTGGTGGAGGCACCGGATGCCTGTGCCTTAGCGTGATCTCAAGCAGGCAGTTAACCCGTTGAGGAGGTCGGATAGCATGAGGAACTTGCTCTTGGCATTAGTGGTAATCGGACTTGCGGTGACTGGGGTCCAGGCCGCAACCTACACCTACGACTGGGAGGACGGCGGCACCATATGGGCCTCGTCCCCGACCGGTGGGATTGTGGCGGAAAACGTGAATTCACCGGTCCATGGCGGCACCCATTCGGTCGAGCTGGCGAATACCCTGACTTCACCGTCCTATGCTTACGTTGCATGGATCAGAGGGCTTGAGGCGGGAGACCAGGTGACGGCCAGTTTCTGGCGCTACGACGTTACTGTAAACTGCCCTAATCCTCCGTGCACGGCCCACGTCCGGCCTTCAGGCCGCATCTGGGCGCACTGGAACGACAATATCAACAACGTCAATGTGAACGACGGCAGCGCCAGTGGCAGCTCTGACTACGGCCCGGGCACGGGCTGGGACCAGCCCCAGTATACCTGGACCAACAATGGCACTACCATCCACACGGGCCTCGTGATCGAGTGCCGTGTTTACACCGGTCTGGGCGACATCATGTACATTGACGACATGACGGTCACGGTTCCGGACCGGGTGGGTATCACGGTGGCATTTCCCCCGGCGGGACCTACGTCCGCTGACGAGACCACTTGGGGCGGCATCAAGGCCCTCTATCGGTAGCGCCTTAATCTGGTGACACATAACTGATTTCCCAGGTTTGCAGGCCCCGTCTCCCCCGAGCCGGGGCCTTCTTCTAATCTGGTGACACATAACTAATTTCCCCGCCTCAGGGGGATGCTCGACCTACCCCGGCGCATTCTGTGCTTGGCTCTGCTCCCTCGGACGCCTATAATCGGGCTGAACAGGTACTCGAGGGACCATGCCACCGAGCAAGCAAATGCCGACCCAAGCCTCCGCACCGGCGCCCCATCGCCGCACCTACTCGTTCCGATGGGGTCACGCGCTTCTGATTTTCCTGGTCGCACTCAGCTTCCGGGGGCTCTACCTCGTCGAGGCCAGCCACAAGCCTGACTTCAACCTCTTCTATATGGACGAGGAGTATAACCTCGGGTGGGCCAAGAGTCTTGCCACGGAAGTCTGGAATCCACCCTATGACCAGCTGCAGCACGCCCCCTACTTCCGGGCACCCCTCTACTCCTACTTCCTGGCCGTCCTACTCAAGCTGTTCGGCCTCAATGTGCTTGCTGTCCGCATCGTGCAGCTCGTGCTTGGATCAGGCTCTTGCGTCCTGGCCTACGCCGTCGCCACAAGGGTCTTCACCGAGCGGGTCGGCCTGGTTGCGGGGCTCGTGACCGCCCTCTCTTGGGTTCTGGCCTACTTCGATTCGCAGTTGCTGCAGCCGGTGCTCCTGGTCGGCTTGCTCTTGGCGGGCTTGCTCGCAGCCTTCGTGGCTGCCGAGAGGCGAAGCCCGGCGCTTGCAGGGTGCGCCGGCCTCGCCTTCGGGCTTTATGCGGTCACTCGCCCCGAGATCCTGGTCTTCTTCCCCTTCTTCGTGTGGTGGGCGGCGAAGGCGATGCGGAGCGCCCCTGCTGTCAGGGCTAGGCTCCTTGTGGGCCTCGTGGTTGTCGGCTTCGCGCTGCCCCCCGCCCTTGCCACGGTGCGCAACAAGGTGGTTTCGGGCGATTGGGTGGCGGTCGCTTCTCAAGGAGGAGTCAACTTCTACATAGGCAACAATCCTCTGTCCAACGGCATGCAGGCGGTCGTGCCCGGCACCCACGAATCGTGGTGGGGCGGTTTTGCGGACACCAAGGCAATTGCCGAGAAGGCCGCGGGGCGAAGTCTCAAGCCGTCGGAGATCTCAGCCTACTGGTTGCGGCAGGGTCTCACCTTCATCCGCGAGGAGCCCCTGGCCTGGCTCAGACTCACGCTCAAGAAGACGGCCCTCTTCATAGGCAATGTGGAGATACCCAACAACGAGCCCTATGAGGCTCATCGCAAGACCTATCTTACGCTCAAGATGATCCCCCTGGGTTTCGGTCTCCTGCTCGGGCTTTTCTTGGTCGCGCTGCCCCGGATGCTGAGTGGTGGCCGGTGGGGTAGGGGAGCCGCTGGACCGCCTGGAGGTGAAGCCCTGGACCGAGCAGCAACCCTGCGCCGGGGTTTCAGCCGGCTCATGCTTCAGTTCATGCTGATCTATGCTCTTGCTACCATCGCCTTCTTCGTGACCGGCAGATACCGGGTTCCGCTGGTGCCCCTGGTGATGATGGGAGCGGCCGTGGGGGCGGTCGGCATCTGGGACGCCTTGAGGGCCCGGCGCCTTGCCTCGATGGCCGTAATGCTTGCTGTTGCGGCTGCGATCACCGGCGTCCTTAGCGTGGACTACTTCGGGGTTAGGCGTGCCACCGCCGGCTTTACCGAGTATACCGATGCCCTCGACCTCTTGGACACCGGCAGGGTTGATGAGGCTATCGCCCGGCTCGAGGCCATCCGCAGCCGGCAAGCGGTCAGGGCTCCGGAGTTTTACCTTTCGCTTGTGAGAGCTTACGTCTCGCGGGGCAAGCCCGGGGATGAGAAGGCCATCTTCGCAGTGGCCGAGGAAGGCACACGATCCTACCCAAACGAAGCCGAGTTGCTGTGGTACGCCGCCCTCGGCCAGGTCGTGGCCAAGCGGTGGGACCTGGCAGCGGACCGCATCGAGCGCCTGGTCGCCCAGGAGCCCCAGAACCTCAGGGCTCTACATCTCGCTTTTACGATCGCGAAGGCTCAGGGCCGGGAGGAGGATGCGCGCCGTTTCTTTGCCCGGGCCGAGGCCGTCGACCCCACTCACCCCCTGGTTGAGGACATGCGGAGCCAGCAGGGCCCACAATAGGGACACATGGCCCGTTTGCGCGGCGATCCTCTTCGCCCAATTCGCACCGCCCAAGGCCACTTTCGGTTGTAAGTAGTCAGGTGCCGTGGTATAGTGAGAGTGGCTGTCGAGACGAAGGGGGTTCACCATGACTTCATATTGGCCCAGTCGGGTCGCGCTCGCCACGGTAGGCTTGTTTAGCTGTCTCGTACTCCTATCGTGCGGCAAGGACTGCTGCCCGGCTCCAAAGATCACGTACCCCAACCGCGAGACTCCTCAGGGACTGCTGGACTATTATGCCAAGAGTTTCGAAGACAAGAACCTGGAAAGGTACAACGAATGTCTCTGGGATTCCTACGTCTTCATGTTCACCCCCTGGGACTGGGACGCGGCCGGCGTCACCCCGGAGAAGCCCTACTGGGGCAAGACCGAGGATGTGGCCAGCACGGAGCATATATTCGCGTCTTCGGCCGTCATGAGCATCCGGTTCGAGCTGCACCAGTATGTTACTGATTTCACGGGGCCCGATACGCTGCTTACCGCCATCGTTAGGCCGGCCATAGATGTCACCATTGAAGTGCCCGGTGAGGAGCCGATGACCAAGCAGGTCCGCAAGTCCCGGCTGCATTTCGTGCTACGCCCCGACCCCGAGAACGAGCATCTCTGGGTCATCAGGCAAATCCAGGAGGAGACCATGGAGCTGGAGGCCCGGCAGGCGGCGGCCAACGAGCCCACTACTTTCGGATCAATCAAGGCCCTCTTCAAGTAGACCGGGTCCGGCACAACTTCAGGGCTCCCAACGCATCCAACCCTAGACCTCCGACTTAGATTGAAGACCGGCCAGAAATGCGGTATAATAGCAGTGAGCCAACTACTACTAAGCCAAATGAGAGGTGCTAACCTTGAAACGAACTATAGTTGCTGTCTGTGCGCTTTTGTTTACGGCATTTGCCCCCTGCCACGCCTACAATGTCTATTACGGTAACCTGCATTCCCACACATCGTACTCCGATGGCATAGGTACACCCACCGAGGCATATCTCTATGCCCGGGACAGCGCGGACGTGGACGTGCAAGGCTTGACCGATCACACCCATATGATGACCACCACGGAGTATTCGACCATGCGCTCGGTCGCCGCGACCTATACCCAGGACGGGGTCTTTGTGGCGATTGCCGGCCAGGAGCACGGAAATCTCAGCACATCAACTACCGGCGCCTTCGGCCACATCAACTTCTACGAGGCGACGTCGCTGATCCCGCAGTATGACAACGGCGGCAAGGACTTCCGCTGCAACTTGAGCGGGACCTACAATTGGATCTTCACTCATACCGACGGCATAACCGGGGCCAAGCTCTTCGGCGCCTTTAATCATCCTTACGAGACGGCGGGCACGGGTGCAGATGCCCAGTTCCATCAGTTCGCCTACTCGGTGACTGGCGATTCGGCCATGTCGCTCTTTGAAATCCGAAACGGCAGGCGCGCCGACAACTATGAACCCGAGTTCCTCGAAGCCCTGGCCAATGGCTGGCACATCGGGGCCGCTGCTAATCAGGACAATCACGACGGCATGTGGGGTGACTCTCCCAATCCCAACAGCGGCAACGACATCTATCTGACGGGAATTCTCTCCAACTCCCTCACCAAGGCTGCGATCCTGGCAGCTCTCAGGGATCGCCGGACCTTCGCGGTGGAAGTGAACCCGGCGACCGACAGGATGGCAGTGCTTTTCCAGTGCGAAACCCATTGGATGGGGGAGAGGTTCACGGCAGTGACCGACACGGTGCATTTTGACGTCACGGTCTCGGCCGAGAACAACTTCATCTCGCTTCAGCTGATACGAAACGGAGTCCAGATCGCAAGTGTCAACCCGGGCTCTAATAGCTACCATTGGCTTCCCAAGGACCGGCCGCCCTTGGGCGAGAACTACTATTACGTCAAAGCCCAGCAGGTCGACGGCGACTACATGTGGTCGAGCCCGATCTGGGTGGTGAGCACGTCGGGCGGTTGGAACGCCATAAGCCAGGTGAATGAGGACAACGCCAATGGCGAGCCCATGATGCTGGGTCTGCAGGTGACCCTCAAGGGCATTGCCACCGTGGCCACAGGCACCTTCTCCACCGTTGACAACGACATCTTCATCCAGGACGCCACCGGCGGAGTGGACGTTTACAAACGCACTACCCAGACCCCGAACGTCAGCGTCGGTGACAGCGTGATGGTCGTGGGGTACGTTGACCAGTACTTTGGCCTTACCCGAATCACCAGCCCCACCATAACGCTCCAGGTTGCCGGTGTCGGCGCGCCTGAGCCTCAGGTACTCACCACTGCCGAGATCTATGCGAGCGGCGAGGCCTATGAGGGCTCACTCGTCAAGGTCGTTGGGGTGCTGGTAACGGGCGGCACCTGGCCGGCGCTCGGCTCTGACGGCAGCGTCACGATCGACGACGGTAGCGGCGGATGTACCCTCTTCATTGATAAGGATACCGACATAGACGGCACAAACCAGCCGGCGTGCCGGATCGACGTCACCGGCGTAGTGACTCAGTATGACAACACCTTGCCCTACTTCTCCGGCTACCGCATTGTCCCGCGCTCGACCGCCGACGTTCCGTGCTCCGACGGAGCGGGGGTCCCTCGGCCGGAGCCTAGGGCACTCTCGAGCATTCATCCCAATCCCGCCCACGGCAGCCTCAAGGTGGTCTTCGGCACCAACGCCGCAGCGGGCCCGAAGCAGGTGTCGTTCTATGATGTGGCCGGCCGGCTGGTCAGAGAAGTCGGCTCGCCTGCCGGGGAGGCCTTCCTCGACTGGAAGGGCGACGACTCGCAGGGTAGCCGGCTCCCCAGTGGCATCTACTTCGCGGTCATCAAGTCCGCTGCCGGTGAGGAGACCGCCAAGGTCGTGCTGGTGCGGTAGGCGGGTTGCTTGACGACCACCGGGGTCCGTGGTAGGCTCCCTCTGTTTACGGAAGCGGCCCGCCGGATCGCGGCGGCCGGGCGAGGTGATCTTGCAGGAATTCCTCTTGAAGCTCGGGACCAGCCTGGCACCCAACCTGGGGCTCGGTCTTGTCGGCTACTTCGCCCGAGTCTATGATCGCTCGGGGCTCGTTGCCGGCGTCATCCTGGGAACTCTGATTACCTATGCCTTTGGCTGGGGAGGTTTCCTGGTGGTCCTCGGCTTTGTCGTCGTGGGAGAGGCCGCGAGCCGGATAGGCCTCAGCCGGAAGCCCGTCGAGGGTACGGTCGAGGGTACGGTCGAAGGCCAAGTCCAGCCGCAGCTGGCGTTGCGGACCTGGAGGCAGGTTGCCGCCAACTTGGCCGTGCCGGCTTTCGGCGCTCTCGTGGCCCGCATGACGCCTGCCGCAGTGCTCAAGATGTTCTTTACGGCTGCCGTTGCCGCCGTAGCCTTCGACGCCGTTGCCTCGGAGATGGGTAAGGCCTTCGGGGGGAAAACGGTCACCCTCCACGATATGAGAGTCAAGGAAGCGGGGGTATCCGGTGGAATCTCGCTGGTGGGCACAGGCTCGGGAGTGATTGCTGCCGTGGCGGTCGCTCTCGTGGCGCTGGGCTTTGGGCTCATCAGTCCGGTGGGGATGGCAGCCTACGTCGTGCTCTCAGCCTTGCTCGCTGCGGCCGCCGAAAGCCTCCTCAAGTCCGCAGTTGGGCTCCAGTCGCCCCACCTTGCAAGAGTGATCAACGCCCTCTTGGGTGGGCTTTTCGCTGCGCTCTTCTGGACCGGCGCCCGCACGCTCTGAGGGCCGGGGCGCAACGCGTCATTTTCGCGGAGGACTGACACATGGAGAGACGGGATTTTCTTAAGACCTCGCTGGCTCTGGCAGCCCTGGCGGTTGCCAACCCCTTAGTTTCAGTTGCGGCCGAAGAGAAGGCCGAAGAGAAAGCCAAGGTGTTTGCGGCCAAGTGCGTCAAGGGTGCAGTTGGCACCCCGGGTGCCATCAAGGATGCTCTCACGCGCTTGCTTGCGCCCATGGGCGGCATCCAGAGGTTCGTCAAGAAGGGGAGCCGGGTGCTCCTCAAACCCAACTTCTCCTTTTCCATGCCTCCCGAGGCCGGGACATCGACCAGCCCTGAGCTCGTGAGGACCCTGGCCGTCATGTGCCGTGAGGCCGGCGCCGCCAGCGTGGTGGTGTGTGACAACACCATCAAGAACTCCAAGGTGTGTCTGGAGCGGACCGGCATCGAGGCCGCCCTGAAGGACCTTGAGGGCGTCAGGATCGCCGTGCCCCAGCGGCCCGCCGAGTTCCGGGACGTGGACGTGCCTAAGGGCAAGGCTCTGAAGAAGGTCAAACTTGCAAACGATTTGTTCGACTCCGATGTCTACATAAATCTTCCAACTGCCAAAAGTCATTCCTCCACGGTCGTGAGTTTCGGGCTCAAGAACCAGATGGGCCTTATCCTGGACCGGGGATCCTTCCATTCCCGATTCGACATCCACCAGGGCATAGCCGACCTCGCAACGGTTGCGCGGCCGCACCTGACGCTGCTTGACGCCACGCGCTGTCTCGAGACCGGCGGGCCCGGAGGTCCGGGCAAAGTAGTGGAGACGGGGATGCTGGTCGGCTCGCTCGATGCCGTCGCCCTGGACACCTTTGGGACGACCCTGGCCCGATGGGGAGGCAAGCCTATCACACCGGCCGACGTCAAGCACCTCGGCGATGCCTCGGCCCACGGACTGGGAGTCGCGGATCTCGCGAAGATCAAGGTCGTCAGGGTGTGATTTGGGCTTGACCGCGCTCCGTCATTGGGAGTAGCCTATCACCTGAATTCGCGGGGTCTGCCGCGATGTCGACGTCCACGTTACGCAATGAAAGCCAGGTGTGACCATGTGGTTCAAGAAGAAACCCAGAGTGGTGGTTGTCGGCCTTGACGGCACCCCCTTAAGCTTCGTCCGGAAGAAGCTTGCCGAGGGAGCCCTGCCGGCGATGAAGCAGGTCTTCGATCAAGGCTCCCTGGTCGAGCTCAAGTCGGTTCACCCGTGCGTCTCGTGCGTGGCGTGGTCCAGCATGATGACTGGCAAGAACCCGGCAAAGCACAATATTTACGGTTTCATAGATAAGACTCCGGGGACCTACTCCATCTATCTGCCCAACTCGTCGACCATGACGAGCACCACGCTCTGGGAGATCCTGAGCGACAAGGGCCGGAGCGTGATCGTGATGAACGTGCCCGTGACCTATCCGCCGCGCACCGTAAACGGATACCTGGTATCGGGCTTCGATGCGCCGAGGCTTGGAGGCGCGACCTATCCCGATACGCTGGCCCCGCGCCTCAAGACCCAGGGCTACGAAATCGACATCGACCCGTGGCGGGCCCGCGAGAACCTGGATAATCTCTACCCGGACCTCATGCGGGTGTTCGAGGCTAGGACCCGCTCGTTCTTCAATCTCTACGAGGAGAAGAAGTGGGACTTCGCCATCATCCACATAATGGAAACCGATCGGCTCTATCACTTCATGTGGGAGCACATGGAACAGGGCCATCCCAAGTACGCCGGGCAGTTCATGGATTTCTTGGGCGAGGTTGACAAGTTCATGGGGAAGCTGGCAGCCGGCCTGGGTGATGATGTCACCTTGATCGTAATGTCGGACCACGGCTTCTGCACCCTGAAACGCGAGGTGTACCTCAACCGGTTTCTGGAGGACAAGGGCTATCTCGCTTACAAGCCGGGTGATGCCAAGCAGCTTACCGACATCGATCCGGCGAGGACGCGCGCCTTCGCCCTCGATCCCGGCCGGGTGTTCATCAATCTCAAAGGCAGGGAAGCCGAGGGAAGTGTGAGCCCGGACCAGTACGAGGGGTTGCGCAGCGAGCTCAAGGCTGCTCTCGCTTCGCTCACCGATGAGGCGGGAAACCGCGCTATCAAGGACGTCTTCACCAGGGAAGAGATCTACCGGGGCGAGAACCTCAACACCGCTGCCGACCTGATTGTGAATCCCATCGACGGTTATGATCCCAAGGGTGCTTTCGGCAAGAAGGCGCTGACCGGCAAGGGGCCGATCGTGGGAATGCACACCTACGATGATGCCATGCTCTTCGTGAGGGGCCGCAAGCTCAACTCCGAGGGGGCCAGCGTCATTGACGTGGCGCCGACCGTGCTTGATCTGATGGAGATCGAACGGCCCTCGGATTTCGACGGCAGATCGCTACTGGCTTAGCCCCTGCCCCGGAAGGGAAGGGGCCAATGGCGACCCCAGCAAGACCACCATGCCCTTGTCTATCGATTCCGAAGATCTCGACACAGCCTGGATATTCTGTCACGATCTTCGTTCTCCTTATCACCTTTGTAGTAGATCTCTATCAGATCAATCCGGTCGTCTTCCTCGAAGTAGGCGTAGATGACCCGGAGTCCTGATCGACTTCCGGTCCCTCTGAGGGACTGACAGGCGAATTTCTTGGCTTTGTATACCGGAGGGTCTGTGCTTTCCAAGCCCTGGATTCTGAATAGCCCCTTGTTGTCAACGTTCAACTTGTGAAAGAGGACTAGCTGGGTGTCGATGAATATCCGGAGGTCATCATCAATAGTCCTGAACTTCCTGCCCAGTCTCTTAAGATCCTTCAGAAACTCCGGGCGATGCTCGATCCTCTTGAATCCTTTCATCACTTTCTCTTACTGAGTAGGGAGCCGTCCGGTAAAAGACAGACTCGTACTCTATTGGCTTTCCTTTCTGGGTTGCGAGCCAGGGCACGTCAGAATGCGAATACTCGCTTATCTGGGTTGCCGCCATATCCGAGAGCTTGTTGAGCACATCATCAATCACCGCCGTCTCCCCGGCACTGAGTTCAGAGAGATCCGGCCTCCGCAACGGAAGATACTTGGTCTGTGGATACTGGAAGTAGCGGTCCTTCACCTTGACGATCTCCCCGTCCCTTATCATCCCAT
>Ga0315275_10001655_pt1 | contig 19796 bp, 15 predicted proteins | sample YL17G03_0_MG_FD_205557 | JGI IMG/M metagenome (GOLD analysis project Ga0315275, IMG submission 205557) | Sediment microbial communities from Yellowstone Lake, YNP, Wyoming, USA - YL17G03_0 | ecosystem: Environmental > Aquatic > Freshwater > Lake > Sediment | place: USA: Wyoming | collected...
GCGGGAGGAGGCCGGCGGCCGAATAGAAATCGACCTGGACCGCCTGCGGCGGTGGCAGGTTGATAAGAAAAGACTGTGGCATTTGGTATACGGCCTTGAATCTGAGTGGGAAGTCCCTTGGGATGACAATGATGACGAGTATATCCCACTGCAAGAAGCCGTGAACCTGGCCAACTCTGACTCAATCACGGTCAAAGGGATGAGCCGGTTGCTTGAGGACCGAGAATTCCCCATGTACCGGATGCGCAAGGGCAGGCGCTGTAAGGTCCACCTACAAGAATTCAGAAAATGGCTGAAATACGCTGAACACGGCAAAATCACAGACAGTGCGATCGAGAAATACCTTCAAGGCTCAGAAGAACGAAAGAAGAAAGCCCGCCTGAAGAAATCGCATCGTAAGAGCCGATGACGGAGTTCCGGCCAGAACCTGGTTTGTTTTTCTATTCGCATTCTATTCCCGCTCTCCTCTGCGGATGGCTCCATTCATCATGGGATTGCTGCATCTGCCTTGAAGGTCAGTCAGATTAGCCAGTCAGTCTGAGACACGCTATTCCCCTTTTAGTCCCATCCTGCGTCGATTTTGCATACTGGAAGCGTTATGCAACGGACGTGCAAGCGATTTCTTCTGAAAGGGTATCGTGTATGGATAACACAAAGCACACAGGAACGCTGCTGACTGCAAAGACCCTGGGCCAGACGCTCAGCCTGAGCAAGCGCCAAGTGCATCGGCTCAACTTATTGGGCAAGATCCCCGCGCCGCTCCGCATCGGTGGCGCGGTCCGCTGGTCCGCCGAAGAAATGTCGGCATGGTTGGCGGCTGGGGCACCGGACAGAGCCAAATGGCAAGCCATGAAGGAGGTCAAGCGTGCAGACTGAATTCCAAGGGGTCGACTCCGGCGGGAAACGCAAGCAGACCACGAGTCTTCTGGAGGGTCAGCAGTCGTGATTACCGTCAACGCCAACAATACATCCGAGAAGGCTCAACCCGAGACACCGTGCTTGGCCATGAGGCCGCGTGAGGCGGCGAAGGCTTTGGGTATCTCCGAGAGGCTCCTGTGGGACTGGACGAACCGGGGTGAGGTCCCGCACATTCGGATCGGCAAGGCGATTCTGTACCCGGTGGACGTGCTGCGTCGTTGGCTGGATGAGCAGGCGGCGACAGGAAAGGAGGTGTCCAGTGACACCCATTGAACTGGTCCTGTCGAAACTGCCGCAAGCGAAACGCCGTGGCAAGGGCTGGATGGCGCGATGCCCTGCCCACGATGACCGACGAGCGAGTCTGTCTGTCGGCGCTGGGGATGACGGTCGCGCGCTCGTTCACTGCCATGCGGGATGTACACCAGAGGCCATCGCATCTGCGCTGGGATTGGTGCTGGCGGACCTGATGCCTGTCGATGATAAGAGGACTGGCCGGTCTGTGAAAGCAGCGCCCACGCCCAAGGCCAAGAGCGGCAAACGCCGTGGAGATGACCAGAGGGTGTACCCCACGCCTGAAGATGCCATTGCTGAACTGGAACGTCGATATGGTTCTTATTCGACGACTTGGACCTACCATGATACTGCTGGTGAGCCGGTGGGTGTCGTCGTGCGATGGGATACCGCCGGCGGCAAAGACATCCGACCCGTGAGCAGGACCGCCGATGGATGGATCATCGGCGGGATGCCGGAGCCTCGGCCACTGTATCACTTGCCGGAATTACTGGCGCGGCCGCATGAACGGGTTTACGTCTGCGAAGGCGAGAAAGCGGCTGACGCGGCGGCGACAATCGGTCTGCTGGCAACCACAAGCCCGCATGGGTGCGAGAGTGCGGCGAAGGCGGAGTGGACCCCACTCGCCGGCCGAGAAGTGGTCATCCTGCCTGATAATGACGCCGCCGGCCAGGGATATGCCGGAGACGTGACATCCACCCTCGTCAAGCTGCAACCTGCGGCAATGGTCAGGATCGTTGCGCTTCCAGGTCTACCGGCCAAGGGCGATATCTATGACTGGTTGGAGGCCCGTGACGCTTCCGAGCCGGATGCACTACGGGCCATGGTCGAAGCTCTTGCGAACGATGCGCCTACGGTGGACCCCAGCAGCATAATTGGCGGCCCGATACTCCAGTGCTTGGCGGATGTAGAGCCGGCTGCGGTCAGATGGCTGTGGCCCGGGCGCATCCCGCTGGGGCGAATCACGCTGCTGGTGGGCCGGCCCGGGGAAGGCAAGTCATTCCTCACGACCTACATGGCTTCGCGGGTGTCAACCGCGTCACCTTGGCCGGACGGGACCGACTGCCCCAGTGGGTCGGTGATCCTGATCTCTGCCGAGGACGACCCCGCCGATACGATTCGTCCCCGGTTGGATGCCCACTATGCCGATGTCCGGCGGGTACATTTACTGTCAATGGTGCGTCATATTGAGGCTGGCGGGGAGCGCCACGACGTGATGTTCACGCTGGCCGACCTGGCAGCACTGGAGATGGCCTTGAAGGCTCATCTCGATTGCAGGCTGGTGGTCGTGGACCCTATCGGGTCATTTCTGGGGGGCCGTACCGATGCACATCGCGACAACGAGGTCCGGGCTGTCTTGGCCCCTGTGGCAAAGCTGGCCCAAAAGTACGGTCCGGCGGTCTTGGTAGTGGCTCACCGCCGCAAGACCGGCGGCAACGTTGCGGATGACCTTGCCTTGGGGAGTCGGGCATTCACCGGGATTGCCAGGTCGGTCTGGCATTTGACACGCGATGAGGACAAGAAAACGCGCAAGTTGCTATTGCCCGGCAAGAACAACTTGGCCCCCGAAGGCAATGGACTGGCGTTCACTATTTGTGGGCAACCGCCGGCTATCTCGTGGGAAAGAGAACCGGTGGCGATGAGTGCTGATGATGCCCTGGCCACAGAGAATGGTCCCGAAGCCAAGCGTCCCGGTCCCAAACCACAGACCCGAAACAGGGCGGCCGAGTGGCTGCGAGATATGCTCAAGACCGGACCGATGGCAGCCGGCAAGGTCAAGGAGGAGGCTGAAGGGGCCGGCTATGCGTGGCGGACCGTCCAACGCGCGAAAGACGACCTGGGAATCAAGCCCTATCGGGATCAATTCGGCGGGGCATGGATATGGAGACTCCCGACCGACGCAGCATGCCAAGACGCCTCGTGCCACGATCCCCAAGACACGGAGAACCTGGCATCTTGGCATCTTCGGGATAACGCTGCGAAAAACAGGGATTCTGACGTGTCAGAATCTCTATCGTGCCAAGTTAGTGAACTTGGCACAGTAGACCCGAAGAGTGTCCAGAAAGCCGGTGATGAGTAGTAGATGTTCGGGCTTCTGGCAAGCTCACCTGTGGAACAAGGGGCTATCGAGCATGGATGAAGAGAAGAACACCAGCGTGACGATCACCAGGGAACTCAGCGGTCCGGCCGCAAACAGTCCCCTGTTGCTGGACTTCAAGACGGCGGCCGGGCTGATCGGCGTGGGGGTATCGACATTCTACGCGATGGATCGGAGCGGAGAGCTTGGGCCGCAGGGTGTCCGGCTGCGCCGCCGCCGACTATGGCCCCGTGATGAACTGGCGGCATGGGTTCGTGCCGGATGCCCGCGACGAGAAAAATGGGTGGCGATGTCGAAAATGTGAAAGAAGATGGTTGACAATTGCGCAGACCGAAAGTAAAGTATTCACCATGAACAGGACGAAGAAAACGAAAATGGGCAGACCACCGAAGCCTCCGGCAGAGAAGATGAGCCACCGTGTTTGTGTGCGACTGACGCCGGAGCAATTTCAACGATTGGTCAATCATGCGAAGCAGGCCGGGCTGTCCTTGTCGGCCTTCATTCAGAATCGTTTGGAGGATTGAGCCATGCGCGTTTTCAAAAAGCGAAAGGGCGCGAAGCGCTTCACGATTGAGCTTCGGGACCATCTGGGTATCGCGCGGCGGTTCTCCGGTCTGACGGATCGACGCCAGACGGAGCAGATGGGCCGGCGGATCGAGGCGCTCGTTGAATGTCGGTCCGCCAGAGGCGGACTGGACCCTGAAACGTCGCGCTGGCTGGAGAACGCACCGCCTGCAATGAAGGCCCGGCTGGCGGATACCGGGATCATCGACGGGGCGCGTGTCAGTGCCGCGAAGCCGCTGGGAGTGCTGCTTGCTGATTTCACTCGGCACCTGGAAGCGAAGGAGCGCACGGCCAAGTATGTTGGCGAGTGTGAGGCCATGCTCCAGCGGGTCTTCGACGAGTGCCGGTTCATCGTGTGGTCGGATATCACGTCTGGCAAGGTGGAGACGTACCTCAAGGGGCTCAGGGACGATGGATTGAGCGTCCGCCGGTCGAACGGATACTTGACGGTCTTGAAAAGCTTCGCCCGATGGATGGTTGACACCGGGCAGGCAACCGAGAGCCCTCTGCGCGGCCTGCGTAAGCTGAACGAGAAGACCGACGTGCGGCGGGAGCGGCGGGCCGCCACCGCGGATGAACTGCGAAAGCTGATCGCGACGACGGCCGCGAGCGGGGAGCTTTACGGCATGGACGGGCCAGAGCGGAGTTTGCTGTATCGCTTCTGTGCGGAAAGCGGCCTGCGGGCGAATGAGGCCAGAACATTGACGGCAGGGGCCTTCGACCTGGATGGGCTGACGGTTCGTGTCCGCGCGGGATACAGCAAGCATCGTGAGACGGACACTGTGCCGTTGCGGGAAGACCTTGCAGAGGCCCTCAGAGCCCACCTGCTCGGCAAGCTGCCCACCGGCAAGGCATTCGGGGGTAGATACCGCAAGCTGACGGATCGGACGGCCGACATGCTCCAAGCGGACCTTGAGGCCGCTGGCATAGACTACCTGGACCAGCAGGGGCGCGTTTTTGACTTCCACGGACTGAGGCATTCGTTTGTGACGAATCTCAAGCATGCTCCCAGCAGGGTGGCTCAGTCCCTTGCCCGACACAAGAGCAGCGCTATGACGGATAGGTACACCCACGTCCGGCTGAATGATGAGCGGGCGGCGCTGGCGATGCTGCCGGACCTGACGGCCAGACCGAGCGATGAGCAGGCCAGAGCCACAGGCACGGATGACGCCGTCGTCATCGGCCAGCAGCCAAACCCGACACCCCGAATCCACTCTGCGGAAAGTGGGGCGCTCCGTGGGGCGCTTTGTGGTACAAATCGGCAAATCTCCGCGCAAGTCGGCGCAAAGCAAAACCGCGTTGACGGTATCGAAAACGTGGTTTATGACTGGGCCCGGAAGGATTCGAACCTTCAACCAACGGATTATGAGTCCGATGCTCTACCGTTGAGCTACGAGCCCGTACGCCGCGTTGTCTCTCTCAGTGTACCGCGTGGCAGAACCGGCGGCAAGCCCTTTGAAATCCCGCATGTGCGTGGTTGACTTGGGTCCATGCCTGTACTATATGGGTGAGATGATGAAGAAAGCACACATGCTTGGAACGAAGGACCGGGCTTTCGTGCCGCGATTGGTCTTGTGCGGCATCGTTGGTTTCTGCCTGGCGACGGCTTACGCCAATTCGGGCGACCGGGTCGAGGCGGTCAGGAGCAATGGAAAGCCGTGGACACGAATCGAGGCGGTCGGGCGGTATACGTTGCTGGGCGATATCGTTGACGCCAAGAACCTGAGCGGCTTGGCCTTCCTTTCGGATCGATTCGGCCTCATGGGGGCCGATGAGACCCGCGAGGTGCAGGTAGTTGAGGTCTCGCGACAGGCCAAGACCTTGCGGGTCGTCGAGACAATTCCCCTCGTTCGCTCCGGCTCGGAAATCGATATCGAGGCGATTGCTGCCGAGGCAGACGGCTGCTACATCGTGGGTTCCCACGGCGCCTCCAAGACAAAAGGTGAGCGGCAGGACAACCGGCATAGCATCTTCCGTCTGAAGGTGGACCCGGCTACGGGGAGGCCTCGCGGTGGGGCCGGCGGCTTGCAGGCGGCGAGCCTGGCCGGCGTGATTCGCGCGGACCCGGTGCTCGGCGAGCATCTCGGACAGCCTCTTCAGCAAAAAGGGATCAATATCGAGGGGCTGGCGGTCCGCAACGGGCAGCTTTTTGTCGGATTTCGCAATCCCAACCTCGGTGGCTGCGCCTTTGTCATGGAAATCCGCGCGGACGATGTCTTTGGCGGTGGCCCGCGGCCTCAGTACGTGCTCCACAGGCTGCGGCTCGGAGAGGGGCTGGGGATCCGGGAGATTGTGGCCGCCAAATCGGGTTTTCTGATCATCGGCGGCAATGCGGGTTCCGAACCCTCCAAGAAATACGCCGAGGCTGAGGATTACGAGAAGGACCGTGATTTCCTCTTGTTCCGTTGGGACGGAAAAAGCACGGAGGTGCACAAGATCGGGGCCTTGCCGAAGATAGACGGCAAGGCGGAGGCCATGGCGATTATCGAGGAGACGAGCGACAGCGTGACGGTGCTGATCCTGTTCGACGGTCCCAATCGCGGCCGGCCCACCATCTACCGTGTCTCCTGACCCGACCGCATCGGTTTGGCCGGTCGGACGGAATCACATTCGAGATCCGGAGGCTACAAAGTGCGACCGAAAAGGGGAGCCATGATTCGCACTTCCTGTCCCGCAACACGCTTGGGACCCGGTTCCTTTCGCCGATTGCCGCCGCAGGTTCTTGCGTCTTGAGCCTCACGCGGGTGTGGCCGCCAGGACCGGAGCTCGAAGCGAGGAGACTCGCGTGCTGCATCGCGACCTCAGGTTATCCAGCACGTTCATGAAATTGATGTACGAATCGTAGGGCGAATCGTAGGGGTTGAAGTACTTGTGCACGTCGCCATCGGCAAACCACTTCGTGCACATATAGTAAAAGTGGTCCGAGGTTTGCAGTTTACGCCAGCTATCGAGGAGGTCTAGGTCGCCCGAGGCTTTCACTTGGCCTTCCAGGTTGTACAGCTCGTGAATGGCATTGTGCTGCATCGGGTTCCCGAGCCACGCCGAGAGGTCTCGCTCGGTGTCGGCCCAACTGACGAGATGAGGCACATCAACGGTGTCCACGGCCTCGTAGGCGTCGACCACCTCGCTCGGCGTCTTGAAGTCGTTGTCGGGGTTCTTCAGAATCTCCGTGGGCAGACGGCGCAGAAACTCGAAGATCCCCGTGTCCTCCCACTGGTGCTCGCCGAAGGTCTCGTAGTCCACGAAGAGGTTGACGGTGTATCCATTTCCATTGACGGCGTTGATCCAATGGGCGAACTTCTCGGCCCGCAGCGGCCACTCGCGCCAGCCCCGGTTGGAGAATCGAAAGGCAATGTCGTCGCTGAGCCGGTAGTTCTTCAGCAGCAGCTTGAGCTTTCGCGCGTTCGGAGGCCGATAGACGAAATTGGGGCTTCGCCATCCCAGGACGTGGTCGGCGCCCTCGGCCAGAACGGCCTCGAAGCCGCCGATTCGCTCGATGGCTTCGGCCAGAGCATTGTTATAGACAAGCTCCGTGTTCCGGAAGATGCGAGGCGTCTGGCCGAACAGCTCCCGGACGGCCTTCTTGTGAGCATCGATCTGGTCGGCGAACTCCTTGGGCGAGAACAGGAAGCTGAGACTGTGATAGTAGGTCTCCGCGAGGAACTCGACGCAGCCTGTTTCCGCGAGTTCCTGGAAGCTGGCCAGCACTTCCGGTGCGTACTCCTTGAATTGATCGAGGATCACCCCGGTGATGCTGTAAGCCACCTTGAACCGGCCCTCATGCTCGCGGATCAGGTCGAGCATCAGGCGGTTGGTGGGCAGATAGCACTTGCCCGCGACTTTGCGGCAGATTTGAGCGTTCTTTTGCTCGTCGAAGTAGTCGGTGCCGGTGTCGAAAATGGTGTAGTGCCGAAGGCGATAAGGTTGGTGAACCTGAAAGTAGAAACAGACGGAAGCCATCAAAATCTCCCCAGACGAAGCAAGCGGCTCAACCGACGTTCAAGACCTTGTGGTAGACCTTGTTGACTTCCACCGCAGAGTCCTCCCAACGGAACCGGCGGGCCTCTCTGCGGCCATTCGTGCGGAGCTCCTGCTGCAACGGCGGGTGGCGCAGAACGGCCACGATCTTGTTGGCCATCTCATTGATGTCCCAGAAATCCACCTTCAGGGCATTGCGGAAGGTTTCCGCAATACCGCTGGTTTTGCTGATCAGCACCGGCACGTTGTGTTGCAGGGCCTCCAGAGGCGCGATCCCAAACGGCTCGGAGACGGACGGCATCACGTACAAGTCGGCCATCCGGTAGGCTCGATCCACGTCGGGGCCTCGCAGAAAGCGGGTGAAAAAGACCCTGTGTCCGATGCCCAGCCACGCGGCCAGATCGATGGTCCCGTAGAGCCGGTCGCCGTCACCGGCCATGACGAACTTCACGTTCTTCTCCTTTTCGAGGACCCTTTTGGCGGCATACAGGAAATACTCGGGTCCTTTCTGCATGGTGATGCGGCCGAGGAACAGCACGACCTTGTCCTGCCGGAGGGGCCACGTCGACGGGGGCGAGGTTTCGCTGGAATCGGAGAAGTCGATTCCATTGTACACGACGTCGATTTTCTCCGCCGGCACGGCGTAGCGGTTCACGACGATTTTGCGGGTGTAGTTGCTGACGGTGATGACTCGGGCGGCCGCGTGCATTCCGTGGCGTTCGATATCGTATACGTATTGGTTGACGAGCTCCCCGCTGCGGTCGAATTCGGTCGAGTGAACCTGCACGACCAGAGGCTTGCCAGTGTGGGCCGCCAGGGCGATCCCGGCCGGGAACGTCATCCAGTCGTGAGCATGGATCACGTCGAAATCCTCCGATTCGGCGATCTTCATCACTCGCATCGCGTAGCGCTGGACTTCCTCACAGATGTTGGGGCCATAGGGAGCGGGTTCGCCGGGTGGTTCTTCGGCTCGTTTGGCTTTGGCCGTCGCACGCCGGGCCGACCGGGGATTGCCGAACCGGCCGTAGGGGACAAGGCTGGACGGGATCGCCTGCACTCGGATGTGGGGCAATCCGGATGCAAGGGCCTTCTCGGAACCACCGGTCAGCCGGACCGGGCCCATCCGGGGCAGGAGAAACGTCACATCCATTCCCAGGCGACCCATGGCCTTGGTCAGGCCGTAGCATGCTGTGCCGAGCCCCCCACTGATGTATGGAGGGAACTCCCAGCCGAGCATAAGAGTCTTGATCTTCATCAAAGGGTCCTCCCTGGCCCCGTTGAACGAGGTGTCTGCACACCGGCTTTATCTTGCGGACTCTGACACATCTGAGGCATCCTGCCGCAAACGGTTGCTTTCCGGTAGGTATGGGTATAGTTTCTACACTATCACCCACCCTGCGGGCCTTGTCAAGAGATACGTGAAAATTTTCCACAAGTTTGCAAAAAATATTCTGTCCGCAGCAAAACATGCGGCGTTCAATCGGTGGTCCGGCCGATGTCCACTGGGCCGATCCGGACACAACAGCATGATTCCCTCACTTGAACTGGCGTGCGGATGCCGCGTGAGTGGGAGTAGGAAGAATCGGCAATGGAAGGGCTGAGAAAATAGGTCATCTGGGGATCAGCCTGGAGCGGAAGATGAGCAATCTGCTGCGAGTGATGCTGCGGTTCGAGGCGTTGAACTTCGGCAAAACGCGTGCCGATGTATATCAGGAACTCCCATCCGATCCTCCGATCTACTTGAACCCTTATCAGGTGATGAGCCGCTACATGGGCATAGTCCCGCGGATCGATTCCGGCGGACCGTCGGAAAAGAACGATTTGCAGCAGGGTTGATGCAGGCGCAAATAAACTTCGTGCCGATGGCACACCCGGGATCGGCAAACGTAGTAGCTTTTGCTTGTGAGTGATTGCGGAATTGTATACAATGATGACATTTGGGAGGTAGAGTTTATGTTTGAGACGCTGGACAAGCTGATGTTGGCCGGGCTCGGGGCCCTGACCATGACGCGGGAACGAGCGGAGAAGCTCTTTGATGAGTACGTCAGCAAAGGACAAGCCGCCCGGGACACCCGCAGTGGCTTCGTGAAAGAAGTCATGGACAGCGCCGAGAGGACACGGGCGGAGTTCCAGAGGCTGGTGTCTGACCAGGTTCGGCAAACGGTCAACAACCTGCATCTGGCGACGCAGGACGATCTCTCGCGGATCGAGCAGAAGATCGACCAGTTGCTTGCGAAAAGCGCAAGGGAGCAGTAGCCGTTGACTCTCTGGCAGCCCCGCTTCAAGAGCCGCCTGCACCGGCTTCGGCGGTACCGGCACATCATGGCCGTGCTCATGAAGTACGGCCTTGAGGAGGTGGCCGAGGCCTTTCGGTCCAAGGTCGTGCTCCGTGTCGGCGAACGGGTGGTCCCGACGCGCATCAAGCGCATTGCCGAAGGCCCCAGCCGGCCCGAGCGGTTGCGGATGGCGTTTGAAGAGCTCGGGCCCACGTTCATCAAATTCGGGCAACTGCTGAGCACTCGCCCGGACGTGATTCCGCCCGAGTACGTGCATGCGCTGGAGCATTTGCAGGATCAGGTCAAGCCGGAGGCCCCGGAGCGCATCCGGGCGGAGATCGAGCGGGAACTGCACGGCGGGCTCGAAGAGATCTTCCAGAGTCTCGATCTGACGCCGCTGGCGGCCGGCAGCATCGCGCAGGTCCATCGTGCGGTGACGCGAGAGGGGGATACCGTCGCCGTGAAGGTGCGCCGGCCGGGGATCGTCGAAATCATTCAGGCCGAAGGGGAGGTCCTCGAAGAGCTGGCGGGCATTCTGAAGATCATGCTCTTTCAGCATGAGGAAATCGACCCCCGGCAGATGGTGAACGAGCTGGTCGAGACGGTCTCCAAAGAGACGGACCTGGCAAACGAGCGGCGTAACCTGCAGCGATTCCACAGGGCCTTCGCGGATGACCCGACGGTCCATATCCCGATGGTATACGAGAAATACTGCACCGCGGCGATCCTCACGATGGAGTACATCGAGGGGGTCAAGCCGGGCGACTGCAGGGCCCTCGTGGAGCATGGATTGGACTGCAAGGTGGTCGCCCGGCGCGGCGCGGAGTTCGTGTTGCGGCAGATGTTCGAGATGGGGTTCTTCCATACCGACCCGCATCCCGGCAACTTCTTCCTGCTGCCGGGCAACGTCCTGGCGCCGATTGACTTCGGCCAAGTGGCCCGGCTGTCCGTGCAGGATCGCCGGCTGTTCAATGAGATCATCCTGGCCGTCGTGGACAACGACCCGGCGAGCGTCGTCCGGGCCCTGGATCGCCGGGACATGCTCCAGGAGAAGACGGACGTGGCCCGGCTGACGGCCGGCGCGGAGCAGATTGTCGACGCCTTCAACAGCCTGCCTTTGAAGAGTATCCCCTTCGGGATGATCGTGACGCAGACCTTCGATCTGTTTCGCTCGAACCACGTCCGCCTGCCCGCCCAATTCACCCTCATGCTCAAGACCCTGGCCACGATCGAGTCGTTTGCGCGATCGCTGGACCCGGATTTCAGCATCATCGCGGTCCTGAAGCCCTTTGCCCGGCGGTCGAGCGTTCGGGACTTGGAACCGAGGCGGCTGCTGCGCTACCTGCGGCAGGCGGCCCAGGACGCCGGCGACTTGGCGGCCAGACTGCCCGAGGACATGAACGCCATCCTCAGCAAGTTGAGGCAGGGCAGAATTCAGGTTCGTGTGCAGCACGAGCACTTGGAGAGCCTGGTCAAGACGATGGATCGCAGTTCCAACCGCATCAGTTTTGCCCTGATCATCGCGGGTCTCCTGATTGCCTCCAGCATGCTGGTGTCCCAGGAGGGCACCGTGCTCGGCCTGCTCCAATTGCAGTCGATAGGCATCCTCGGCTACATTATGGCTACGATCCTCGGCATATGGCTGGTCGTCTCCATCATCCGCAGCGGAAAACTGTGATATGATTCACAGGTGCTTGGAGATTCCCGCGTCATCCATTGCTCGCGAAAGGAGGCCTTTATGCGAGTCCTCAGACCCGGCAATCTACTTACTGTCGGCGTTCTTCTGGTCTGGTGTCTGTCTCTGAACGCTCGGAGCGATGCACGGTCGGCCGGGCCATCCCGGATGGGACCGCTGGCGGTGCATCCGCAGAACGGGCGCTACTTTCAGCATACATCCACCGGCGAGGCCGTTTATCTGACCGGCTCGCACACGTGGGCTAACCTTGTGGACACCGGCCCATCGGACCCACCGCCTCCATTCGATTTCGAGAGGTACGTCGATTGGATGGCTGGACTCGACCACAACTTCATGCGAATGTGGACGTGGGAGCTTGTCTCGTGGGACACCACGGCCAACGGAGAGCACAAGCTCCACACCTCGGCTCCGCAGCCATACGCGAGGACCGGCCCGGGCACGGCCCTGGATGGTAAACCCAAGTTCGATTTGACACAATTCAACCCCGCGTACTTCGACCGGCTTGCCCAGCGGGTTGCCACGGCCCGCGAGCACGGCATCTACGTCTCGGTGATGCTCTTCGAAGGCTGGGGCCTCCAGTTCTCGAACAAGGCCTGGGAGGGGCACCCATTCAATGCCAAGAACAATGTCAACGGGATTGACGGTGATACCAACAAAGACGGGAAGGGCGTTGAGATTCACGAGCTGGGCAACCAAGCCGTCACCGCGATTCAGGAAGCGTACATCCGCAAGGTGATCGACACCGTCAACGGCTTCGACAACGTGCTCTATGAAATCTCCAACGAGAACCATCCTCCCTCGACCCCGTGGCAGTACCACATGATTCGCTTCCTCAAGGACTGCGAGCGAACGAAGTCGCAACAGCATCCGGTCGGTATGACCTTTCAGTACAAGGGCGGGTCGAACCAGGCTCTCTTTGACAGTCCGGCCGATTGGGTCTCCCCGAACCCAGACGGCGGCTATCGTGACGACCCGCCCCCGGCGGACGGCCGCAAGGTCGTGCTCAACGACACCGACCACCTCTGGGGCATCGGCGGCAATCTGGCCTGGGTCTGGAAGAGCTTCACCCGCGGCTACAACCCCATCTTCATGGACCCCTACGATGGCGACATCCTGGGCAACCGGTTCGATCCGAAGTGGGACCCGGTCCGCCACAATATGGGCCATACGCTGCGTTATGTGAAGAGAATGAATCTGGCTGAGATGCGTCCCGTCATGGATGTGGCGTCAACGAAGTACTGTCTCGCCAATCCGGGCAAGCAATACCTGGTGTTCAAGCCCGGCGAGGGGGATGCCGTCGCCGTGAAGCTGGAGCCGGGCACCTATACGTATGAATGGTTTGATCCGACGGCCGGCAGCCAGGTCTCTACCGGCACGAAAGTCGCCGCTGGCAGCGAGATTCAATTCGCATGTCCGATCAAGCAGGATGCCGTACTGTTTCTCGCACGCGTGGCTTTCCCAGCGAAGGACTGGCAGCAAGCAACACCCGAATCCCAGGGCCTGGACTTGAACCGGCTCTCGGCAGCGGTGGGCTATCTAGAGAGAAACACCGGCCCGGATCGTGTCAATGAGTTGGTGATCGTCCGCAACGGCTACATGGTCTGGAAGGGCTTCGGGCCGGTCGGGACCGAGGCTGCCATGAAGCGTCTCATGACGCGTCTTCTGGAGGAACGTGGCATCGACGTCCGCGACCTCCACTTCATCGAGAAAGGGCCGAGTATCGACAAGGTACACGGCATCTGGTCGGCCACGAAGTCCTTCACCAGCACGGTTTTGGGCCTGCTCGTCGACGACGGCAAGGCGACCCTCGACACGCCGGCAAAGGACTTCATGCCCGCTCTGGCGGCGGCCTACCCGGGCGTAACGCTGCGCCACTTCACGACCATGACCAGCGGCTACCGGGCGATGAAGGACGAGCCTCGCGGCAGCTACCGGCACGGGCCCAGTTCGACGCCCTTTGACCCATGCAGCACGCCCTTGTTCGCACCCGGGACGCAGTATGCCTACTGGGATTCCGCGATGAACGAGTTCGGGAACGTGCTGACCCGCATCGCCGGAGAGCCGCTGCAGGATCTCTTCAAACGCAGGATTGCAGACCCTATCGGCATGGACCCGAATCAATGGCGCTGGGGCGACTTCGGCCGCGTTGATGGAATCACGATCAACGGCGGCTCGGGCAACAGCAACAATCATATCTTCATCTCGGCCCGACAAATCGCCCGGCTCGGGCATCTGTTCCTGAACCGTGGACAGTGGAATGGCCGTCAACTCATCAGCGAAAAGTGGGTCCAGATGGCCACGAAGTCGCAGGTGTCGGCATCGCTTCCGCTATGGTCTGACAGCGGGGCCGACGGTCGCGGCGTGTATGGCTTCAACTGGTGGGTGAATGGTCTCAAGGCCGATGGGCAGCGCAAGTGGCCGGGTGCACCGGTCGGCACATATAGCGCCAGCGGCTTCAATAACAATGACATGTTCATCATCCCCGAGTGGAACATGGTGATTGTCCGGCTGGGCCTCGATGAACGAGAGCGTCCGATCACCGATGCCGTCTACTCCGGCTTCCTCAAGAAGGTGGGGCAGGCAATCACCGCTGGCACCGGCTCGAATCCAAAGTAAGCCGCAAGTCCTTTGACATGGCAGGCGTGGCAAAGTAAGATATTTTCATGCGCGCTCCAAAGGGCTTTGAAAGGGGAATGTATGAACCACGCGACGGTCATCGAAGTACTCATTGCCTTTTTGGTCCTCGTGATGCCTGGATCTGCCTTGCCTCGCATGGTATCCCCGCAGGAGGTTGTGGAGGCGGTGGGGGCCGGGCGTTTCTCTTCTACTTTACCCACCCAGGCCGTCGACCCGACGCTCCCAGGACCGCGACCGAACAGCGGCGAAGCTCGATTCAAATCGTCGAGATGAAGCACGAAAACGGCCGGTTGACCTGCGACCGCAACCAGCCAACGCACATCCACCTGGTCCCGCCTGACCTGAAATAGGGAACGGGCTCGGGTAGTCCTGCAGAGGGACCATTCAACGCGGTTCTGCCGGTTTGTCGGTCAATTCCGGCATCAGCAGCGCCACCGCCATGGCCGGCAGGAAGAGAAAGCCGTCATAGAACAGGGCTATGCGAAAATCGCCGACCTGGGCGTACAGACCGAAAATGATCGTGCCCGCCGCGGCGGCAATGCGCCCGATGTTGTAGCAGAAACCGGCCCCCGTTGTCCGCAGCAGCGTCGGGAATAGCGGTGGCAGGTACATGGTGAACAGGCCGAATACGCCGGAGAAAAACCCCACCCACGGAGTCCACCGCATCAGCGACACATGGTCGCGCGGCACGCAGTAGCTGCCATACATCGCCAGGAAGAAGCCCAGGCACATCAGCGAGATGGCCCGGCGGAAACCGAGCAGCCGCGCCAGCCAGGCACCGAAGAAGTTGCCGCCCATAGAAATGGCAATGACGATGAAAAACGCGACGCTCACCAGGCGTTCCCGCTCTTCGGGGGCCCAATGGGCAATGCTGGGCAAGTTGCGAAGGTGCTGCTGGTTCCAGAACATGAAGGCCCACCAAGCCGTCAGGGACGTGGCACAGACCAGAATCGTCAGAAGCGTGATCCGGCGGACGTTTCCCTTGAACAGCTCGGCAATGCCCGGCGGACGGTCCTTGGAACGATCCTTTGCGGCTTGCCATTCCTCCGGCTCCGGCACGGAGCGGCGAATCCAGAAGACGACCAGGGCCGGCAGAATCCCCACGAGGAAGACACAACGCTTGGGATAGGCGGCCAGCAGATACGTGGTAAAGCATGCGATCAGAACGCCGATATTGACGCCCGTTTGCAGGACGGCGGCGACCCAAGGACGCCACCGTTTGGGCCAGGTTTCGGAAAGGAGCGATGAACCGACGGCCCACTCGCCACCGATACCCAGTGCGGCCAGGAAGCGGAAGATCAGCAGATGCCACCAGGTCTGGGCGAAGAAGGACAGGCCCGTGAAGGTTGCATAGGTCAAAATCGTCAGCGACAGCGCGCGGCTTCGACCCAGAAGGTCGCCTGCCCGTCCGAAGAACCCGCCCCCCAGTGCCCAGCCGACCAGAAACGCGGCCTGGATCCACGAGCTCTTCTCTTTCACCAAGGGATCGCTCATGCTGGCGGCACCCACCAGTTGCATGACGAATGGCGCGGCCACGATGGTGTAGAGGTGCATGTCGAGGCCGTCGAAAAGCCAGCCCAGCCATGCCGCGATGCCGGACTTCCGCTGTTGCGGCGAGAGATCACGCAGCCGGCTCACGTCACGCTTGTCGGCCGTCTCACCCGGGGGGAACGCCGCATCAGCGGGGACCAAGTTCTCTTCTTCTGCTTGGGCCATGGCCGCAAGATAATGAATCGGCGCGGCGTGGGCAATGGAATTCTTTGTCACCGGGGAGCACGCTCTGCGGTTGGTTCTTGACACAATGCCCGATGCGGCGTATTGTGCGAGGCGAGTTTATGTTCGTCTCGCGAATACCGAAAGAGTTGGGAGGATGAGTCTATGAACGCAATCTCACGACGGCAATTCCTTGGCAAGAGCGCAATGGCTGTTACCGCGGCGGCGTGCCTGGGGCCGGGGGCGACGCAGGTCAGGGCGGAGCCGCTGGGGCTGCCCATCGGGTGCCAGCTTTATCCCGTGGGCAAGATGGTCGCCCAGGATTTCGAGGGCACTCTCCGGCAGCTTGCGGCGATCGGGTATCGGACCATCGAGCTGTGCTCGCCGCCCAGCTACGAGAAGTCGGGCTTTGCCCCGCTCGTGAAAATGAAGGCGGCGGAGGTTCGTAAGGTGATCGAGGGCGCGGGCCTGCGCTGCGAGAGCAGCCACTATCAGTTCCAGGAGCTCAAGGACAAGCTCGACGATCGGATCGCCTACGCCAAGGAGCTTGGCCTCAAGCAGATGATTCTCTCGACCTTCGGTCTGCGAAAGGACGCATCGATGGCCGACTGGATGAAAGCCGCCGGCGAGCTGAACAAGATCGGCGCGCGGACCAAGAAAGAGGGCATCCAGCTTGGGTTCCACAATCACAACTTTGAATTCCAGGAGATCGAGGGCGTGCTCATCTATGACAAGCTGATGAGCGAGTTCGATCCGAAGCTGGTCAAGATGCAGTTCCAGGTCGCGGTCATCAGTCTCGGCTATCAGGCCGCCACGTATCTCAAGAAGTACCCTGGCCGGTTCATTTCGCTTCATTTGGCCGACTGGTCGTCCACCGACAAGAAATCGGTGCCGGTCGGAGCAGGCGTGGTCGACTGGAAGGGGCTCTTTGCCGTGGCCAAGGCAGGCGGCGTGGAGAACTACTTCGTCGAGATGAACATGGACGCCCTCAAGGCGAGCTATCCCTACCTTCGCGATCTGAAGCTGTAGCGGAGCGGACCCGTGGTGTCACTCCTCGGCCGTCAGTTCCTCGCATGACGCGAAGGATTGTGCCGGATTGTCGCCAGAGGCCGGTTTGCCGATAACACGAATCGCGATGACCTCCACGGGCTCGAATGTGGCAGTGAATCTCGCGCCGGGCCGTAGTCCTTTGGGATCGGTGGCCGTTGCGGCAGGGTAGTCCTCAAACACGGCGACGTCGACCCAGGGGCCCTCCGCCGTCTTTTTGACCTGAAACTTCGGCTTACCGCCGACGGCATCGAACCATCCGCCATTATGGAAGATGTTTCCCGCCACATAGATCGCGCGACGGATCTTGACCGCTTTCTCGATGGCAATGCCGAAGAATGCCTCCGACTGGGGTTTCCCATCGAAGGTGACACGGAAGGTGGTGGGGTCCCCATCGGCGATGCTGCCGTTGACGTTGCCCTCGCGGCTGTAAACCTCGCGCCCGAAGGTGAACGGCCCGATGGCGTCACCCTTCAGGACGGCGCCGGGCGCCCGCAGCCAGACGGCATAACGCGTGGAGTCCCACGAGCCGGCATCGAAGAAGGGACGAAGCAGGGCGCGACATTCGGCCTGTTTTCCCTGCGGCGCCGCCGCAAGGTCGCGCAGGTTGCAGGCCCACAAGGTTTCGTCCAGCCACGACCGTTTGTCCTGGACCGGCTTGCTCTCGAACGCGAGTTCTTCCGCCTTCAGACCCCGCAGCGCGACGTACTGCGGGATTCGGATGCCCGGATTGTCCGCCTGATCCAGCGCAAGGACAAGAGGCCCAGCGGTCACGGCCACACGATCTTCGTTGGAGCCTGAGCCGATGTGAATCTCCGGAACGAACGGAAACAAGAACTTCACGACATCGCCCCGGTGCCACAACCGCTTGATCATCAGATATGTCCCCGGCCTGGCTTGCAGGACCTCATCGGCAAGCGAGACGCGAGGATTGGCCGTCCATTGAGGGACTCGAATCGCCAAGCGGAAGCTCGCATCGTTCTGCGGGTCTATCGCAATCGTGCCGATGCCGTCGCTGGGGAATCGGCTCTTCAGGGTGATCGTGACGGGTGTGCCTGCAATCGTCACATGCCAGATCGCCGGTGCGAACGTGTTGATTCGGAAACCATCTGCGTCGGTCGTGCCGAGGAAGGTCGGCGCGAGGCCGAGGGCGCGCGCCCCGGACGAGTTGCAGCAGTCCATCTCTCGCGGTCCCGGGGAATTGGCCCGGAATGGCTTTTCCCCTTCGAGCGGCGTGAAGTAGGCATAGCCCGACCCGTCCGGTTTCTGGGCGGCCAGCGTCTCGTTGAACAGGACCTGTTCAAGGGCCGCCGCGTATTTCTCCTCGCCCGTCAGGCGTAAGAGCTGCCAGCAAAGCTGCATCCACGTCGTGGTGACGCACATCTCCTGGATGTGCGCGCCCGTGTCGTTGGGAAGCTGGCCATCCGGCTGGAAATGCTCGCCGGCACTGGCGCCGCCGGTGATGTAGAGCCGCTTGGCCTTCACGTCCTCCCAGGCATGCTGTGCGGCCTGGAGGAATTCGGGCTTTCCCGTCGCGCGATAAAGCTCGCAAAGGCCGACATAGTTGGAGAGCATCTCATAGGCTTTGCGATTGCCGACCGCGAGAACGGTTTTCTCCCGGAGCATCGCCGAGAGAATCTGAGGCCCGCCCGGCTCGTCCCACGAGCGGACGATGTACAGGGCAAAGTCGAGATACTTCTTCTCACCCGTCGCACGGTACAGCAGCACGATCGGCTCGAGAATCGAGGTGGCGGCCATGCCGACGTGCGTTCCCGCCTTGAGGATGCTCCGGTCGCGAGGAAATACGGAGGCCAGGAGGTCGCCGGCCCGTTTGCACGCGGTCAGGGCCTCCTCGTCGCCCGAGATCCCGTAGTAGGACAGCAAGCCAATCAGACAGTACTTGTGGGACCAGACGTCCCAATCGGCGTCACGATGCAGACCGAACCGCTTCTCCGGCACGTAGGTTCCCAGATAGCCGTCTTCGCCCTGCGCGGCGATCAGCCCCTTGGCGACCCGCGTGATCTTCTCGCGCAGGGCCGGGTCCTGCGACGAGAGCCAAAGCAAAGATGCGGCGTGCAGCCATTTGCCCACATGCTCGCCGATCCAGGGATGGGAGCCGGGCCGCGTGCGAAAGCCGCCGAGCAGTATATCTTCGTCGATTTTGGCGATGCGGCCGAACGTGTGGGCACGCAGCCGTTCCCCGAGCAGGCCCGAGATCTCTACACTGGCGGGAGACACGGGGGAGGTCCTGTCGGTGGCGGCAGGGTCCACGGTCGCGGGCACAGGAATGGAACTTGATTTCTCCCAGGTGCTGATCGGGATGGCGAGCACGGCGGCGACCATAAGGACGCTGAGCATCGGCATTCTCCTTTCGGTATTCTCCACTCTATAGCAGAGACTCGCCGCTATGTAAAGGTGGCCGAGGCAGCCCAAAATAGATTGTGAACCACCAGGCAAAGGCGATAATAGGGGGCACGTGTGAACCAGGCCGTTCGTCGGGCAGACGATCTGGGCAGAAGTCAGTGGGAGAAGGTCGATCATGAGCAGAACCACAGAAAGCAACACGTCGCGTCGCGAG
>Ga0315275_10001656_pt1 | contig 19791 bp, 19 predicted proteins | sample YL17G03_0_MG_FD_205557 | JGI IMG/M metagenome (GOLD analysis project Ga0315275, IMG submission 205557) | Sediment microbial communities from Yellowstone Lake, YNP, Wyoming, USA - YL17G03_0 | ecosystem: Environmental > Aquatic > Freshwater > Lake > Sediment | place: USA: Wyoming | collected...
GGACCAGGACCGGGCCCAAGGTCCAGGCGAAAGACGGCAGCGGCGACCTAGGGTAGGGTTTCAGACTCGTTCCTCGCGGTGAAAAACGCTTTAACCGATCGATCTCAATCTTATCATACGTGGCTGTAAGGGAAGAGATTTGCCTCAAGCTGGAATTGAGAGTAATTTGGCGCCAGCGAAAGTACCGCATGGGGCCAGATGATTGATGACTCTAGACTACCAAATGGTCGAACGGTTCGCGGACAGTCTTAGGTCTCGCGGCAAGCAGCCGGCGACTATTGAGTCCTACTGCCGTGATGCCCAGCGTTTTCTCGACTATCTAGGACGCTATGACCTGCCACCGAGTGCCGTGGAACCATCGACTCTGATGGGATATCAGGACTTTCTGCGCAGCGATCTCGAAGAACGGGACAACTCGGTACGACGCACCGTGATCGGGATTCGCCAGTTCTTCCGCTTTCTCTCGGAAAGCCGGGCGATCAGCTCGACGCCTTTTGACAGCGTGCCTATTCCGATGCGCGACGAAGCGCTGGGCAAAGGCCTCAGTACAGAGCAGATCGCCGAGCTTATCCACATCGCCCAGTCCGGGCGACCGGCTTGTAAAGCCGCCCGCGACGGAGCCATCGTTTCCTTGCTCGCCTACGAAGGCGTCAAGGCCAACGAGCTCATCAATCTACGCTGGGTCGACCTGATTACCGAAGGCAACACCTCAAGCCTGCATATCGGTGGGTCAAGAGCCCGCTCGATCCGCCTTTCCGACGCCACGCTAAGCCTGTTACTCGCTTACCGCAGTCAATATCTGAACATTCGGCACCACGCCATTGTGCAGGCGACAGACAAACGCATATTCGTGTCGTTCAAAGGCCGAGACGCCAGTAGTCCGTTACCGGTGATGACCAGACATGGCCTGAAATTCATCCTCTACGAACTCGGCGACAAATTGCCGCTGGCTAAATTAAACACCGAGCAGTTGCGCCACTATGCCGTCAGCTATCTCATCGGCCTCGGCCGAGCGCCGGAAGAGATCATGGCCCATCTTGGACTGCGGCGACTTGGCAACATCGCCAAACACCTAGCTCAAGGCAAGCGTCTGACGGGAGACAACCCGTTGCCGGCGCAAAGTGCAGCCCCGCTGTGAACGGGTCACCGCACCTCGGTAGCGAAGGCGACGCAGCATGGATGGCCATGGCGCTCGACCTGGCCCGCCAGGCCGCACTGCGTGGAGAAGTCCCAGTCGGTGCAGTCATCGTCAAAGACGGACAACTCATTGCCAGCGGCGCCAACGCCCGAGAAGAATTTCAAGACGCGCTAAGACATGCCGAGATCGATGCCATCGGCGCTGCCTGTAAGCAACTTGGTGCCTGGCGACTCAGCGGATGTACCCTGTACGTGACCTTAGAACCCTGCCTCATGTGTGCCGGCGCGGTGCATCAAGCACGCATCGACCGGGTGGTTTTTGGTGCCTTTGACCCCAAGGCAGGAGCGATGGGTAGTCTGTACCAAGTGCACGCGGACGTGCGCTTGAACCACCGTCTGCCGGTCACGCCCGGAGTTTTAGCAACCGAGTGCGGCGAGGTCTTGAAGGCTTTTTTTCGCGCCAGGCGCCAGGATTCACCAAAGTAAATTCACCGCTGCTGAAGGTCATTCGACCTTGCGCGTAAGCCGAATCTCGATATCCGACTGACCCAAGGTGACGGGAAACACCTCGCCGACAATATCGCCGGGTTGATCTGGGCCGGCCGATCCGTCTTGATCCAAGCGAGCCTTCAGTTTGAACTGCGCCGGCCATTCGTCCTCGCCCATCATGCGCTGCATGTTGTCCTTGGTTAACACAAAGTCATAAAAAGCTCCCTCGGCATCCCTGCTCAGGGTCTTTCTGAAAGCGCCGAGGGGCATTGGTTTGTCTGGCCCACTAGCGATGATAAACAACGTATGAATGCCCTTGGCCGCAGCAGTCAGCTCCGGAGCCAAGACCACTGTGCCCTTGGCGTAAGCATGCGAGGTCTCGCCCATCCGACCAGCCATCACGGCGGCCACGGCGATGATGATGATGAGTACCAAACCACCGAACAAGCCTAACTTCTGCATCGCCAACCAACCCTTGTAGAGCCCATCTAGACGCCGGCCTTTACCCCACCCAAGTCAAGCAGTGTGGGACTAAACTCCGCCAAACCAAAGGAGTCTACCATAATGGCATCGTGACGCACCGTATTTGCCTCCTCGAGTAGGCTTGCCTCCGTCGGAGTGATCACCTTGGCCTCGACAGCAGCCTTTACTAGCAGGTTAGCGCGCTTTTTCGGTAACACTCCTGCCTTGATCGCTTGCGAAATCTTTTGCAAGATCGCTGCTGACTGGTGCGATAGCTTGAAAGCATGCTCGAACTTCTCACCGGAATCCCCTGGGCGAGCCGAAAACACGATTCCTGTCGTCAGTGAGTCCCGAAGGACCCCGGCTTCCTGGATCTGCATCGCGAGTCTGTGGCCTAGTCCGTCCGATGGCAGATGCCCAAGGCTATTCAGGCGAGCCCAAAAAGCAACTGGACCGCGAAAAATCCATCCGATGCCTGGCACCGTGAAGTTCTGAAAGATACCATCAAAGCCCTGTTGGATTTGCACCATGCAGTATTGCATGGCCCACTCAAAGACATCCTTGTGTTCGGCTCGGTAGCCTTCCGCTTCATAGCGCCGCAGGACAGCGGTAGCCATATACATCCAAGATAAAACATCAGCGTAACGACCGGTCAATTTTTCGCGCAACTTGAGAGTTCCACCGAGGGTACCCATGGCCACATCCGCCATGAAGGCAAAGGACGCCGAAGCCCAAGACAATTTGCGGTAGTAGGCGGCGCCCGGACCACCAGGACTTCCAGCTAGCAGGCCACGGCTCAGGCTGAGGACCAAAGACCGGCAGCCATTGCGCAACACATGGCCCATATGCGCCCAAAAGGCCTTGTCAAAGGCGCTATAGTCCTTGTCCATCAGAGCTTTGACTTCTTTATAGGCAAACGGATGGCAGCGAATGGCACCTTGCCCAAAGATAATCATCGTCCGCGTCAAAATATTGGCTCCTTCGACGGTGATGCTAATCGGCAAACCGATGTAGGAATTGGCAATATGATTGCGGGGGCCGCGCGATATGGCCGCACCACCCATGAGATCCATGGCATCGTTGGTGACCTTGCGCGCAAGTTCCGTTTGGTTGTACTTGGCAATCGCCGAGATCACCGCCGGTTTCATGCCTGAATCGACGGCGCCGACGGTGAAGATACGCATGGCCTCCATCAAGTAGGTCAGACCGGTGATGCGGGCTAGAGGCTCTTCAATCCCTTCAAACTGACCAATCGAAATACCGAACTGGCGCCGAATCACGGCGTAAGCGCTGGTGAGTCGGGTCACCATTTTGGCGATGCCTGCCGCCTGCGACGGCAACGAGATCGCCCTTCCGGCCGCGAGGCACTCCATCAGCATCTGCCAGCCACGGCCGGCGCCACCTTCGCCACCGATGATCTGGTCGATCGAAACCACGACGTCATGGCCGCTGGTCGGGCAATTAAAGAACGGCACACCCATGGGGTTGTGACGTTCTCCAAGCACGACGCCGGGAAGGTTTGCCGGTGCCAGCACACAGGTGATACCCAGGTCTTTGCCACGTCCCAGCAGGTTTTCAGGATCGTAAAGCTTGATTGCCAAGCCAATCAGAGTGGCGATTGCTGCCAAGGTGATGTAGCGTTTTTCCCAGTTGAGACGCACATAAATCTGTCCGTCTTCGCCGCGAAACAGCACCCCGCTAGAGGTAATGGAACCCGCGTCGGATCCAGCTTCAGGTTCCGTCAGGGCAAAGCACGGAATCTCCTCCCCGCGCGCCAGGCGTGGGAGGTAGTAGTCCTTTTGCTTTTTAGTCCCGTAGTGGGCTAGGAGTTCCGCTGGTCCAAGCGAGTTTGGCACCATGACGGTGATCGCGAGAGGCGCGGAATGCGAAGCCAAGCGGGCTACGACCTCGCTGTTGGCCGCGGCAGAGAACCCGAGGCCACCGTACTCCTTCGGGACGATCATCCCGAAAAAGCGCTCCTTCTTGATATAGTCCCACATCGGTTTAGGCAGGTCTTTGGTCTGAAAAATCTCCCAGTCCGAAGCCAGCGCGCACAGGGTCACCACCTGTTGATCAAGAAATGCCTGCTCTTCGGTCGAAACTCCCGCATACTTCTCACCACGTATCCAGGTGAAATCAGGTTTGCCAGAAAACAACTGCGCATCCACCCACGTGGTACCCGCTTCGAGGGCAACCCGCTCCGTTTCTGAAATCACGGGCATCAACTTCAACTTGTCCATGAGTCGCGCGAGGGGGATCGACAGCAGCATGCGGCGCAGCGGGACGATATTGAGCACCGTCAAGGCCAAGGCGAACACCGCCAAAAGCCAAAACGGCGCCGCCAGCAGCCACAACCCGGCAAGCAGTAGGGCGGTCCACAGAAACAGCGGCGCGCCGGTAAAGCCAAGCGCCAAGAGTAACAGGGCAAAAATGCCGCAGCCAAGGACTGGCAGGGCCTCTGAAAGCCATCCATAACCTATCATCATCTTGCCCCTTAGTGCGTGCTCCCCCGGATGGGAGGCCGCAAGCGAGTGTTGCACCAGGCCCGTGGGCCCAGCGAGTGCAACATGGGGCCCAAGAAGGCAGCTCGACAGCTTTATTATAACGCTAACAACCCTCTTCGGGCTATCAGGGCAGGCGAGATTTCTTCGGGGCATCCCGCCCGCTCTAGCGAAGAGGGGCGGTCACCTTGCAATTTATAGCGGATGGGTCAACACAGTCGCCGTTTTAATGACGACGTCCTCAACTGGACGATCGCCGGCACCTGTCTTGACCTTACCGATCGCCTGAACCACCGCGAGACTGTCAGCATCGGCGGTTTGGCCAAAGGCCGTATACTGGCGGTCCAGGAAGGGGACCTTTTCGAGGCATAGGAAAAACTGGCTACCGGCCGAGTTCGGGTCCTGCGCCCGAGCCATCGACAGGGTCCCTGGCTCATGCTTGCGCTCATTGAATTCGGCATCGACGTGGTACCCAGGGCCGCCGGTCCCGGTTCCTTCAGGACACCCGCCTTGGATGACAAAGCCAGGGACGATGCGGTGAAAGGTCAAGCGATCGTAGAAGCCGATCTTGGCCAGACCGAGCAGATTCTTAACGTGGTTTGGCGCGATGTCCGGCCAAAGGTCGAGGGTGATTTTGCCTTTTGACGTGTCGAACTCGAGCTGATAGCGGTGGGTCTTAAAGTCGATCGACTCCTGCGCTTTTTGCACGTCATTCTTCTTACTGCTGCCAAACATGTGCGGCCCTTTCTCAGGCGAGGAACGGAAAGCATCCCCTATACCATTGAGAAAGTCGGCTGTTCAAGCCTTCCGGAAGGTAAGCAACAGACTTTGACCGTCTTCGAGGCCCAAGTGCTCCCGAATGAGGGTAAAGCCATTGGCCAGCAGCAGAGAACAAGCCGTTGCCACATCCAACTTTGCCTGGGTCTGGCGCTCCACCTCGGCCGCTAGGGACTCGCTGCGGACCTGCTCAAGCTGGTGCTTTAATTCATCGAAAGCCTGGATGTCGCGTAGCTGCTCGCCGACTGCCGCGAACAAGGAATCCATGGTACTACCGTCGGCACGCAGGGTCAGCAAGAGCAGACCTCCTGGTGCCAGAGAGGCATGAAGGCGTTGCACCAACACCTGCGGCTCCGCTTCCGTCTGCAAGTGGTAGCACAGCACGACTGCACCGTAGCGTTGCTGCGGCAGGCTGCTCAGGTCAGCCAAGGGTTTGCGTACTATCTTAACTCGCCGAAAGGACGCACAGCGTTGACGGGCCTGGCGCAGCACATGTGGATCCCCATCCACTGCGGTCACCCGGTGCCCTTCAGCCAAAAGCGACGCACTGAATGCGCCTGTACCACAGCCAACATCCAGGACCCGCTCGACCTTTGTCAGTTCCTTAACGTGCAATTCGATCAATTGGCGGCGGCCGCTAAATTGGTCAAACAGCCGATCGTAAGCCGAGGCGTAGCGAATACGCCGAGTCTCGGCGGCGATCGCGGCGTACAGGTCGGTAAAGAATTTTTGCCGCTGGTGCACCGAATTGACATTGAGGACGACCGACCAACCAACGATACGACCTGAGGCTAGATCGATCAGTGGTGCCATCACCTTTGTGAAAACCATCCGACCGTACTCAGACGAGACATAGACCGCGCGCTCGCGATCGGCGAGGGGCAAGATCCCGTCACCATACAGCTTCGTCACCCGCGCAGGCACTCGCCGAAAGTTATCCAAAAGTTCATACCAAACGCGCACCGGGGCACCGCGTTTGATCTTGTCTTGGCGACCAAAGACCAGGTCAAAAGCACTGTTCCAATCGAGCAGGCGTTGGTCACTACTCAGGATAAACGTCGGTAGATTGGTCGCAAACAAGGCCGAAGCCAGGCGCGAGCTGTTCTCATGCCACAATGTCAGGGGGTTCTGCCGGCCAGGTCCTTGGTCGACGCTCGCGCCGTTGTCCTTTAATACGAATAGATCCTTGGTCACGAAGGCGGTCGACGAGGACCGCAGCCTTGCTAGCGAAGGCCACAAGGAAAACAATCCCAGCTTTACCGCCACCGCAGTACCGATAAAGGCGATAGGGCGGATATGACCAAAACGAAGCCCAAACTTCTCCAAGAAAATCGCTATCAACAATAACAAGACGGCGGCACAGACAACAACACCACCGCAAACCGTTCTGTTTACATGGACTTTTTCTTTTAGAAAACCGTTTAGAAAACTACGCATGGAATATCCAATCATGAACAACATCAGGTAAAACGACAAAGTCAGGTCTGCCACTGCAATCCCTCTGCCACTTCGATCGTTACGGTTAGTGGACCAAATGTATTAGCATTTATATGACCCTGCCGACGATATCGAGCGTCCAAGCTTTTGACGCAACCGACCCAGGTGCCTAGACCTTGGCTACAAGCACCACCACGCGTCGAAACACAAACAGAAGATTTGGCATCCAAGTTGCAGAAGAGTCTAGCAAGCGTCTCGAACAGAGGCGCAAGCGATTCCTGCTGAGTTTCTAATGGAGTGGATAACATGCTGAAGCCGACGAAAAAACACAATGAAAATGGCCATGGCGGCAATGCCACACTGGGGCTGCGCCCGCAATACGCCGCAGCACTGACGCTGTCGATGCTTTTGACAGATGTTGGTTTAGCCAATGTCGTCGGCGCCGACACGCAAAACTTCAATGCCACCACCTCCGGCCTGGACTTCGTCACCGTCGAATCAGCCCAGACCTTGGATCCCGGCGTCGTCAACTTCGGACTCTTCCTCAATGATGCAGTGAACTCACTGCCCTATTTCGCCAATGACCCACAAAAGCGAACGGCCTACACGGACTCTGTCCTTGGCGCAGACTTGAACGTCGGCGTCGGTCTATTGCCCGGATTTGACATCGGCATCAGCGCGCCTCAAGTCCTCCAGCAGGATTCAGAAAAGGGCGGCTATCACGGCCAATACAATGCAACGGGCAACACCGAAGCGCGTCTCAATGCCAAGCTTCAATTCTACGGCACGCGCGACTACGGCCTTGCCCTGATGCTGTCGGAAAGCATTAACCGCATCAACAATAATCCCTATGCTGGTAAGAACGCCGGGCCGACGACCAACCTGCAGCTGGCTGGCGACACGACGATCAAAAACTTCAAACTTGGTCTTAACGTCGGCTACCGCTGGCGCCTACGCGGCCATCAAGATGATCCGACCGTACCAGTGGGCCCACTCCCAGACCAATATATCGCCTCGGGTGCCATCAGCTACCTGCTCACGTCGATTGACACCAAAGCCATCTTTGAGGTCTTCGGTAGCTTGCCAAACCACAGCGTGACCGATGCATCAGATCGCCAGGCCTCATCGGCTGAAGCCCTACTTGGCCTCAAACACGATTTCACCACCAGGCTCGCGGGACACGTTGGCGGCGGTACGCAACTCGTCAAAGGCATTAGCTCACCCGACTGGCGCGTCTACACCGGACTGAACTACACCCTGGGCGGCTATACCAAGGCCAAAGCAGAAAAGATTGAAACCGTGACGCAACCCCAAGCCGTAAAAGCCGACCCGTTTGCCGGTCCACCGAAACCAACGGAAAAGATCGTCGTTCATGACGTGCTGTTTGAGTATGACTCGGACACCTTGATCCTCGGTGCGACCGACGAAGTCATGGCAAAACTCGTCGCCTATTTGAACACCAAACCTAGCTTCACCCGTCTCATCATCGAAGGTCACACCGATTCCATCGGTTCGGATCCCTACAACATGGATCTCAGCCTGCGCCGCGCCAACACCATCAAGCGCTGGTTGGTCAGCCACTACCATCTGCCAGCCGGTAAAATCATCACCATTGGCCGCGGCAAGCATCGCCCGATCGCTGACAACGGCAACTACCAAGGTCGCCAGCTCAATCGCCGAGTGGAGTTCACGATTTACCGCGATATGGCCAAGGCAAAACCAAGCACCGCTCCTATCGCTGCCGCAGCGCCAGGAAAATCAAGCAAAACACCCGTCGCTGCTGCTGCGCCAGCAAAACCAAGCAACGTACCTGCCGCTGTCACGGCGCAGGCTAAGCCAGTGACCCAGGCCAAGACCAAGTAATAACCGGTAAGCGAAGTTACTAGCTTACAAAGACCGACTCGACTTTCTTCTCTTCCGTCCTTTCCCAGCTGTCCAAGGAGTTTTTGTGTTCAAGTACCAATGGCCTCACACTACCCTCGCCGTGACCTTGCTGAGCGTTCAGCTGCTTGCCAACTGCTCACCTGCGTCCTACGAAATCCTTCGGCCGAAGGCCCGCGCCAACGTCGATAAACCACAAAATATCGCACCCGAGCCGACCAAAGTGCCCGCTGGCCAAATGCCGACAGCGCGCGTCGAAACCATCGTCAACGGTGAGTCGGTGACCAACGTCCACATCAACGTGCCAACGACCATCCGGCCCACGGCCGACACCCTATCGCCAAGCTTCGTCGGCAAAAGCTCCTGCGTTAATCCGGGGATCGACCGGGCCGGATACGACATCGGCGGCTTGTCGCAGCCATCGGTCAGTCGCAGTAACGGTTGCGAAGCCCTGGAAACGCCGTACACCTTCACGCAGCCAGGCGACTACCTGATCACCATGATCGTCACCGATCAACTGAACCAAACCGCAACCGCCAGCATGACCCTCACCGTCATCGATGACACCAGCAGTACCTGCGGCTTTACCATCACGGTCGTGCCGCTGCTGACGCAAAAGAACCAGGCCGTTGCCTTCAATGGCTTTTGCGATATGACGCCAAGCCACGCCATCAGCTGGGACTTCGGCGATGGCGTAAATAGCAAAGGCGACCAGGCTAGTCATGCCTATGACAAAGTCGGGGCCTTCGCCGTCAACGCTTCCTGCGCTGCGGATGATGGCAGCTTGGTGAAAAAGGCCTCGGCCACCGTGTCCGTGATCGAGGACGCGAACAAGACCACCATCACCATCCTGACGCCTAAGTGTACGCCTCCGCCGCCACCGCCGGTGAAGCCTGCTTGTGATCCTGGACAAGGCCCAAACCACTGCACCTCGCAAACACCGGTTCAGCACTAAAGAATTCGGGCCCACTCCTCGCGCTTATTATGAATCGATCCTTACGACGCCCCAGCGGCGCTGTAAGGATCTGTTATTTCAACTATATCAGAACATTTAGAGACACAAATCAGCGCCGCTTGCGGACGACCAAGGTGAGCCGCAGCAGTGTCCGCCGATCCTTTTTCGGTAGCATTCCTGCAAGAGTTTGTTAAGTTACCGAGCTATAGGGATTTTTCGTACAGGCATAAACCAATTTAGAGGTTGAACGTCCTATGGCTCGTCACTCCTTGCTCAACGCCTCGCTCGTCGCACTTACCTGCGCTGCCGGTCTGCCCGTCCAAGCAGCAACCACCCTGAAGACCGACCAGGACAAGGTCAGCTACATGATCGGCTACCAAATCGGCTCGAACTTCAAACGTGACGGCTTGGAAGTCGACCTTAGCGTCCTGTCCAGTGGCCTTAAAGAAGCTCTAGCCGGCGAGAAGTCGCCGCTTTCCGCCGAAGAGTCGCAAAAGCTCATGGCGACCTTGCAGAAGAATCTGCAGACTAAGGCCGAAGCCAAGCGTAAAGCCGATGGCGATAAAAATGCCGCTGAAGGCAAGGCTTTCCTCGCGGAAAACGCCAAAAAAGCCGGCGTCAAGACGCTACCAAGCGGTCTGCAGTACAAGGTGATCACGGAAGGCAAAGGCGACTCGCCGAAAGCCACCGACACCGTCAGCACCAACTACAAAGGTACGCTGATCAACGGCACTGAGTTCGACAGCTCCTACAAGCGCGGCCAACCAGCTAAGTTTCCCGTCAACGGCGTGATCAAAGGCTGGACTGAAGCGCTGCAACTCATGAAGCCAGGCGCCAAATGGGCCCTCGTCGTTCCTGCTGATCTCGCCTACGGCGATCGCGGCGCCGGCGATGCCATCGGCCCCAACGCGACTCTGCAATTCGAAGTCGAATTGATCAGCGTAGAAAAAGCAAAAACCGCAGAAGCTGCACCTGCCCCAGCCCCAGCAAAGAAGTAAGCACGGATGAGCGAAACCTCGCTCCGCCTCATTGCGACCTGTCCGGAAGAGACCAAAGATGTGCTGATCGCCGAGCTACAACAGCTCGGCGTCAGCAACATAGAACCAGCCTACCGGGCGGTTCACTTTCGTGCTACCGAAGAGCAATTTTACGCGGCCCACCTTTGTCTTCGTACTGCTAGTCGAATCCTTCGCGTCATCAAAGAGGTCGCAGCGCAGACGCCTGAGATGCTCTACACCCAGGCCAGACGGATTCCCTGGCAGGACTATTTTGGCCCAGAGCGCACCTTCCTCGTCGAAGGCGTCCCCGCCGATCGCGGCGAGGCGTTCATGCGCGCCAATGATATCAGCCAAAAAGTTCGCGAGGGAGTGCAGGAGCACTTCCTTCGCATCGGCGATGGCAAGATGCCGAAGGTGGACCTCGAAGAGCCGCGGGTGATCATCGTCGCCTTCGTCGCCGGGGGCCGCTGCACGCTCAGCTTTGACACCTCGGGTAAGTCGCTGCACAAACGCGGCTACCGCCAAGATGGCCACCCCGCACCGATCAAGGAAACCCTCGCCGCAGCGATTCTCCATCTGGCTGGCTACGATGGCACTCAGACCTTCCTAGACCCCATGTGCGGCAGCGGCACGATCGCTATTGAAGCCGCCATGATCGCCATGGCTAAGGCGCCGCAAATCCACCGGGCGAAGGGGCAATTCCAGTTTGAATGGCTGGCGTTCTTTAATCGCGACCTATGGCGGACCATGCAGGAGCACTACCGCAGCGAAAAGCTCGCGAGTCCGGAGCATCCGGTCGTCGCCTCCGATATCGATGCCAAATACGTCGAGCTGGCCCGTGCCAATGCCTTGCGCGCTCGGGTTGAAAAGCACATGCAATTCGCCGTCGGACGCTTCCAAGACATCGAAGCACCGGGACCTAGTGGTATCTTGGTCGCCAACTTGCCTTATGGTGAACGCCTGGCAAAGGCTGGCGGCATCGATCTTGAAGCCTTCTACAAAGAGATCGGCGATACGCTTAAAAAGAAGTTTACTGGCTGGCGGGCGGCCCTACTCGTCGCTGAAGACTCCCCATACAAGGTGATCGGTCTCAAAACCACCCGGCGCATTCCGCTCAAAAACGGCGGCATCCCATGCAAGCTCCTCATCTATGATCTGTACGCTGGAAGCCGCGAAAAAAAGACCACTAGTGCCTAAAATTGCTGAACTTTAGTCCCCCCACTCAAGTTTAGGGCCGAAATGACCGATAAGACTCACTGACGCCTACGTCACGTCGAGGACTTGCCATGGCCAAACTCCCTTTGTGCTACGGACAGCTGCTGCTGGTTTGCTCCTTCGCGCTAAACGCAGGCGGCTGCAAATCGAGCTCATTCTCCGGCGAGGCGGCTAACACCGCCGCCACGTCGCAACCTAGCGGCACAGGTGCTGCCGACCACAGCAAGGCCGCCGCTCCGTGTACTAAGGCTGGATCGACTCAGGCAAAGCTGCTGACACCGACGATTTCCAATGGAGATCAGCAAAATGCCCTCGCCTACGAGATCTTCGTCACCGACTGCAGCGGTGAACGCAAAAGCGTTGACGCCACGACGATCAAATTTGACCTCGACGCTATTTTTTATAATGTCCCTGAAAACCAGCCCCTCAACTACACGGTCACCTCGACCGATGCCCGGACGAGCGGCCAACTACTCCAGGTCCCTAATTCAGATTTGTTTGGAAAGACCGGTTCGGGATTCTTTCATTTTGAAACTGACCAACCCTTTTCACTAGCAACTGCGGCTAGCAGCGTGACGCTGACCATTCAGATGGCAGGCCGCTCGTTTCGTCCATTTCAGGCCGCTAAGACTGGGGACTACGGTCACATGCAGACCTATCTGAGCTTTGGCGATGCGGCCCCGGTAGCGAGCGCAGTGCAGATCCTTGGTAAGTTACCTCCCAAGGGGCCGTAGGGTGGATGCGGAATATCTGTGTCAACTAATTTAATTTATTGATTTATATTAGAAACTTCGCGAATGCCTCAAGGTCTGTCGAAAATGTTCCGATGACACGCAGGACGGACAATCAGGAGGTCTGGGTTTGGGACTGGCAGCCAGGTCAGGAGCGGGTCAATGAAGCTCTTCAATACCATCGCAATCATTGCACTGTCGGCACCGGCCGCTTGCTCGACCAAGGGCGGAGGCCGCAATGACGATGGTAAAACCACGCCCTCAACCCAGCCGGCAACGACAAACGGCGCCGGTACTGATGCAGCCGGCGGCTGCTTGAATCTGGTCAACGGAAAAGCATCCAGCGATTATCCGGCGGTGGTGCGCTTACTGTCCAAACCCAACTCCACCAGCGTTGGCATCTGCACGGGCACCTTCATCAGTCCAACCGCAGTCATCACCGCAGCGCACTGCCTCGATGGCTCGGCAACCGGTGGTCTCTTCTTGAGCGGGGGAACTTCCGTCGCCTTTAACAGCCGCACCATTTCACCGTTTGCCGGTAACGTGCAGTCGCTTAAGGCGTTCACCTACGGTTCCTACGGCGAGACCGGTGATCCAAATGACGCGACTGTCACCGCCAAAGATACGGCGATCGTCATGTTCCCTGCCGGCGCTGCCTCGGCTTATATGTCGATCGGCGGCACCTTGCCGCCAGTTGGCACAACGGTCACCTCCATTGGCTACGGCCTTACCACACTCTCCAATGCCGCACCGGATCCAAACTACGACGCGAGTAAACACATCGGCACCACGAAGATCGTCACAGCGCAGGACAACTATAATGTCTTCATTGGCGGCGTCACGGCGCAAGAAAGCGCCGCTGCGGCAGGCACCTCGGTGATCGATTCCTTCGGTGATTCGGGCGGACCGATGATTTTTAATGACACCGTGGTGGCGACGCTATCCAATGGCGGCGATGGCATGACCTCGACTGGTCGCGACGTCTGGTATGTGACCTTCGTCGACATCAATTCAGCGCAGACCAAAAAGCTCATCGCCCTCGCCAATCAAAACGGCGCCGGCATCGCTGCACCAGGGACCGCGCCGACGGCCATCGTTGCAACAAAAACAGCGACAGCTGCTGCGAAGACGTGCGCCGCAAAATAGCCGGCTGTTGTCAGCCCCAACTCGCCGCCTATCGCTGCCAACCCCATCATGGCATATTTGCCACTGAGCTTGTAAATAATGCGGGAAAGAGTACGCCAGGAAAACTTACGACACCACTGATGACGAATGGTTACACTGAAAGATTGGAAGCAATCTGGAAGCCCCAAGCCTGCCTTTTCGAGATCAGGCTTCCGGTTCCTACGCGAGACCCCTTTGGCTTTAGCAACTCTCGAGCAAGCACGCTCCAGCGCTATGAGGTTGGCGATCAATGCGATTTGATATGAAGCATCATAGCATTGTGCTTTCCGTGGCCCTGGCAGCAGGTCTGGTACCTCTTTCATGTAAAACGGCCAGATCGTCAGAAGGCCCGGTGCAGGCAGCCTCCGCCCTTGCGGCGACGCCCAGCGTCGCGCCACCAGCTGCGGTGCACGGTATGGTGTTGTTCGGTAACGACACCATCTACGCCTCCCATATCCCGATGTACCACGTGCCTCACGACTGGCAGGTGCTGTTTGAAGTCACTCTGTCGCACCCCACGGTTGACGCCAAGGCCTTGTACCAGAAGCAGCTCGTCCGTGGCGTCCAACCGCTGATCACGATCGAGCCCCGCCCGTTCGTGCTGCCGCAGCTCATAAATGGCGACATCCATAGCTTTGTCGCCAGCCTCTACCGGGGCAACTTCGAAGACCACGGCGAAGTGCTGCTACAGGGCATGACGGTCACGGTCAAAGCGGTCCTCTTCAAGCAGCACCTAAGCCTAGACCTGACCGCGTTGCCACAGCCGACCTACTTTCTCATTCCGACCTCCATGACGACGGCCGTGCTGGTCCATCGCATCAGCGCTCCCGACAACTTTGATCAGATTCTCCAAGTAAAAACCGGGGCGGCGCCGCTGCCAACCACTCCCATAGGCAGACTCATCACCGTTATATTCCCCGGGGTTGCTGACGCGTCGGCCGCGCGTCTGCGTGCCGGTGATGCACTGGAACTGACACGCAACGCCGATGGCTGGTCGGCAACTGTCGGCCCTGGCAACAGCCTGAGCCCGATGGCGCTATACGTTGTCTCGGACTTCTACTGCACGCTTGGCCGCGAATTTTCTAGGTCCTTCGATGCTGGCAAGTCATAACGAGAAGGCGCCACCATAACCGTTCCTTAAACGGTAATCAAATCTGAACACGTGGCAGCGGGCGAACAGGTTCCCGCCTTGCTCGTTCGCCGGCTAGGTCGTCGATGGGACAGCTTCATCATGCTTCACCAACCAGTGCACATCAACGGTGCTCTGGACAAGTATCAAATAAGGTCAGACTCATATCGTGGGAGTTTATATCGAGGTCGGCACTACCGAGCTTGCGTGCTAAGCGATCGTCCCATAACTGTATGCTGTAGCTACCGAGTGGCAGCCTTAGATCCATCGTAAACTCGCGCGCTTTGACTCCCTCGACGGACACCTGCTTTTTGCTACTCGATTCGATCAGGTGCACTTGCATATCACCATAAGGGGTGGGCCGTGAGCAGCCTTGAACCTGCCCAATGGTCAGACGCAGCGTTACTGCGGTCGCTTTATCGACCAAGACTGCTGCAGCACCAATAGCGATGTTCGGACCGAACGAGCTGCCTTCGCCTTGCGTGCCCAGCTCGGAGTTTGGAGGATCATACTTCGGAGTCACGCACCCTGTAAGATATAGGGACGCTAACAAGGATATTATTCTGGCATCGATCAGTTTGAATGCCGCATCGCCGGTAGGCTTCACCGTCTTCTTCATACCGCTTCGCACCTCTTGCTGGTGGCTTTGACTGGTCACCGATCGATGTTGACACGGTCGATCGACCTTTGGCAGGTCGCCCTTGTTCGCTTATGGTGTGATAACCTCAGGCGCCTGCCAAGCTATTTACTTCGTAGGCGTGCGTATTGGTCCTTGGCCGCTGCGGCCTAGACCGCCTTTGGAGATGCTTTGCGATGATCGGGTCGGTGTGGATTGCACCACCGTGGGGAGGCCAACATGGCGAGGTTCAGTGTCGGAGCTAAGATTGAATGGAAGTGGCTTGGGTCGGTCATCGACGGAGTCGTCGAAGAGGTGTTCCTTGAGCCGGTCGTGCGGGAGATCAAGGGTAAAAAGATCAAGCGCAACGGGTCCCCTGATAAGCCCGCCTATCTGGTGAGGTCTGAAGCAGGAAACCTGGCGCTCAAGCTTGAGTCTGAATTGGCGGCGCGCAGTAAAATCTGGAAGGAGGCTGACTAGCAAGTGTGTCCTTTGATCGAGAAAGTGGTCTCGCTAAACCCTGGTTCGGACACCTTACGAGGTAAGCGGTTGGCGAAATGATGCCGGACCGCTTACAGATTGTAGTGCAATCAAGCCCCATCCGGGGCTGCTGGCAGAGGGCCCGGGCACCGCGTCGAACCATGGAGCCGGCGGTTTAAAGCCCGGCGGAGCCGCTCATTTTCAGGCGCATAGGCCGGTGAAGGCCGGCTTCGCGGCAGCTACCATGGCTTTTGCGCGCAGGAACCTAAGCCGCTTGGGTGACGGTCACCTAGCTTGGTAGCTCGCGTCATGGAACGGTGAAGTTAGGCACCCAGAGGGCCGCCCTCGGAATGATACTGACCACCCTCAAAGTCGAACTCCCCCTGCTGGTACCGCGGCGGTGCCCGAGCGAGAGGTTCATAGTCAATATTCACGTGCTTGAGATAGCGGCGGACTTGGATTGGGTCGGTGATGGCGCTGATCTTCTTCATCGGGCCACCGCAGGCGTCGCATGTGGTGACGTCGATCTTGAAGACCTTGGCAAGCAACTTGGACCAGCTATAGTTGCGCAGCGGCTGGGCATCGCTGTCGTCATCGTCTTCCCTGAACTGGAACCCCTTTTTGACCTCTGGGTGAAGGGTCAACTCCCGTCCCTAAGGCGAGTGCGGCGCGAACACACCCGCCCAGCGCACAAGGTGAGTCCGGGGTGGAGGAATAACTACTGAGATCACCGCGGCGAACACAAAGGGCCATGACCTTGCTGCTTATGGTCTGGATCAGCCCTGCAACCTCGTCGTCGGTGATCGGGTCGAGATTGCGGAACCGGGTGAGTTCGCCGTAACGGGTATAAACGCCGTCAAGCGCGATGATATGCAGGTGGGGATATTCCTTGAGATTATGTCGGCCGAGACAGTCTCCATAGCAGATGTGAAAAACCTCATCGAACTAGCTCGCGATAGTGAAGCTGAGGCAATGGTCCTGTGCCAAACATCGAGGTCCTATCAGTTAGATTCAGCTCAAGTACTGCCTTGGGCGGCTGGTTTGAATGCCATTTTTGGCGTTTGATAGCCACTACGGTACAAGTATCATCCCGATAGCGACCCTCTGGGTACCTAAGCCCAGACCCATTAGGCAGCTTCTAAGAGCGAATATAACGTGTCGCTGGTCCCGTGCCCTGCTTACTGATCACTCCCTCGTCCACCATGGCTCGTAAAGTTCGTCCGATGGTCGCCTTGGACAACGGCAGCCGATTCGCGATGTCGCTAATGGAGATTCCTTCAACTTCATTTATGATGGCCAGGACGTCTCGCCTTGCACCGCCCACATCGTGACGGTTCATGGTTCGCGGCAATATCGCCTTGATGAAGTTCTCGCCCTCGACAATCTGTGGCTCGTCAAGGCCGGCTAACCTGTACAGGCGGAATAGCTCGCGAAAACCCGTGCCCATCTTCTCGATGTACCCGGCCTCACGGAACACCTTGCAAATGTAAGTGTTACGTATATAGGTCACACCGTCCTCTAGGCACCCGGGCTGCAGGGGGCCGGGAAACGACCCTGGGCTGAAGATCTCTAAGCGGTTCTCAAAAAGGGCCACTTTCGTAGGGGCGGGGACGTTATAGTCCCGATGTACCATCGCGTTCATCAACACCTCGCGAATTGCGATCTCTGGAATTTCAAAGGACTCCTCTCGCCTTTTGCCTTTGATCACGAATTTCTTCGGGAGAGCTTCAAGGACAAAGTTATAGGCAGTATTAAACTGCTCAAACAGATCTCCGCTGCAATCTATGGTACGAATGACTTCGCGGCCATCGTTGCCGCGAATCTGCGAACAGACCGTATACGCCTCAGGAAACCACTCCTGCGGATTCTTGCCAAAGAGCAATATTCCAGCCACAGTGGCATGGACCTGGGCCTGGTCTTCACATATTAGGCGATATGATCTGGCGATCTCGGTGAGCGAAGATTTAAGGATTTTGGTCTTTTTTTCCGCCACAAATTTCTTCAGAGCCTGCTCATTGAGATCTTGCAAGGATGTACCGTAGATCGGCCGCTCATCAGGGGACCGGCCTCTGTTGCGCCACTCAAGATCGCGAATCGCCGCCGCGTCAGCTTTCATCGAACTCCTACCGACGCGAATAAATGTGCCACCATCAAGGCCCTTTGATTTTTGGAAGTATGGTTTGTTCATCCCCTCACTGACCTGAACGGCGACGATGAGTTGCCCATCGATTCGCTGCGTGTAGACCTTGGGAATGACATGTGGATGAACCGCCTGGTAAATGGACTGCGGCAACGATTCAAGCAGCGTCTCAGCATCCTCATCCGAAACGCCGACGATGTCTCCATTGTCCCTGATGCCAACCAAAATCCGTCCACCGAAGGCATTGCACAAGGCAACAACCTCCCGCACAAAGCGACCTGATTCTGGCATTTTCTCTTTAAATTCTAGACTACTAGACTCTTTTTCAGGATATCGACTCACCATTGACCTCGTGAGTTGATTGAGTTGATATATACACATTATCAGATCAATCGACTCACATCAACTCATCCCACCTAGGCCCGTGCAAAGCGGCAAAGTTGCCTCAAGTGACACAGCCACTACCTGAATGGCTGATGAGTATGGAGTGTGGGATCAGGAAGTGGAGAGGTGATGTACTTCGATGCTGACGAAAGTCTTCAAGATCGACTTCACCACGTGCGACGACTGCGTCAGTGTGATGAAGAAGGTTAGCGCGGTCACCGATCTCCTCCTCGAAGCTATAGGTCGGTCCCGTCCGGTTGGAAATAGAGAGGTATTAGAACAGCAGATCGATGATCTCCCCTTGGTCCGTCCCGTACCCGCGGACCACAGGCTCTCCTTGCTCGAACACCTGACCGATAAGGTTCACGGTCGCGTCATCGACGCTGCGGTAAACACCAGACTTACTGACACGGACTAGGGACGATCCGATCACGCTGTTGCTGCTGTTGCCGCTGACCGCCAAGTCAGCGGCAGAAAAAATCTGCTGCGAGGCGTTGAACCACACCGTGAAAACCGAAGTAGGGAAGAATCCGACCACGTGGAGGTCAGCTCGTCCTAACAGGACGCCATCATCGGCGTCGTCTCGTGTTGCGAACACAGAGAGCCTATTCATGCCCATAATTGAGCTGGAATCATCTTTTTGATTCACAAACCGGTAACAGGGTCGCTGCGTACCGCCAGAGCCAAAGACGCTTTTGTAAACGTCTAACAATGGGGCTTCTGGACACAGGCGGTACTGACGATCCTTTTGGCGGAAAAACTGTTCGTAGATTGGGACCTTGGGACTCGTGTCCAAGGTGTCCGCGATTCTTTCAGCCATGAGGCCCCAGACCCCGATATGGGGGAGGCCAAAAACGTGACCGAGTTCGTGCTGTAAGAGTACATAGTAGCGGTCTGCGGCAGCCCCTGCTTGAGGCTTGTTCCGGGCACCTTGATAGGCTAGACGACCAGATAGTGGTGATAGATAAACAAAACCCTTTGCGCGCAGGTGCTGTTCATCGTAGTCGGTGCGGACCGAAATGGCCGCGAATGACGCCGGAGTTTTCAGGTATCGCTCTTGGACCTCGTTCAGTACTCCAAATTGAAAACGCACGTCCACGCTTTCGTCCTCTGGGCCGCTGCACGAATGCTCCTCCCACTTTTGGGTGGCTATCCCAAGCGGTCCAAAGCTCGGCAAAGCCGAACTCACGGCTTGGGTAAATTCGAGACGCCAAAAGTCTACCGCGCGCTTGGCTAGGGACCCCGCAGTCGCCTGCGTCAACCCAGCTAGCGCCTCGTCCACCAGAACGCAGTAG
>Ga0315275_10001657_pt1 | contig 19783 bp, 11 predicted proteins | sample YL17G03_0_MG_FD_205557 | JGI IMG/M metagenome (GOLD analysis project Ga0315275, IMG submission 205557) | Sediment microbial communities from Yellowstone Lake, YNP, Wyoming, USA - YL17G03_0 | ecosystem: Environmental > Aquatic > Freshwater > Lake > Sediment | place: USA: Wyoming | collected...
GGTGAGCCTGATGGCGACGAAGAACAACAGGATGGTGCACGAGCTGAACGCACCCATGATCAAGACGAGTGGCCAGACGTCGGCGCGGCGCACCTCGGCAAGCGTCTCGCGGCGCGCGAAGACCGCGGCGACGATGAGCGAACCGATGACCATGCGAAGCACGTTGAGCGCGCTTGCGGGCATCGTCGAGTACCGCACCAGGGCGCCGATGCCGCCCCACATCAGGAAGCTCGCGGCGACGAGCGCGTAGCCCTGGAGCACGGCGCCTGAACGCCCCAGGTCGGGCGCGGGCACGGTCATGTCGGCGGCCTGTTCACGGGCGTCGTGCCATCACCCGTACACCTCCTCCTCGGCCTTGCCCAGCGCAACGACGAGGACGCCGGCGGCGACGATGAGGGCGCCGCCGGCGAGAGTCCAGCCCGACGGCCGCTGACCGAGGATGAGGAAGGCGTAGAGCGGGGCGCTCACCGGCTCGATGTAGCCCATGATCGAGGCGTGCTGGACCTTCACGAAATGCATCCCGTCGATGAACAGGCTGAAGGTGAGCGCCGTCGTCACGACGCCGAGGATCGCCGCCATGAGCACGTTGACGGCGGTGAAGTCCGCGGACGTGCTCTGAGCGAGACCCCACGGGAGCAGGACCACCGCGGTGATGGCGGCGATGACGAAGACGATGCCGGTGCCCTCCAGGCCTGCACGACGGAGGCTCTTGCTCAGCAGCAGGTAGATCGCGTAGAAGGCGCCGGCGGCGACCCCGGCGGCGAGGCCGCCGGGGTCCAGGCCGGCGCCGCGCAGTCCGGGCACGAGGATCGTCACCATGCCCGCCAGGGCGACGACGAGGGCGACGACCACGACGGGCTCCGTGCGGCCGCCGGTGAAGCGGGGGGCCACGACGGCGACGTAGACGGGCGCGAGGTAGGACGTGAAGATCGCGACGGCCACGCCGGTCTCGCGGATGGCGATGAAGTAGCACGTCAGGTTGGCGGCGAGGACGAGGCCGAGGAGGACCAGGCGCCAGGCCGTCGCCCTGTCCCTGGGCCGCGGCCAGGCGCGCCGGAGACCGAGCACGAGGGCCAGGGCGCCGGCGGCGAACGCCATGCGCAGCGAGACGAGCATGACGACCGGCATGGTCGCGTAGCTGACGATGGTCCCGATGGAGCCGTTGACGAGGGCGGCCGAGAAAGTCTCGCCGTAGCCGCGCCAGCGGCTGTGGCCCAAGCCCGTCACGGCCGGGCAGGCGTCGCCGCCGTCGACCCCCGCGAGGGACCGGCCTCAGCCAACGGCTCGGAACCCGAGCCGCGCCGCGAAGGCCTCCTGGAAGTCCCGGTTCGTCGCCAGCTCGAGGAAGGAGATGCGCGTGCGCAGCTGCGCCATGCGCCGGCGCGCGCGCACGTCGATGAGTGCCATCTGCGCGCCCACGCCCGCCGCGTTGCCGACGAACACGACGCGGTCCTTGGGGACCGGCGGCAGCAGGTCGATGGCCTGGGCGTGGTCCAGGTCGAGGTAGTTGCCGAAGGCCCCGGCCACGTACACGCGATGCAGGTCGTCGAGACCCACGCCGAGGCTCTCGAGCAGGAGCGCCCAGCCCGTCGCAATCGCGCCCTTGGCGAGCTGCAGCGCCCGCACGTCGTGCTGCGTGAAGACGATCTCGCCGGTCGGCCCCGAGGTGAGCAGGTACTCGGAGGCCCCGTTCTCGCCCTTGCGCACCAGCGGGTGCGTGGTCATGCGCCCGCTGCGGTCGACGACGCCGGTGCGCACGAGCTCGGCAAGAAGGTCGACCACGCCGGAGCCGCAGATACCGATGGGCGGGGAGCCGCCGATGGTCGCGATCACCGCCGGCCGGCCGTCCTCGTGCAGCCGGACCTTCTCGATCGCTCCCGCCACCGCCTTCATGCCGTGGGCGATCTGGTAGCCCTCGAAGGCCGGGCCCGAGGCGCAGCTCGTCACGGTCACCTGGCCGTCGTGCACGAGCGCGATCTCGGTGTTCGTGCCGATGTCGACGGCGAGCGACGGCCGGCGCTTGCCGGCCAGCCGCGTGGCGGCGATCACGGCGAGCGCGTCGGAGCCGACGAAGCCGGCGATCGGTGGTGGGAAGTGCACGCCGCCCTCGGGGTTCATGTCGATGCCGAGGTCGGCGCCGCGCACCGTGACGGGCTCGGCCGCGACCGGCGCGTATGGCGCGGCGCCCAGGCCCTGGGCCGGCAGGCCCAGGGCCAGGTGGTGCATCGCCGTGTTGCCGACCACGGTCATGTCGTAGAGGTGGCGCGGCGCGATGCCCTGCCGCTCGTACAGCGCGCCGAGGCATTGGTTGATGCCGGTGCGCGCGGCGGCGGCGAGCTCCGCGCGCCCCTCGTGCGTCGCCTGGGCGATGCGGCTCACGACGTCCTCGCCGTAGCGCATCTGCGGGTTCTCGACCGCCTCGGCGTCGACCTGCTCCCCGCGGACCAGGTCGAAGAGGTAGGCGATGACCTTGGAGGTGCCGATGTCGACGGCGGCGCCGTACGGGATGTCGGCCGCCTCCGGCGTCTCGACGTCGATCAGGCGCCGCCCGTACCGCGTGAACGTCGCCCGCCAGCCGTGCTCGCGCAGGACGTCGGGGATCTCCCGCAGCGCCCGGAAGGGGACCTCGACGCCGTGCAGCACTGCCTGCACGCGCTCGAGGTCGCTGCGCGCGTCGCCGATGACCGGCGGGTCGAGCTCCGCGGTGACCCGGGTGACCGCGGGGTGCGGGCGACCGTGGTGGAGCCGGCTCGTCGTGAGGATGCGGCGCCGGCCGCTGGTCTCGCGCACCTCGATGCTGACGCGCGACGACGTGGGGTGCGCCTGGCACGCCAGACGCCAGCCGGCGTCGCGCAGCTTCTCCGGCACCTTGCGCAGCTCGATCTCCGTCGGCGGCGTGAGCTCGCCGGCGCCGAGCCGCACGAGGCACTTGCCGCACGTGCCGCGGCCGGCGCACACGTTGGGCACCTCGATCGCCACGCGGGTGAGCGCGTCCATGAGCGTCTCGCTCTCGGCGACCTCGAGCGTCACCCCGATCGGTTCGACGAAGACCTTGGTCATGGCTCCACTCTTCCGAGGGTCAGCGCTTGCTCAGTGAACGACCTTGAACGGCTCGGTGTGGATGTCGGCCATGAGGGCCTTGCGGTCCTCGACCTTCTTCCAGCGCGCCGCCCACACGTCCCCGAGCGTCGGCTCGGAGACGTCGAACAGCCGTGCCACGCCGAGGCGCTCGCGCTCGGCCTCGCAGTCCTCGCAGTGACAGTCGGAGACGTAATCCGCTGGCTCCGTGTACTTGCTGATGATGCCTTCGTAGTTGCGCAGGATCACCTGGTGGTCGGCCTGCGAGATCATGTAGGTCGGGATCACCGGCGTCTTCCCGCCGCCGCCGATCGCGTCGATGATGTAGGTCGGCACGGCGAAGCCGGTGGTGTGACCGCGCAGGCTCTCGTAGATCTCGATGCCCTTGGCCACCGAGGTGCGGAAGTGGCCGGTCCCCTCGGCGAGGTCGCACTGGTAGTAGTAGTAGGGCTTGACGCGGATCTGCACCAGACCGTGCACCAGGCGCTTCATCACCTTGCCGCAGTCGTTGATGCCCTTCATGAGGACTGACTGGTTGCCCAGCGGGATGCCGGCGTCGGCGAGCATCTCGCAAGCGCGCTTCGACTCGGGCGTGATCTCCTTGGGATGGTTGAAGTGCGTGTTCAGGTACAGCGGGTGGTACTTGCGCAGCATGGCGCACAGCTCGGGCGTGACGCGCTGCGGGCAGACCACCGGCATGCGCGAGCCGATGCGGACGATCTCGACGTGGGGGATCGCCGTCACTTCCTGCAGCAGCCACTCGAGGCGCTCGTCCGACAGCGTCAGCGGGTCGCCGCCGCTGAGCAGCACGTCGCGCACCTCGGGGTTGCGCCGGATGTAGGTGAACGCGTTCTCGAAGTCCTTGTCGGAGACGGCGCCCTCGTGCTCGCCGACGATGCGGCGTCGCGTGCAGTGCCGGCAGTACATCGAGCACATCTCGGTGGTGATGAAGAGCACGCGGTCCGGGTAGCGGTGCGTGATCAGGGTGGTCGGCGAGTCGACGGCCTCACTCAGCGAATCCTGCATGTCGGCGGCGCCGACGGTAAGCTCGGCCGGCGTCGGAACGCCCTGCTGGCGGACCGGGCACGAGGGGTCGTCTGGGTCCATGAGAGAGGCGTAGTAGGGCGTCACAGCGACGCGGAACCTCCCCATGCACCGCTCGAGGTCGACGCGCTGCTCGTCCGTGAGATGCAGGAGCTGGTCCAGGTCCTCCACCGTGGTGACGCGGTGGCGTACCTGCCAGTGCCAGTCGTTCCACTGCTCGTCGGTCACATCCTTGAAGAGGGGTATCTCGCGGTAGTGTCTGGCCATCGTCTTCGACTCCTTCTCCGGGCTCCCGGCCCATGGTGCGGATCGTCAGGTGCGAGTGCGGCGCCGCCCGGCGAAGCCCGCCGGCGCCGGATTCAGGGTTGCATCGGATTATTACAGACCGGCGGTCGCGATGATGCGTTCGAGCGTGGCCGTCCGATCGGCGTCGAGCGGCTCGGCCTCGTGCCCGGCGAGCAGCGTACCGGCGAGCTCGGCCGCCCTCTCGGCCGCGCCCTGTCGGCCGCCGGCCACCCAGGCCTCCCACGGCGCGCGATCCAGCAGCCGCGGCCGCCACACGTCCTTCATGTGCCGCCGCGTGTGCTTCTGGCCAAGAAAGTCGCCGCCGATGCCGACCTGCTTGATGGCCTCGACGGCGAGCGTCTCGTCGTCGACCTCGATCCCGGCGGCGATCGTCGCGCACCACGAGAAGATCTCGGCGTCGGCGACGAGTTGCGCGGGCGAGAAGGCGGTGGCGCCGAGGACGGTGCCGGCGCCGCCGAGGAGAGCGGCCCCGGCCAGCCCGCCGCTCAGCGCCGCGAACGAGCCGTCCGTGCAGCTCTGCCAGTCGGGGGCGGGGGCGGAGGTGGCGAAGGCGCCGGCGGCCGCAGGCAGCCCGGCGTGTGTCAGCACCTGCGTCGCGGCGGCGATGAAGGTCGCGGCGGCCGGGCCGGTCATGGGCAGGCCCGCGAGCGCCGGCCAGACGGGCGCGATGTACGCGGCTCCCGGCGCCAGCGCCTGGACGGCGGCGTTGGCGGCGAGGACGTCCGCGACGAACGCGACCAGCGCTTCGGTGACGTCGGCGGGCGAGGGGTCGCTCGCCGCCGTGGGCCCACGACCGGCGTCTCGCACCGAGGGTGCAGCGACGAGCACGCCGACCGGGATCCCGCGCACCGCGAGGACCGCGGCCGCCGCGAACGACTCGGGGCCGCCGAGCAGCGACAACGGCGGGCGGCGGCGCAGCGCGGCTTCGTCCGCGCTGAACGCGCCCGCCATGTCGGCGAGCGCGGCGGCCGTCGCCGCGCCGACCGCGTGCATGACGTGGACGTGCTTCCTCGTCGCGCGCAGGGCACAGACGACCTCGGCCAGTCTGGCGCCCTCGTCGCCGAGGGGGGCCGTCACCAGCGGAGGCCCCGCGACCACGTCGACCTCGGGGAGCGCGTCGGCCAGCCGGCAGGCAGCTTCGAGGTCCTCGAGCGTGGCGGGGCCGGACGGGCCGCCGGCCGGCGGCTGCGCCCGCGGCGCAGCCGGTCCGCCGGCGGCGAGCAGGCGCGCTCCCGGCTCGAGCACGACGTCGAGCTCTTCGGTGCGCGCGCCCAAGGCGACGCGCTTCGGCGCGCGCGCCGCCGCCTCTTCCGCCAGGCCGGCGCTCAGGCGCAGCGCGCCGTCGGCGGCCTCGCTCGCGCCCGCGGCGAGCAGCGCCTCGCGGGCTTCGTGGGATGCCGGGACGACGCCGTCACCTTCCAGCCGGTCGAGCGCGGCGCCCTGCACGCGGGAGACGTCCTCGGGCGCGAGCAGGCGCAGTCCGGGGCCGCGCGGTGTCGCGGATGCGGAGCGGAGGTCTGTCATCGTGGTCTCACCCATGTCATACCTCGCGGCCTCTCCTCGGGCTCGGCGGGATGAGGGCGTGGCGACTGGCGGCGGCGGCGAGGCCGCGGCGCACCAGGCGCGGCGGCCCGAGGCTCAGGAGCCGTACGTGAAGTAGATGTGGCTCACGGACGCGGCGGACATCGTCGCCACTCTACCACCGGGTGGCCGCGCCGCGCAGCCGCCGCAGAACCGGGCGAACGGGGCTCGGCGGCGCTTGGACCGGCCGGTCGCCGCTCCGGTCGCGGCGTCATACAGTAAGGCGCAGGCGGCGAAGGGGGTCGGAGGTCATGAGGATCGAGGTCGACTGCGAACGCATCCGCGCCAACGCGGCGGCGGTGACCGAGCTCTGCGCGCGACGCGGCATCGAGGTCGCCGGGGTGACGAAGTGCGTCTGCGGCGAGCCCGAGGTCGCCCGCGCCATGCTGGCCGGCGGCTGCACCATGCTCGCCGACTCGCGCCTCGCCAACGTCGCCCGTCTGCGCGATGCGGGCATCACCGCGCCGGTCCTCCTCCTGCGCCTCCCCACCCTGAGCGAGGCCGCCGACGTCGTGCGCCTCTGCGAACTGAGCCTCGTGAGCGAGGTCGAGACCGCCCGCGCCCTCTCGGCCGCCGCCGCCGCCGCGGGCAAGACGCACGAGCTCATCCTCATGGTCGAGTCGGGCGATCGCCGCGAGGGCGTGCTGCCCGAAGACACGGTCGCCGCCTGTCGCGCCATCCTTGAGCTGCCGGGCATCGAGCTCGCCGGCATCGGCACGGCACTCAACTGCCTCTGCGGCGTTCTTCCGACCGCAGAGAACCAGGAGGCCTTCGCCGCTGTCGTCGAACAGGTCGAGAGCGAGTTGGGCATCCGGTTCCGCCTCGTCTCCGGCGGACACTCCGGCAACCTCCACCTCGTCCAGTCCGGGCATGTTCCCGTGCGCTTCAACCACTTCCGCGTCGGCGAGGCGATCCTGACCGGCACCGACTTCTCGACCTGGGCCGACCTGCCCATGCCGCACATGGACGCGTTCAAGGTCTACGCCGAGGTCATAGAGGTGAAGGAGAAGCCCTCGGCGCCGGATGGCGAGATCGGCCCCGACGCCTTCATGGAGGTGCACGAGTGGCCCGATCTCGGGGTCCGGCGCCGCGCCATCTGCGCGCTCGGCGAGATCGACCTGCGGACCTCGAGCCTCAAGCCGCTTCGGAGCGGGGTGAGCGTCGTCGGGGCGAGCTCCGACCATCTCGTCCTCGACGTCACCGAGGCCGACCCTCCCGTGCGTCTGGGCGAGGAGATGGCCTTCGACACGCTCTATCCGGCCGTGTCGACGGGGTGGGCGAGCTCGTGCACGATCAAGGTCGTGCACCCTCTCGCCCCCGCCTGAGACTGGCAGCCGCGCCCGCGCGTGGGGCGACTCCACCGTCCCCGCGCCGACACCTCCAGAACGGTGGTCAGGCCCCCGGTCTGCTCTCTTCCACCTCGGCGAGGACGCGGTCGAGCTCGGCCTTCACGCGGGCGCTCAACTCGAAGGCGCGCGGCTCGGCGCGCAGCGCCGCCACCCGCGCCCGCAGCCGGTCGACGAGCGTCGGCGCGCCCTCGTCCACCCAGTGGGCGTGACGACTCGTATCGAAGAGGTCGCTCTGCCAGATCTCGCGGAAGTGCTTGCGCGTGTAGGGTCGGGCCAAGTGATTGCCGCCCGGCCCGACGGCCTTGATCTCGTCCAGCGCCAACGCCTTGTCGTCGACCTTCAGCTCGCCCATGAACGCCTTGGCGTAGCCGATGAGCTCGTCGCCAAAGAGGATCGACTCGTAGCTCCCCTGCAATCCCGCCTCGAGGTAGCCGACGTCGTGCAGGAGCGTCGCCCGCGAGAGCATGCCGGTGATCGTCGTGATCGCCGCCTCGGCGCCCCACTGCTGGTCGAGCGTCTTGCTGTCGCTGTGCGCCGCGTAGCTGAAGCTCGGCAGGTCGTACCAGCGCGCGAGGTCGGTCTGCGCCTGGTAGCCCTGGACGGGACCGGCCGAAGCGTAGACCTCGTTCATCGTGCGCATGTTCATTGCGCCGACGCCGACACCCCAGACGAAGGGCGCGCCGGCCTTGACCGCCTGGCTCAGGACGAGGCCGGCGAGCGTCTCGGCGTTGGCGACGACGATGACCGAGGCGATACTCGCCGGCGCCGTCGTGCCGGCGGCGGGCGCCGGCGCCCAGATCAGCGGGACGTCGAGCTCGGCGCAGGCCATCACCTTGCTGGCGCCGTCCTCGTCGAACATGAGCGGCGGCACCGGCATGGCGTAGATGCCGAAGCTGTCGGCCTCACCAGCCGCGGCGCACATCTCCTTTATCCGCCCGAGGATGTGCCCGTCGCGCGGCGCCACGAGCAGCGGCTTGCGCGTGCCGCGCACCATGGCGTCGACCTGGGCGAGATCGTCGATCGCCTGCGGCACGTCCTCCGGCAGGCCCATGCTCATGACGAAGTCGATGTTGGGGAGCTTCTCGCAGAGGGCGGCCTGCCCCTCGACGTCCGCCTTGCGGACGCGCCGGCGCTCATGCGTGTCGGGGTCGCGGATGTAGAGCACGTCCGACCCCGTGCCGCAGTAGCTGTGCCGCGCGTCGAGCACGAGCGGCGCCGCATCGCCGCCGCGCGGCTTGAGCAGCCAACCGCGCGGCGCGCTCTTGATGGCCGCCTCGACCAGTTCCGCCGGGATGCGGACCCGGGTGCCGTCGACCTGCGCGCCGGCGCGGTCGAAGACCTCGACCGCCGGCGCGTAGCGCACGTCGATCCCGGTCTCGGCAAGCACCTCCAGCGTCGCCTCGTGCACGCGCCTGCAGGCGTCGTCCTCCCAGATCATCAGACGTGCGCGATTCACCATGCCACCTCCCCTGCTGCCGCGGCCCGGCGGGCGCGCGACGACGGCGCCCATTCTCACCGATATGGGCCACCCGGCGAAACCCGGTGACGCGCACTCCCGGCAGTGCCGCCCTCCCGTCGGCGCGCACCACCCGTGCACCACGACTGCGGACGCTGGCGCCAGGCATCGCGGGTGGCCACCGACGCGTTCCGGCTGACGAGTCGTGAGACGGCTTGACCTGCCGAGGGCAGCAGCGGACGTGGTCCCTCAGGGGGAGGTCGTCGAGGCGACGCGGCTCGGCAGCTCGGTGATGATCGCCACGGCGCTCACCGACGACGACTCGCCTTTCAGCCAAAGGGCCTGCACCCCTCCGTCATCCGACCGCGCGACCGATGTCCGCTCATCCCAGTAGCTCGCGGCTCTGCCGATGCTCTTCACGTCCTCGTCTGTGAGGCTCTCGACGAGCAGCACCTGCTTGTCGTCCTTATCGACCAGTCCCAGGGTCTCCGTCGGCCCGCCAGGCAGGTGACGCGCCACGTCACCGTGGAGCCCAGACGGGACGCGCACCGTCACTCCGCTCGCCGGCGTCACGCGGTCTCCCGTTCCGAGCGTCGTGACCGCAAGCGTCGGACTCGCGGGGTGAACGCCTGCAGACGACGTCCCGCCGCAAGCCGCAAGCGAGAAGAGCAGCGCGCTCACAACGAGCAGCGCGGCAGCCGCATGACGGCACCCCGTCAGGTGGCAACAGGCGCCCGCGGCTCCGGGATCTTCTGTCTCAGCACCGGCGTGATGGCCGCGCGCCCCACCGCCGCTCGGCTGTTGTACTTCCAGGCCCGGCTCACCTCGTGAGAAAGGACCGACGGAAGCGGGTGGGACCGAGCCCGCCGCCGCGAGTGAAGGGCGAAGAAGGTCTGGCTCGCGACCCCGGGCGGTATGGGCGCGAGCGCGAGTTCCAGCGGCCGGGTGCCCTAGGCCGAGAGCCAATCGACGACGACCCGGACGGTTGATGGCGTCCCGAACGCGAGGGCCACGACGGCCACCCCGTGCAGCGGATCCGGGTATTCCCCTCGAAAGGGCTACCAGCGCAGAACGTGCCCCGGCGGACCCATCCCCGCGAAGCCGCGTCCCAGAAGGAGACTCGCCACCGCAACCACGAAGGCGCCCCGCCAGAGCAGGTCGCCGCGGTCACTGAGCGTGGTGACCGTCCACAGAAGGAGCAGCGCGGCGACCCCGAGGGCGACGCCCACGAGCGCCAGCCTCGTGTACGCGCCACGGGAGCGGCGTCGCGGCTCCCGCTCGAGTTCGAGATGACCCTGCCAGTGGCCGCCTCGCGTCGCTTGGCGTTGCCGGCCGGCGCGCCAGAGGACCCGTCGTTCACGGCTCGCACACGACGATGACGCCGTCCCAAGCCCGGCCAACTGCCCGGCCGTGCGCCGCGTCAGCGAAGCTCGCCCCGCTGAGCCGCCGGAAGGCGAGTAGCGCGCTCGAGTCTCGCCCGTTCTGACTCCCTTTCGGGGCGCTCTGGTTCCTGAACCTCGGGCGTCCAGCAAAGCGGGCCAATCCCATCAATCCTTCGAGATGCTCGGAGCGGACGCATCGTCCTCGATCAGCTCCGTCTCGCCGCTGACGTAGTTGATCGCCCACAGCCGGCCGACCTCGTCGCCCTCCCACCAGATCACCCAGTCCTCGTGGATGGCGAGGTCGGTCATGCGGATGAGCCCCGCCTCCGCGGGAACCGGCACTTCTGTCGTGCGGCGCGTGCGCAGGTCGTAGACGGCCATGCGGTCGCGCCCCGCCCTGAAGCCGTCCTCGCCGCCGTTGTACGTGACCATGACCACGCGCTCGCCGTCGCAGGCCGTGGTCGCATCTCTGGGCAGGAGACGCCGCTTGCCGCTCGCGAGGTCGAGGGCCTCGACGCGGTGCTGGTCGGAGCGCCCGTAGAGCACCCAGTCGCCGGCCGCGACTGGCTGTCCCCAGGGCCCCTTACGGCGCAGCAGGGTGCGCTTGCCGGTGGAGAGGCGCATCCCCCAGATCTCGTCGCGGTCCCCGTAGATACCGTGGCCCACGGGCCAGACGAGCCAGTCGCCGGAGAGGGAGTAAACGAAGAGCTCGCCCACCCCGCCCTCGACCACGCGCTCGAGGCCGCTCGTCAGGTTGCGGGCGACGAGGAGGGAGCGGTAGCCGCCCTCGGCCTCGACGCCCTGGTGCCAGACCACCCACCCGCCGGAGATCTGCGGCCGGGCGCCGTCCGAGTCGGGCAGGGCCTGCTCCTTGCCGGTGACGAGGTCGCGGACGACGAGGCTGCGCTGCGAATGACCGCCTTCGTCGCGGTCCCGCATCCAGACCATCACGTGGCCGGAGACGGCGGGGTCGTCCACGTAGACCTCCTCGCTGCCGCCGAGGTCCCACTGCGGCCCCCGGTCGAGGTCGCGGCAGTGGAGGCGTTGGTAGCTTGAGTCGACGCCGTAGGGGACCCACTCGGTCCAGACAACGACGGTCGGCGCCTTCGTGCCGTCTTGAGCGGTGGCGTCCTCGCCAGGGCCAGTGTCGGACCCGCAGGAGGCCGCGAGCACGAGAAGGGTGAGGATGAGGGCGCCGCCCGCAACGTATCGCCGAAGCCGCCGGGCCCACTCCGGCGCCCTGTCGTCGCCGGACAACACTCGAACGCTCATCACCCTCACGTCCTCAGCGTCGTCGCCCAGCCGTCGCTGCGATGCCAGCGGGACTTGACCGACAATGGTCCGGCGCCCCGTGTCGGCGTTGCGTGATAGGGATCGATTCATTTGACAGGTGACGTCGCTCGCGCCGCCAGCGTTAGTCCCGCGAGATGCTCGGGTCCATGGCGTCGTCGGCGACCGTCATGGTCTCCCCGGTGACGTAGTTGACCGCCCGTAGGGGGGCCGGAGCAAGGCTCCCTCGCGGCTCCCGCCACATCACCCACTCGCCGTGGATGCCAAGCGAGCCGAACCGCCCCGGTGCGACCGGGACTGGCGTCAAGCGGCGCCTCCGGAGGTCGTAGACGAACATGCGGCTGCGGCCCGCCTGAGCCGCCGCCTGGCCACCCTTGACGGTGATCACACGCTCGCCGTCAGTGACCGTCGTCGCACCCTTGGGCAAGAGGCGGACCTTGCGGGTGCGCAGGTCGAGCGCCTCGACGCGGTTGCTATCGCTCCGCCGCCAGAGCACCCACTCGCCCGCCACCGCCGGTCCGTAGTAGGTGCCCTTCGGCCGCAGCAGCGTCTGCTCGCCGGTCGAGAGGCGCATGCCCCAGATCTCGTTCAGGTCGCGCCAGTGCTGGTCGACGTCGATGCTTCGGTTCCAGACGAGCCAGTCCCCGGAGACGGAGAAGGTGGGCACCATGGAAACGGGCTTCTCGGGCAACTCGACCGTGCGTTCGACGCCACTCGCCAGGTTGTGGGCGACGATCAGGTAGTACCACTCGCCCTCGAGCTTCTTGCCCAGCTCCCAGACCACCCACTGACCAGAGACGGCGGGTTTGATCCCGTGATCATCGGAGACCGATCGTTCTCGCCCCGTGACCAGGTCGCGGGCGAAGATGCGCCCGTCCTCCCGCTCGTCTACCCAGACGACGACCCGGCCGGAGACGGCGGGCTGGTGAAAGCCGTATTCGTCGTCACTGGCGAGCTCCGTGTCTGTTCCCGAGTCGAGATCGGTGTAGTGCAGGACGATAGTGCCCTCGTCGAGGCCGGTTGGGATGCTCTCCACCCAGACGACGTAGGTCGGTGCCTTCCGGACACCCTGACCCGCGCCGTCCTCGCCCGAGCCTGTGTCGGTCCCGCAGGCGGCAGCTAGCAACAGCACGGAGAGGATGATGGCGCTGACCGCCATGCCCTGCACGGCGCGGTCGGTCAGTTGTCGTCCCTTGTCGTTGTTGCGCAGCACTCGCATGCCCATGACCGCTACATCCTCAGCGTGGTCGCCCAGCCGTCGCTGCGATGCCATCTGAACGTGATGGACACCCTATCCATTCTGCCCCTCCAGTCGCGGTCAATCTTCCTGAAGCCGTGGACTTCGTTGTGCAGATTCGCACGACTGCCGAAGGAGAAGCCCCAGGCTCGCCACATCTTCCCAATGCGCGTCTGGCAGTTCTCGGCGTTGCCGTCATATCCCCCCACTTTGTACTTGTCTGGGAGCGACGAAGGCACCGGGACCCCGATACCTCTCAGGAACTCCCAGCGATGACCGTGATTGACGTCGAGGTGGCACGTCGCCGGCACGTAGCGGAGCTGTGAGCGCGTGGCCGTCGCCGGTCGGTGGATGTAGAAGTTGTCATCACCATGGTAGCGGCCGTAGGCGCGAATGTGGATGAAGCTGTGACCGTCGCCGTCCGTCGGGATCTGCCATCTGCAGCCCTTCGAGGTGTCGACGTAGTTCGCGGAGTGGTCTCTCACCCGCATGTAGGCGAGACTGGCATCCTCGTCATAGAAGAACTTCTCGGTATCGTAGGCCTTCGCAGTAAGCTTCTCCCACAGACTGCTGCAGTTCCAGCCCGGCGAGTGCGAGTAGGCGATGAACACAACGGCGTGGTTGACCTCGCTGTCGTCGCCGCTGGGATTCGGCCAGCGATCGTAGTTGTAGAAGCCGCGCGCCTCCGACTGCTCCGGCCAGTCCTCGATCCAGGTGCGCTTCGGCGGCTTGTCCATGTCCTCGAACGCGCCCTTGAGGAGAGGATCGCCCGCGGATGCCGCTTCAGGTTCGGGAGCGCCCGTCTCCGTGCGCACGGTCAGGTCCACTTCCCAGAGCGGGTTGCCGTCGCCGTAGAGCACGCCGTCGGCGGGGCCAGTGAGGTACTGGCACGTCTTTGCATCGTAGAAGACGACGCCGTTGCCGCAATGGAGGCCACTACCAGCGTCAAGAAGGAGGAGAGTGCGGAAGCGAAGCCCCTGGCGTTCGACGATCTGCGCCGCGAGCGCCGACGAGAGGACCGCCGTGGCTCGTGTCGTGATGCCGGTCGAGTTGCCCCAAGGGTCGTAGCGATAGGCGGCAAAGGCCGTCCCCTGAGCGTCGAGGAGCTCGACCACGTCCCCTCTCTCGGTCATCACCATGGCGAAGGGAACCGGAGAGGCAGAACCGGCCCGGTAAGTGCCGGCGTAGGGCCGCGCAGTGTCCTCGTTGTAGAGGTACTCGATCGTCCAGGACGAGCCCGCGCTCGGCGTAGCCGCGACGCGGACGAGGTTCGAGTGGTCGAAGACATACGAGGTGGACGTCGTCAACCCGGCAGCGGCGACGTTCGCGCCCTGCAGCCTGCCGCCGGCGTATGTGTACGTTGCGCTCAGTCCACGCGAGGTGTCGGCGTAGCTCGTCAGGCGCCCGTCGGCATCGTAGGAGTAGGCGATGCGATGGGGATCGGCGGCAGCGCCCTGCCAGGTGCGCCGACCGTTCACTGTGTCCCACTCGTAGGACGTGGTCTGCCCGCCAACGGCGCTGGAAATGAGGTAGCCCGACCCACCGTAGGTGAAGGTCGTCGTGGTCGTCGTTCCGCCGGTGGTCTTGGCGATGCTCGCCAGCCTGCCCGAGGCATCGAAGTTGTGAGTGTAAGAAGCGCCGCCAATCGTCGCGACGGAGACCCGATCCTCAGAGTCATAGGTGTACGCCCCCGTGAGCGCCCCGCCGTAGGCAAGCTGGTAGTTCTCGCTCGCCTTCAGGTCGGTCGCCGGCTCGTAGGTGCAGGCGTCGGTCGTCGCGGCCGCCGCAGCGAACCCGGCGCCCCACTGCCTTTGCAGGCGACCCTCGCCCACGTAGCTCCACCTCGCGTCGAGGGCGTAGCCGTTCGCGAGCTGGAGGTCCGCGTCCGTTGCGAACCCCAGGGCATCGGTCGCCTGCACGGTGTAGGTGAGCGTCGCGGCCGGTTGAGCGTCATTCAGGGTGGTGATCCGTTGGCTGACCCGCCCGGCGGCGTTGGAGAGAACGCGGGTGCTGGTCGCGTGCACGGGACCTGCGCCCCAGGTCACCGTTTCGACACGCGGCCCCGAGGCCGGGTACTCGTAGCTGCGCGACACGCCCATGAGCGTGTCGGTCTTCGCCACCTCGCGCCCCAGGGAGTCGTAGGCGTAGGTCGTACTGTTCTGCAAGCCACTCGGGAACTCGGCCGTCCGCTGGCTCAGGCGACCCAGCGGGTCAACGACGCTGTCCAGCGTGGCGTTGCTGGTGCTGGCCTCGTGGGTCACGTCGCCGGCGTCGTTGTAGACGAAGGACTGGGATCCATCCGTGTCCACCAAGGTGAGGGGTCTGCCCGCTTCGTCGTAGGTTATCGTCGTGCTGGTACCGTCGGCGGCCGAGCTTTCCTCAAGCGCCCAGCCGAGCTGGTTGCGCTCTGACTGATAGTCGACGTAGCTGATCCCGTCGATCACAGAATACGTCTCGAGAATCTCGCCCGACAGATCATAGGTGGCCTCGTAGCCGACATCGGTGAGGCTGCTCGTCTTCGCTGTCTCCCTGCCATCTAGGTCACAGAGCGTGGTGAGGATCTCGCCGTCTGAACTCGTCTCGCGCACCACGTTGCCACCAGCGTCGTAGGCGTACGTCGTTACACCGAGGTCTGAGGTCTCAGAAGCCACGCAACCATTCGCGTAGTAGGTCGTTCCTACTGATTCGCCGCCGCCGCCGTCCTTGCTTTGCGTCTCACGCCGGAGCGCATCGTAGGAGGCCGTGTCGGCATCACTCGCAAGGTATTGTGACGGGTTCACCCCCTCAGCCCAGTGCTTGACCTCGTCGCCCTGCGCGTCGTAGACGGACTTCGAGAGGACTCCGCTGACCGTGCTGCAGTCACCTCCAACCAGACGACCGCGGCCGTCCCATGTTCTCAGCGTCGTGCTGACGGCGGTGAGCGCTTGGCCGTCGTCGAGCAGGGTGTCCTCCTGGACGACGCGGCCGCACGCGTCGCGGACGACGCGCACGTCGTCGGCCCTCGTCGTCGAACCGGCTCTCGTGCGCCAGCTCTCGGTCTCGGAGCCGAGGCGGTCGTAGGTGCGGCGCGTGGTGCTGCCGTCGGGGTTCGCGGCCGTGAGCACCTGGCCGACGAGATCGCAGGTGTTCAGGTCGGTGACGGCGCCAGTGGCGTCCACGAGGCGCACGGTGTTGCCGAAGGCATCGTACTGGGCCAGCTCCGTGAGATTGGCACTCTGGCTCGCCGAGAGGAGCACACCGGGGTGAGTGGTCGTTTGAGGCAGGCCGTTGGCGGCGAAGTCCGAGTACTGCGTCGTCGCCCAATCCGTGGCCGTGAGCTTCTGGCGCTCCTGGGTGAGCGCCTTCCTGTAGGTGCGGCCACCAACCGTAACGTCCGCGTAGGTCCACTCGCTGCGCGCCTTTTCAGCGGCGGCGTTGAGGACCTGTTCCTCCCAGGTGAGGTTTCCGTACGCGTCGTAGCCGCGCGTCGTCGTCGAGCCCAGGGGGCTCACCTCACTGGTGCACAGGTCGTTGGTGTAGACGTAGGTCGTCGCGTTGCCGAGCTCGTCGGCCTCGAGGAGCAGGTTCCCGCGCGCGTCGTAGACGTTGCGCGCGGCATCGCCGAGCGGGTTCTGCGCGCGCGTCACCTGGTTGCCCGGCGAGTACTCGTAGCGCCAGAGCTCGCCTTCGCCGGAGGAGTCGTTCGCCGAGGTCGGGTTGTGACGCCAGGCGGTCGTGCCCGTGGGGTTCAGCGAGTAGTCCTCGTGAACGGCGGTGCCCGCGACGTCAAGAACGGTGCCGTAGCGCGTCACCCGGGCCACGCCGCCGGTGCTGTAGAGGATCTCCGCGCGAGCGTCGGGCTTGGCCGTCGCATCCCAGTCGGCGAAGCGCACGGTAAGGTCGGGGCTCGGACTTGTGCCGTAGAGGAACTCCTCGCTGGCCGTGTGACCGGCACGGTCCCAGTCGACGACGCTCATCTTCGTGAGGCGGCTCTGGGCGTCGTAGAAGTAACGCAGCTTGCGCTCGCAAGTGGCGCCAGGGTAGGCGGTCACCTCCCAGTAGGCGGGGCTGCCCGTGGGCTGCGCGTAGTTCACCTGGCGCGTTCCGTCCGCGGTCGCGTAGACGGCCTGGGTGAGCTGCCCGGCGGCGTTGCAGGTGAGCGCGATCACCTGGCCGTTGGCGGCGGTGATCGAGGCCGGGTTGGTGCCCGACCAGGCGTAGAGGACCTCGTTGCCGCTGGCGTCGGCCTCCTTCGTCAGACGGCCGCTCGAGTCGAAGGTGAGCACGCTCTTGTCCTTGAGAGTGAGCGTCCAGGTGCTCGTGCCCTTGGCGAGGGCGGCGACGAGGCCGTTCGGGGCAAGCCAGCTCGTGCCGCTCTTGGCGAAGCGCAGCGCCTCGCCGCCCTCATCCCAGTAGTCGACCTGCGTGCAGGCGTCGAGGCTCGCCCCGGAGGGCACTGCGGTGAGGCAGCGCTGGAAGCTGAACCACCAGCCCGGGGCGTAGCGCGCTGTGCCCGGCCTGGAGACGGGCGAGTAGGTGCGGCCCAGGGCCGCGCACGGCCCCCAAGAGGCGATCTCGAGGTCAGTCGTCGTGAGCCGGAAACGCTGCGCATCGAGCAGCACGGTGAGCTCGTGCTCGGCCCAGGCGCCGAGGTCGTAGGTTGTGTGCCGCGGAGCTTCACGGACGTGTCTGGACCGATTGTCGAGCGTGACCGCGGCGACCGGGTCGTTCGCCGACGGACTCGGGTTCGGCAAGCTGTGCGAGTTGGTCGGCACGACCTTGAAAGCGTAGTCGCAGCGCGCGTCGTAACTCGTGCCGGTGGTCTTGGCGTAGAGGGCATTGGGGTTGTCGCGCAGGTCGAGGCCGCTGCCGGCCTTGAAGGGGTCGCTCGCGTAGTTCGCTGTCAGGGCGGCGATCTGCGTGTCCGAGGGGTAGATGCCCTTGCCCGAACTCGTCCAGGAGGTCGTCGATGAGGTCCCCACCTTGCGGTAGGTGTTGCCGTCGAAGAGCCAGATCGAGTAGCCGCTGGCAACCGAGCAGCCGGTCCAGGAGAGGGTCACGCTGCCGCGACCCTGTGCGTTGACGTCGCAGACGTTGTCGGCAAGACCGTCGTTGTTCGCGTCGGTCTCTGTGAACCAGCCGCTCGGGGTGGCGCTGTAGGTGGGGGCTGCGGCGAGTGGCACCGGCTGCACGTCGACGTTGCGGTCACGGGCGACCCACTTGCTGTCCCAGGTCGTGGTGCCCGAGTCCATGGCGAAATAGGTGTCGAAGTCGTTGTCCTGCACGTCGCCCCAGTTGTCGTTCACCTGGAAGCGGAAGGTGACGGTCGAGGGCGCTGAGGCCGAGTCGATCGTGCAGTTGGCGAGGTCGGGCGTCATGTGGTCGCTGCCGTAGGCGGTGGGATCGGTGGGATCGTAGTAGTAGGCGAACCAGCCCCCGGAGGCGTTCTGGACCGGCCACCAGGGCGAGGCCGGCTTGGCGCGGAACCAGCCCATGACGCCGTGCGTGCGCTCGTTGGGGCCGCCGGCGCGGTTCACGCCCATGCGCACCTCGGTGATCGAGCCCTTGTTGGCGGTGCCCGAGATGTTCACGGTCACGGTGACCCAGTCGCCGACGCGCACGCTGCTGCCGACGGCCGGCGCCGAGACGGTCGCCTGGGGCTGCTCGTAGTCGACCACCATGCGCGGGCGCTCGGTCGAGGTACCCCACTCGCTGGAGCGGAACTTGCGCCAGTAGGTCTGGCCCTCGCCCGAGTTCTGGTAGATGGCGAAGCCGTGGTTCATATAGCCCGGCTCGCCGCTCGCCCAGCGCTGGGTGAGCGTGCGGCAGGGGAGGTCGAGCCACTGGCCGCGGGCGACGCTCACGGCGTCGAGACCGGTCCACTCAAGGCCGCCGTCGTCGTCTAAGCTGTCCCAGGTCGAGCCCTCGCCCCAGTACTCGGTCACGCGCCCGACGTGGGTCGTCATCGCGGTGCTCGGGTAGTACTGCCACCACTGGTAGGCGCGCAGGTGCGCGTCGGTGACGTAGGTGTCGGCGACGGCGCCGGTGTCGAAGCGCAGCAGGCTGCGGTTCCAGCCGGTCGAGGCGTCGTAGTAGCCGGTCTTGAGCTCGTCGGCCGAGCCGTAGGAGGTCGAGGGATAGGCACTTGAGACGTAGGTGTCGTCGCAGACCGACTGGCCGAGGGTGATCGTCGGATCGACCGTCACGGGAAAGACGCGCTCGGGGGCCGCGAGCCAGGGCCGCGGGACGGTGTAGGTCACGTAGCTGCCGCCCTTGGCGGCGGCGACCGCCATCGTCGCAGCCGCGCACTCGGCGGGCTCGCCGGCTTTGGAACGTGAGGAGTCGAAGACGACGAGGTCGCCGAGGACGAAGACGGGCGCCTTCTCGCCCGCGCGGTAGAAGCCCCACTCGCCCTCGGGGTCCTGCTGCAGCAGGAGGCCCTCGTGGGAGGCGAAGAAGGTGAAGCTCCCCGGGGCTGCGGCGGAGGCAAGGACAAGGGTCTCCTTGAGGCCGTCGGGCAGCACCCGGTAGCGCAGGTCGGTGGCCGCCGCGACGCCCAGGTAGGTGGCCTCGTCGGCGAGCACGAGCGGGGCGGGCTCGACGGCGCCGAGGAGGTCGAAGCCGACCCGGGCGTCCTCGTAAGCGATCGCCACCGGCGCAGCGCCGGCGCTCTGCGCGCCGAGGGTCACCGTTGCCGGGGTCGCGCTCGAGGTCACGGCGCCGAAGACGCTCGTCGGCGCCAGCGAGGTGTCGAGGTCCTGCCAGGCCCCTTTCGCGTCGCGGTAGTGCACCGGGGTCTCATAGAGCAGGGCGCGGCGGCTGCCGTCGCTGAGGAGGTAGGTCGTCGAGGTGGCGGTGCGCTTCTCGGTGAGCTCGCGCACGACGGTGAGCGCTTGCTCCGTGGCATCGGCCACGGCCACGGGCTGGCTGGCCAGACCGATGAGAAGAAGCAGAAGGACAGCGAGAAGAACGGCGGATCCGACAGCGAGACGACGCGCGGCAGAGTACATGGGGGCCCCCCATCTCCGAGCCTGCTCGCAGGGATGCGACGCAGGTCACTGCAATCTATCCCCGAAGCCCC
>Ga0315275_10001658_pt1 | contig 19783 bp, 21 predicted proteins | sample YL17G03_0_MG_FD_205557 | JGI IMG/M metagenome (GOLD analysis project Ga0315275, IMG submission 205557) | Sediment microbial communities from Yellowstone Lake, YNP, Wyoming, USA - YL17G03_0 | ecosystem: Environmental > Aquatic > Freshwater > Lake > Sediment | place: USA: Wyoming | collected...
TGATGGCGATCGTGGAGCTCGGCCCGACGTCGAGCTCGCGGCAGGTGCCGAAGATTGCGTAGAGCACGCCGGCCGCGAGGGCGGTGGCGAGCCCTGCCTCCGGAGGAGCGCCGGCGAGCGCCGCGTAGGCGACGGCCTGGGGCACGAGCACCGCCCAGACAGCGAGGCCGGCGAGCAGATCGGCGCCGAGGAACGACCGCTCGTAGCGCGGGAGCCACTGCGTGATCGGGACGTAGCGGGCGAGCAGCTCAGACACCCGCGACCACCCTGCGTCCTGACCCGCGCGGATGTGTAATTGTGTGGAACGTCAGCAGCACGACGTTGCGGCCCTGTCGGGCCGATCGTCGCGCCATCTTCGAACAAGGAGTCGCTCGTGGCACTCGCAAGTAGCTATCCGTTTCTGAACTTCGTCTGGTTGATGATCCTGTTCTTCGCGTTCATCATCTGGTTCTGGCTCCTGATCTCCATCTTCGGGGACATCTTCCGCCGCCGCGACATCGGGGGTGGGATGAAGGCTCTCTGGATCATCTTCATCGTTCTCTTCTGGTGGCTCGGTGTCCTTATCTACCTCATCGCGAACCACGACGGCATGTCCGAGCGCAGCATGGAGCAGATGAAGAACGCCCAGGCGCAGCAGGCCGAGTACATCCAGACCGTCGCCGGCACGTCGCCCGCCGATCAGATCGCTTCGGCGAAGCAGCTCCTCGACAGCGGCACGATCACGCAGGCCGAGTTCGACGGCATGAAGGCGAAGGCTCTCAGCTAGACCGCCTCTCGTTCTCGCACGGTCACGGTGGCACTGCGGCCGTGACCGTGCGAGAACTGCGATGCTCTCTCTATGGCCGGGACGATCGTGATCGGGTTCGACGACTCCGACGGAGCGAGTCGCGCCCTCGACCACGCGATCGCCGAGGCCGGGTCGTCCGCTGACACCCTGGTCGTCGTTGCGGTCTTCGAGATGATGTTCGACCCCGAAGGGCCGCAGAGCTTCGGCAGCCTCGGCGAGATGCCCGAGATGATGCCCCTCGTCGAGCCTCCGGAGCTGGAGCCGATCTTCGCGAAGGCCCGAGAGCGCGTCGAGGCAGCGGGGCTGACCGCCGACTACGTCTGGGCCGTGGGCAACCCGGCCGACAAGATCGCCGCCACCGCGCGCGACCGTGAGGCACGCCTCGTCGTGCTGGCCGCGCGCCACCACAGCTTCCTCGGCCGGCTCTTCGGCACCGACGTGGCCGCCGAGGTCGAGCGCGAGCTCGGCGCGGGCGTCGTCGTCGTCGACTGACCTGGCTGCCGAGCGCCGACAGCCGTCGCTTGCGGGCAGGGCCCTGCACCTGATCCCGGGTGTTCGCCGCATCCGCGCCCAGATCGAGCCGTATGCCGAGGCCTGGCAGCGGTCGAACGAGGCTGCGCTCGAAGCGTCCGGCCCTCTCTGGCTCGTCCTCGGCGATTCGACAGCACAGGGGATCGGGGCGTCGGCGTTCGACCGTGGCTGGGTCGGCCAGCTGCAGGAGCTGATCACGACCCCCGAGTACTCGTGGCGGGTCGTCAACCTCTCGCTGAGCGGTGGCCGGGTGCGGGACGTGCTCGACGAGCAGGTGCCCGCCGCCGAACGGCTCGGGATCGAGCCGGCCCTCGTCACCGTCGCGGTGGGCGCGAACGACATCAGGCGCAGCCGCCGCACCGAGCTTCCGCCGGCGCTCGAGCGGCTGCTGGCGACGCTGCCCGACCACGCGGTGGTGGGCACGATCCCGGGGCGTCCCAGCCTGGTGCACCCGTTCAACGAGCTGATCCGGCGGCACTCGTCCGAGCGCGGGCTCCGCGTCGCCGAGACGGCGTCGGCGATCACGCCCCCGTGGCGGGGAAAGATCGCATCCGACTTCTTCCACCCGAACGACGTCGGGTATGCGGCGTGGGCAGCCGCGTTCGCCGCAGCGCTGGCCACCCTCTAGGCTGGCGCTGTGAAGATCACCCGGGTCCGCGCTTTCCGCCAGCTGCAGCCGTTCCGGCGCGGCAACTACGCGATGGGGCACGTCGGCTCGGCGGCGTTCGACTCCACGATCGTCGCGCTCGACACCGACGAGGGAATCACCGGCTGGGGTGAGATGGCCGTGATCAGCGCCGTCTACGCGGACTCCTTCGCCTCGGGCGCAAGGGCCGGCATCGCCGACCTGGCGCCGCTCCTGCTCGGCGCCGACCCGACGCAGCCGAAGGCCGTCCTGGCCCTGCTCGACGGCGCGATGCGCGGGCAGCCGTACGTCAAGTCCGCGCTCGACATGGCCTGCTGGGACGTGACCGCACGCGCCGCGGGCCGGCCGCTGTGCGAGGCGCTCGGCGGTCGCTTCGGCGACGCCGTGCCGCTCTACAACGTCGTCACCGTCCTCCCCTCCGACGAGGCAGTCGCCCTCGCCCGCGAGCTCGTGGCCGAGGGCTACCGGCGCCTCCAGGTCAAGGTTGGTACCACCCCCGAGGTCGATGCCGAGCGCCTCACGGCGGTACGCGACGCCGTGGGCCCGGAGATCGTGCTCTACGCCGACGCGAACGGTGCCTTCACCGCCGGCGGCGCCCGTCGCTTCCTGCGCTCGACCCGCGACCTCGACTACACTCTGGAGCAGCCGTGCCGCACCTACGCCGAGTGCGCGGCCCTGCGCAGCGCCGCCGAGCGCCCGCTCGTGCTCGACGAGTCGATCGTGACGCTCGACGACCTCCTGCGCGCCCACCGGGACGGGGTTGCGGACGGGATCACGATCAAGCTCCAGCGGGTCGGCGGCGTCACCCGCGCGATGCTGATCCGCGACGTGGCCGCCGAGCTCGGGGTCGAGGTCACGGTCGAGGATGCCGGCGGGGCGAGCCTCGTCACCGCTGCGGTCGTGCACGTCGGGCTCGGCACACCGGAGCGCCTGCGGGTGCACACCTGCGACTTCCACACCTGGGTCTCGGTCGACAACGGCACCGGACTGCCGCCGCGCGCAGACGGCGCCCAGGAGCCGCCGCCGGGGCCGGGCCTCGGGATCGAGGTCGATCTCGACGCGCTCGGTGACCCGCTGGTCGACGTCGGGCGGTAGGACGGCCGGGACGGCGGGGCGCCGCACGTAGGATGGCCCGATGGAGATCAGCCCGAGAGAGCGGCGAGGCAGGCGAGGGCGCGCAGCGGCAGCAACGGCCGGTCCCGCGCCCGAGCGGCGCTCGGCGAAATACCGCCACCTCGCGAACCCGTTTCCGCCGCTCGAGATTCTCAGTGCCGACCAGGTGGCGCATCTCCATTCCGCGGCCCTGACGATCCTGAGAGAGCAGGGGATCCGCGTTCTGCTCCCGGAGGCGCGCGAGATCCTGCGCACGGCCGGCGCCGAGGTCGACGAGGAGACGCACATGGTCTTCTTCGAGGCGGAGCTCGTGGAGCAGGCCGTCGCGTCGGCGCCCAGCTCGTTCGAGCTCGTCGGCCGCTCACCCGAGCGCACCGTGACGCTCGGCGGACGCCATCTCGCGACGGTTCCGGTCAGCAGCCCGCCGGCGGTCAGCGACCTCGACGGCGGCAAGCGCTCGGGCAACCTCGCCGACTTCCAGGACCTCGTCAAGCTCACGCAGCACTTCGACGTGATGCACGTGACCGGGCCGTGCGTGGAGCCACAGGACGTCCCGATGCAGTTCAGGCACCTCCAGTCGGGCCTCGCGTATCTGACGCTGACCGACAAGGCGCCGTACCTCTACGCGCGCGGGCGGGGCCAGGTCGCCGACGGCTTCGAGATGTTCCGGATCGGCTACGGCGTCGACCACGAGACGTTCGCCTCCGCCCCACGCTGCTACACGGTGATCAACAGCAACTCGCCGCGCCAGCTCGACATCCCGATGTGCATGGGCCTGATCGACTTCGCGACTGCGGGTCAGGTGTCGATCATCACGCCGTTCACCCTGGCCGGCGCGATGGCTCCCGTGACGCTCGCGGGCGCGCTCACCCTGCAGCACGCCGAGGCGCTCGCCGGCGTGACGCTGACCCAGGCCGTTCGCGCGGGTGCGCCGGTCGTCTACGGGGCGTTCACCTCGAACGTCGACATGAAGTCGGGCGCCCCCGCTTTCGGGACGCCCGAGTACTTCAAGGCGGCGCTCGCGAGCGGCCAGCTCGCCCGCCACGTCGGCCTCCCCTACCGCTCATCAGCCCCGAACGCCTCCAACGCGGTCGACGCGCAGGCGATGTACGAGACGATGCTGAGCCTTTTCGGCGCGGTGCTGGGCGGGTGCAACGTCCTCCTCCACGCGGCCGGCTGGCTCGAGGGCGGGTTGACGGCGTCGAAGGAGAAGTTCATCCTCGACGTCGAGGTGCTGCAGATGCTGGCCGAGACGTTCCAGCCGCTCGTCGTGGACGACGACGAGATCGGCCTGGACAACATCGCGCTGACCTCGCCGGGCGGTCACTTCTTCGGCGGCGAGCACACGCTCGCCCGCTACCGGAATGCGTTCTACGAGCCGCTCGTCTCCGACTGGGCGAACTACGGCCAGTGGGTGGAGGAGGGCTCGCGCGACGCGACCCAGCGGGCGAACGAGACCTGGAAGCGGATCGTGGCAGAGTTCGAGCCGCCACCCATGGACGACGCCGTCGCCGCCGAGTTGGAGGAGTTCGTCGCCCGGCGCACCGCCGAGGGCGGCGCGCCGCCGGAGTCGTAGACCGTGGCGACGCCGGCCGGCAGCGGGTTGATCCAGCTCGGGACGCCGATCCGGCCGCTTGGGCCGATCGGGCTCTCTCCCGAGGAGCGCCTGCGCTACGAGCGGCGGGCACGGCTTCTCGCCTGGGGCGGGATCACCTGGCATTTCGTCGAGTTCCTGCTCGCGATTGCGGCGGGCATCGCAGCAGGGTCGATCGCCCTGATCGGGTTCGGCGCCGACAGCCTGATCGAGGCCGTCGCCGGCTTCGTCGTCGTGTGGCTGTTCACCGGCAGCCGGATCGGCTCGAGCCACGCCGAGCGGCGCGCGCAGCAGCTCATCGCCATCAGCTTCTACGTGCTCGCGGCCTACGTCGGCGTCGAGTCGGTACGGACGCTCGTGAGCGGCGACCGGCCGCAGGCGAGCTGGTTCGGAATCGGCCTCGCGGCGTTCACGGCACTGACGATGCCGTTGCTCGCCCGCGCGAAGCGCCACGTCGGCACGAAGCTCGGCTCCTCAGCCGCCGTCAAGGAGGCGTCGCAGACGACCCTCTGCGCCTATCTCTCCGTGGCGCTGCTCGTAGGGCTCGGCGCCAACGCTCTGTTCGGCTGGTGGTGGGCCGACCCGCTCGCCGCCCTCGTGATCGCCGCCGTCGCGCTCAAGGAAGGGCGCGAGAGCTGGCGGGGCGAAGGCTGCGCCGCCGGCTGCTGCTAGTGGCCCTTGAGGCAAGGTTGCACCCCCGAAACCCTCCGTCCGCGAAGCGGGGCCGCTCTACAGCAAGCATTAGTGGGGCTTGCTGCAACGATCATTTCGGATCTTACGTTGCAGCAAGCCCCGCTAGCGCCTACGCGTCCGGCGCGCCCATGCCGGCGGGCTCGTCCGCGCTCCGGCGCAGCAGGGGCGCCTCGGCGGTCGGGAGGCCGGCGTCCCGCCAGGCGACGTAGCCACCTATGACATCGCCCGCGTTCGCGTAGCCGAGCTCCGAAAGCGTCGCGGCGGCAAGGATCGTGGAGCAGCCGTGATCGCAGAGCAGGATGATCTGCCGGTCGAGGCCGCCGAGGTGGGGGTTGCGCCAGGGGCTGTCGAGGTCGAAGCGCCACTCGAGGACGGTGCGGGGAATGTGAAGGGAGCCGGGCACGATGCCGTCTCGCTCGCGGTCGCTGTCCGAGCGGATGTCGATCAGGAGCGCCCCACCCTTGCCGGCGCGGTGGGCGTCGGCCGGGGCGTAGCGGACGATCCGCTCCTCGGCCTCCGCGAGCAGGTCGTCGAGAGTTCGTCGCGTGACGCTGTCGACCACACCGGGAGTATGTGGCCGCTACCGCCGGCTGTCTACCCGTCTCTGCTGCCCGGTATGGTCAACCTGGAAGCGGAGTTACGAACGGCTCTCGGAGAAGGGTTCCCGAAGATGAAGGTCGTCGAAGGGCTGTCAGGAGGCATCGAGCCGGGAACCACCGTCTCGTTGGCCGCGCTCGGCCTACCGGTCAAGGGGACCGGCGGGGTCCTCCTCGTCTTCTGGAAGTCGACCTGACAGGGCTGTCGGCGGGAGTGTCCCGCCGTCGTCAGACTCCATGAGCGATTCGCGGGCGACGGGCTCGAGGTCGTCTATATCGGCGCGATCGAGACCGAGGAAGCCTGCGCCGCCTGGAAGGAGGAATACGGTCTCGAGTTCCCCGTGATCTCCGACGGCGACGGGACGCTCTTCCGTGCGCTGACCAACGGCTGGGTGCCCTGGAGCGTCCTCGTGGGGCCAGACGGCACGGTGGTCTTCTCGGAGAACGAGTTCGACGAGTCCGGCTTCTCGAACGCGATCCAGCAGATGGTCGAGCGCACCACCGTGACGACGCCGGCCGCGCGCCGGACCGGCGGGGCGGTCGGCTGCACCGTCGTCCTCGGCGGAGGCACCGGCGGGCTGGTGGCCGCGCGCGAGCTCCGGGACCGGCTCCCCGCCGACCACCGGATCGTGCTCGTCGACCGGGCGCCCGACCACGTCTACCAGCCGTCGCTGCTGTGGCAGATGGTGGGTGAGCGCCGCCCGAGCCAGTTCAGCAGGCCGCTCCACCGGCTGCAGCAGAAGGGCATCGAGTTCCTGAACACCGAGGCCGAGGCACTCGACCTCGACAACAGGGTCGTCGTCACCGCGGCCGGCGACCTCGCCTACGACTCGCTCGTCGTCTCACTGGGCGCTCGGCTCGCGCCCGAGACCGTGCCAGGCTTCGAGGAGATGGCCTACAACCTCTACACCACCGACGGCTGCGCCCGGATCCACTCCGCCCTCGCGACCCTCAGCGAGGGCGTGGTGGCCGTCCTGATCCCGGAGCTGCCGTACAAGTGCCCGGCCGCACCCTACGAAGCCGCGTTCCTCGCCGAGTCGTTCCTTCGCAGGAGAGGCATCCGCCGCAACGTCGAGATCCACCTCTTCACGCCCGAGCACACGCCGATGCCCGTCGCGCCCGCCGCCCTGGGCGACTCGGTCGCCGACATGCTGGCCGCGCGCGGCATCCACTACCACCCGTTGTTCACATTCCAGGAGCTTCGGCCCGAGACGGGCGAGATCGTCGACTCCGAAGGCCGCGCGCACCAGGTCGATCTGCTGCTGGTCGTCCCGCCCCACCAGGCACCCGAGGTCGTGAGATCGTCCCCGCTCCTCGGCCTCTCCGGCTTCATCCACGTCGATCCACGGACACTGCGGACCGACTACGACGACGTCTACGCGATCGGGGACGTGGCGACGATCAAGCTGCCGAACGGCAAGGCGCTGCCCAAGGCGGGCGTCTTCGCCCATGCCGAGGCGAAGACGGTGGCCGAAAGGATCGCGGACGGCTACAGCGGCAAGAGCTCCGCGGCCGTCTTCAACGGCCACGGCTCCTGCTGGATCGAGCTCGGCGACGGCAGAGCCGGGTTCGCCGGCGGCAACTACTACGCCGAGCCGGAGCCACAGGTCAAGATTCGGCGACCCGGCCGGCCGTTCCACTGGAGCAAGGTGGCATTCGAGAAGTGGTGGCTCCACCACTGGCTCTAGCGGTCACGAGAGGAGCGCCCTCACCCGCTCCTTCGGCCGACCGATGATCGCTCTGTCGGGCGTCACGACGACCGGGCGCTGGAGCAGCTGCTTGTGGCGCACGAGCAGGTCGACCACCTGCTCGTCGGTGCGCGCGTCGTCATCCGTGAGGCCGAGCTTCTTCCAGAGCGAGTCGCGGCGGACGAGATCCGTGGCGCGGTCCTCGAGCTTCGCGATGATCGCCCGCAGCGTCACGGCGTCCGGGGGCGTCTTCAGATACAGCACCACGTGGGCGTCGACACCGAGCTCCTCCGCAATGCTCACGGCATTGCGACTGCTGCCTCAGTTCGGGTTGTGGTAGATCGTCACGCCGTCCATGAACGCACCCTACTATCTGGTTGGCCCCTTACGGCTTCGCCTTCTTCGAGGGTTTCGACGGGCGAGAGCTGTTGAGGGCAACCGCTTCGCGCACGAGCGCCTTGAAGGCGGACGCGTCGATTTCCTCTCCTTCGTGGATGTCGATCGCGCGGCGGACGTTTCCGTCGAGACTCGAGTTGAAGAGACGGGCCGGATCCTCGAGAGACGCGCCCTTGGCGAAGGTGAGCTTCACCACCTTCTTGTAGGACTCGCCGGTACAGATGATGCCGTCGTGCGACCAGACCGGCGTGCCCATCCACTTCCACTCCTCGACGACGTCCGGGTCTGCTTGCTCGATCAGCTTCCGCATTCTGCCGAGCGTGTCCCCGCGCCAGTCCCCGAGCTCCGCGATTCTCTCCGAGATGAGCTCCGACGCCGACTGGCCCTCGCCCGCATCCGACTCCTTCATGCTCTCCTCCTCGACGTTCGAGACATCGCCACAGGCTAGTTGACGCGCTTCTCGCGGCCGGCCCATTCCCTCTCGCGGAGGACGTTCTTCTGCACCTTGCCGGTCGACGTCTTCGGGAGCTCGCCGAACTCGACCGCGGCCGGCGCCTTGTAGTGGGCGAGGTGCTCGCGGCAGAAGTCGATGATCTCCTGTTCGGTCACGTCGGATCCGGGCGCGACGGTGACGAACGCCTTCGGACGCTCGCCCCACTTCTCGTCGGGCATCGCGACCACGGCGCACTCGAGCACGTCGGGATGGCGAACGATGGCGTGCTCCACCTCGATCGTCGAGATGTTCTCGCCGCCAGAGATGATGATGTCCTTCTTGCGGTCGCGGAGCTCGATGTAGCCGTCCGGATGCTTGACCCCGATGTCGCCGGAGTGGAACCACCCTCCCCTGAACGCGGCCGCCGTGGCCTCCGGATCTCCGAAGTAGCCCTTCATGACGTTGTTGCCGCGCATCACGACCTCGCCCATCGTCTCGCCGTCGGGCGGAACGTCGTGCATCTCGTCATCGACGACACGGATCCGGTCGGAAACGATGTTGTGGACGCCCTGACGGCCGAGGAGCCGCGCGCGCTCGCCCACCGGAAGCGCCGCCCAGGCCTCCTGCGGCTCGCAGACCGTGTACGGCGCGTACGTCTCCGTCAGACCGTAGATGTGGACGAGCCTGAAGTTCAGCTCCTCCATCTTCGCGAGCAGCGTGGGTGAGGGCGGGGCGCCGCCGGTCGTCACCGTGAGCCCGCGCTCGACCCGGTGTGCAGAGGGATGGCTGACGACGCCGAGCTGGACGGTGGGCGCCCCTCCGTAGTGCGTGATCCCCTCGCGGTCGAACAGCTCCCACATCGCGCCTGCGTCGACCTTGCGCAGGCAGACGTGGCGTCCCCCCATCGCGGTCACCGCCCAGGTGAAGCACCAGCCGTTGCAGTGGAACATCGGTACGACCCACAGCAACACCGACTCGGGCCGCAGGTTCGCCTGCAGCGCCTCGGCCAGAGAGTGGAGGTACGCGCCGCGGTGGGTATACATCACGCCCTTCGGCTGCCCCGTCGTTCCGGAGGTGTAGTTGATCGAGATCGTCTCCTCCTCGTCGAGCACGGGCAGCTCGAAGTGCTCCCGTGAGCCGCCGGCGAGGAAGTCCTCGTACGGATCGCCGGGTGCCCCGGTGTCGTCGATCCGGACCGTGGGTAGCCCTGCGCCGTCGACGAGGTGGGCGAGCTCGTTGTCGACGAACACCATTCGCGCCCCGGAGTGCCGGAGGATGTGCTCGACCTCCTCGCTGCCGAGGCGCGTGTTGACGGAGACGAGCACCGCTCCCGCCGCGGGCACTCCGTAGTGCGCCTCGAGCATCGCCGGGATGTTCGGGGCCAGGAAGGCGACGCGATCGCCGCGTTCGATCCCCGCCGCGGCCAGCGCCGAGGCCAGCCGGTTCACCCGCTCGTCGAGCTCACGGTACGTCGTACGCCGCTCACCGTGCACGACCGCGACCTTGTCGGGAAAGACGTAGGCGCTGCGACGGAGGAAGCTCAGCGGCGAGAGCTCTGTCCGGTAGGGCCGCTCACCAGAGCCAGGGGTGGGAGCGGTGGAATCCATCGTCATCTCCTGGGTTCGGTCGACTCGGCGCGGGAAGATCGAACAGTACAGCTGCGCGGACTAGGATCCGCGTGTGGCCCGGCTCGGCGACAGCCTCGTGGGAAAGCGGGTGCTCGTGACCCAGGCTCTCGACTTCATGGGGCCGGCGCTCGTCGAGGGCTTCCGTGCGCACGGCGCGACGGTCGTCACCGGGGACGGGCCGCTGACGGAGCCCGGCGCGGCGGAGGAGCTCGTTCGCTCGGCGGGTGAGGTCGACGTGCTCGTCGCGAACCTCTCCTTCCCGGCCCCGTCGACCCCGGCTGCCGAGGTGGAGGACGAGGAATGGCGCGAGGTGTTCGCGCATCTCGTCGATCCGTTGCCCAGGCTCGTGCGTGCGGTGCTGCCGCAGATGACGGCGCGCGGCTCCGGCAAGGTGATCGTGATGGGTAGCGCCGCCGCGCTGCGGGGGATGCGTCGAACGTCGACCTACAGCGCCGCGCGGGGAGCGCAGGTCGCGTATGTTCGCGCGGTCGGCACCGAAGTTGCCCGGCTCGGCGTCCAGGTCAACCTGATCGCGCAGAACTTCGTCGAGAACGACGCGTACTTCCCGGAGGAGGTTCGGGCGCTGCCGGCGTTCCAGGAGCGGCTGCGCCGGGAAGTGCCGGTACAGCGCCTCGGAACCCCGAGCGAGGACGCGATGCTGGCGGTGTTCCTGGCGAGTGACGAGTGCCGCTTCATGGTCGGGCAGAGCGTGCCGTTCGCGGGCGGCTGGGTGACCTGACAGTCAGGCGCCCCGGTACGGCGAGGTGGGCCAGGCGAAGACCTCGATCCGAATGCCGTCGGGATCGAACGCAAAGAAGGCGTAGTAGTCCTCCCCGTCCTCGACGTAGTGCTGCTCGGGCGGCGACTGGATCCTGCCGTCGAGAGAAACGCAACGCCCGTACGCGTCGTCGACCTCGTCCGCACGATCGACCTCGAACGCCACGTGCTCGATCCCGACCCCGTAGTAGCGGTAGGCGTCGTCGTCCGCCGGCCGCAGGCCAAACCCCTGCACCCCGTTCGAGGTAGACGATCTCTTCAGTGCCGCGGTACGTGGGAACCCGGAACTTCTCCTTGAGATCGAGCGGCCCGAGCAGTGCGTGGTAGAAGGCCAGCGACCGATCGACGTCTCCGACCGCGAGATCGACATGCTGAATCCCTCTTGCCGGCACCTGTTCTCCTCCTCACCGTTGCCCGGCCCTCCAGCCTACAATCCCTCGCAGCTCGACAAACCTGTTCCGGGCGGACCTTCAGGGCAGGCGAGCAGCCCGGCTTGCCTCGTCGTACCACCGGAGATAGGGTCGTCGACATGGCAGCAGAGCCAATCTCACCCGTCAGGGAAGACGAGAGGGAGAGGTCGTTCGACACGCTCGTCTCGGCGTTCACCTACGACCCGGTCATCCGCTGGCTCTATCCGGAATCGCGGCAGTATGAGACGCACTTCCCCGAGTTCCTGGCCGCGTTCGGCGGCAAGGCTTTCGCCCAGGAGACGGTCTGGCGCCTCGGCGCCTTCTCGGCCGTCGCCCTCTGGTTGCCCCCGGGCACCGAGGCGGACGGCGATCTCATCGTCACCGTGCTCACCGAGACCGTCGCACCCGAACAGCATGAGGACACTCTTTCCGTCCTCGACCAGGTGGGCGAAGCCCATCCCGGATTTCCGCACTGGTACCTCCCGTGGTTTGGCGTCCACGACACCCTCCAGGGAAAGGGCCTCGGTGCCGAACTGATGAGACATTGCCTCGAGATCGTCGACGCGAGTCACCTGCCGGCCTACCTGGAGACTCCGAATCCGCGCAACATCTCCTTCTACGAGCGTCACGGGTTCGAACTCACGGGCGAGGCGCAGGCCGGAGCATGCCCGCCGGTCGCGTTCATGCTCAGGGCTGCGCGCTAGATCAGGTCTCGTTCTTCGAGGGCGGCGCTGTAGGGACTCGGCGATGTTGGCACTCGGCGCAGGTATTTGTCACTGGCGATGGCTGATTTCAAGCGCCCCTTCGGAGGCAACGGTTGGCCGACGTGTCCTGGCTGGCTCATCCGACCTGGCACTTTCCTCACTCTCCCGGAACTACCGAACTCCCGCCGCCAGCACTCCGGGCAGAACACGAACGCTGTGTCGCTTCCAGCGAGCGGTACGGTCCCCGGGGCGGTGGTTTCGGTGCGGTGTTGGCCCCTATGTTGGCCCCGATGGCCCCGAAATGAGCGGATTCGAGCGGACGGGATAGGAAATAGGAGGACCACGCGAAACACCTGTTGAACTGGGAGCGCGGGATCGGCAGCCAGTCGCTCGTCACGATCAGGTACGGCAGCCGCGCCAGAAAGCTCATTGACGGCTACCACGAAAGCCGCGGAACCTGCCGGGGGTCAGGTGCCGTGCCGCAGTGTCCACAGGGCGTGGGTGTGGCCGTTCTTGGTGTTGCTCAAGCGGACGACCGGCGGGCTGGTGTTCGGGATTGCCGCGCCGCGGATCAGCGTCCACCCCGATGGACGTGCCTGGCGCCTTCTGGAGACTGCGATCGAGCGCAGTGCCGTCGGCGCTGCCCACGATCAAGGAGGTTGACATGTTCCTCGCTGCCAACGGTGTCTGGATCTGGACGACCCTCGCGATCATCATCTGGATCGCGCTTGCGTTCTGGCCCGCACGTGTCGCGGCCCGCAAGGGGCACAGCTTCTTCGGCTACTTCCTGTTCAGCATCGTCTTCTTCCCTGCCGCGTTGATCGTCGCCTACATGGTGGGCGACCGAACCGCGGTCGCCTGAACCGATGGGCGACCACTGGGAAACCGGCAGGATGGAGGCGTTCAGCGACGGCGTCTTCGCGATCGCGATCACGCTGCTGATCCTCGAGATCAGCGTGCCCGAGTCGGCCTTCGAGGATCTCTGGAGCGGCATCGCGCACCAGTGGCCCTCCTACCTGGCCTACGTGACCAGCTTCCTCACGATCGGAGGGATCTGGGCCGCTCACCACGGCATCTTCCGGCGGCTGGCCTACGCGAACCAGCGGCTGATGGCCCTCAATCTGCTCCTCCTGATGGCCGTCTCGTTCCTGCCCTTCCCGACCAAGTTGATGGCCGAAGCGATCCACGACGAAGGCGCCTCCCGCACGGCCGTGATCTTCTACGGCGCAACGTTGCTCGTGATCTCGCTCCTGCTCAGCGCCCTCTGGGGGTCGGTGACCCTCGACCGGCACGTCCTGCGGCCCGAGGTGGGCGACGACGAGATCAAGGCGATCGCGCTGGCCACGACGCCCAACATCGGCCTCTACGTGGCCATGATCGCGCTCGCCGTCTTCGCTCCACGGGTCGCCATCTTCGGCTACCTCGTGATCGCAGTCGTCGCGCTCCTGCGAATGCGAGGGGACAGCATGCCCGCCCGTACACCAACGTCACACTGACGCGCACACAGCCATCGCCGCGTTCAGGGCCTCCCTCTGACGCCACAGGACAGCTACATCGGGTCGCGTAGTTTGTGGCAGCGGCTGTGTGGGTGTCTTCCGATGCCAGCGACGCGGTCTCAGGCGAGACTCGTCGGTGGCGCGCATGATGGTGACCGAGAGGTGACCTTCATCGGCGCGAATCCACGACGAAGGAGGCTACGAATGGCAGAGTCAACGACGGAGACACCCGTCCTCGATCTTCTGGCAAGCATGACAGCGGACTCGATCGAGGCATCGAGCCTCGACATGGAGACGCTGATGCTCGTGCGGATCGCCGCGCTCGTCGCGATGGACGCACCGCCGGTTTCCTACGCCTTGAACCTAGAGGTCGTGGGTGAACTCGAGATCGACGCCGAGAAGGTTCAGGGAGTTCTCGCGGCAGTCGCCCCGATCGTCGGCACCGCTCGCATTGCTGCGGCAACGAGCAAGATCGTGCGGGCGCTCGCGCTCGAGATGGACGTCGCCGAACTCGACGCAGCCGCCAGGTAAGCGGCACGGCAACCGCAGTCGTCCTTCTTCCGAGAGGGACGACTGCGGGACCACAAGCTCCCGCCCCCAACTCCCACTGCCAGCACTCCGGGCAGAACACAAGCTCGTCGGGGGTCAGGTGTTCCTCCATTGAGCTCAGCGCGGCTCCGAGTATCCAGACGGCTGCATCTCTCGCGGCTCTCAAACCGTCCAACGGTCTGGTTCGTTCTCGGCGCGGCGCGCTGCGCTACTTGACGAGCGACAGCATCTTGAACATCGGCAGGTACATGCTGATGATGATCACGCCGACCATGCAGCCGACGCCGACCATCATCATCGGCTCGATGATCGAGGTGAGGGCCTGGATCGACGCGTCGACCTCGTCCTCGTAGAAGTCGGCGACCTTGGAGAGCATCTTCTCGAGCTCGCCGGTCTCCTCGCCGATCTTCACCATCTGCGCGATCATAGGCGGGAAGACCTCGCTCTCGATCAGCGGCTGCGCGATCGAGGCGCCTTCCTCGACCCGAAGGCGGAGGTTGGCTGTCTCCGATTCGACGACCCAGTTGCCTGCGGTCTGCGCGGTGATCTCGAGGGCGCGCATGATGTCGACGCCCGAGGCGATCAGCGTCGAGAGGGTGCGAGACCAGCGCGCCATCGCGACCTTGAGGGTGACCGAGCCAATCTGCATCGGAATGTGGAGCTTGAACGCGTCCCACTTCGCACGGCCGGCGTCGGTCTTCTTCCAGCGACGAAACGAGATGAAACCGATGCCTGCAGCCGAGGCGACGAACACCACGCCCGGGATCGGGATGCCGGGGAACCAGGGGTGGCGGAGCGCGTTCGACGCGTAGAGCACGTACTGCGTCAGCGTCGGCAGGTCGCCGCCCAGCTGATCGAAGATCCCGACGAAGATCGGGACGAGGAACATGAGCATGCCGGTCATCACGAGCGTCGCGAACGTGAGCACGACGGTCGGGTAGATCATCGCGCCCTTCACACGCCGCTTGATGGTCTGTTCCTTCTCGATCTGGATCGCGACACGGTCGAGCACGGTGTCGAGCACGCCGGCTGCCTCGCCGGCCTCCACCATTGCGACGTACAGTCGGCTGAACACGTCCGGATGGCCGGCCATCGCCTCGGACAGCAGCGCTCCCGTCTCGACCTGCTCACGGACGTCGTCGATCACTTTGCCGAGTGCCTGGTCGTCGGTCTGCTGCTCGAGGATCACGAGCGCGGTGACGACGGAAAGGCCCGCCTCGATCATCGTCGCGAACTGCCTCGAGAAGACCTGCAGTGACTTCGGCGACACCTTCTTCTCGAACATCCCCGGCTTCGTCTTGGTCGGGGCCTGGCCTCTGATCTCGGCGAGCTTCTCGGCGAGCAGGCCGCCGCTGAGCAGGACCTCGCGGGCGGCGGACACGTCCGCCGCCAGGATCTCACCCGAGAGCTCGGCACCCTGGGCGTTGATGGCGCTGTACGCAAACTGCGGCATCTAGCTGTCTCCTATCGACACGCGGGGGTCACGACGGGGGCGGTCACTTTGCGGCCGTTGCCGTGGTCGCAGCTCCTGCCGCGGCAGCGGTCGTGGCGGGCTGGCTGGCCTTGGTCGTGAACCCTTCGATGACCTCCGGGGTCGCGCCCGTATAGACCAGCTTCAGCACGTACCGGACACCCGTGGCCGTATTGACCAGCGTCAGCTTCTTCCCGTACACGAGCGTGACGGCCTGACCATCGTCGAAGGATCCGCCGGCGACGCCGATCTTTGCGTTCTTCTTGGTCAGGGAGCGGAGCACGAACAGCGGTTCGGCGGCCGGGAACTTCCCCTTCACCTGCGTCTGCTGGGGTTTACCGTCGAGGTCGATCGTCGCGTAGATGATGGGCGGCGGCGGCGGTTGCGGAGCGGCCTGGCCGTTGGACGTGCCGTCGGAGCCGGCATCCGCGGGCGGAGTGCTCGCATCTCCCCCGGTGTCGCTGAAGAACGGGTCGCTAGCCGCGTCGGCTGCAGCGGGGCCAGTGTCCTGTTGCACGAAGGGGTCCTTGACCTCGAACATCGTGAACGACGCAAGCTGGCTCGGGGCGACCGAAACGACGGTTGCGCCGGGAAGCGCCACGCCGGCCACGACTGCGCCGGCCTTCGTCTGCGCGACGGCGACCGGCGCTCCTGCCGGCGTTGTTCCGGTGACGACTCCAGCCGAGGTGCCGGTCTCGATCGGGGCCTCGGTTGCCGTCGCCGAGACAGCCTCGGGCGGGGCGTCCTTCTTCATCAGCTTCGGCACCTGGATGGCCGCCACCGCGAGCAGCAGGACGCCACCGATGATGAGGATGGTCTTCTGCTTTTTCGCCTTTGCGGCGGCGAGTTCGTCACGCTTTCTGGCCATCAGGGGGTCGCTCCTGCCGCGACCGTCCCGCTCGAGGACGTGTCGGTAGTGGTGGACGGGGCCGGTGTCCCGGAGGGCACCGGAGCGCTGAAGGAGTAGGCGTTCAGCGTCACCGCTGCCTTCACGGTCGGGAACGCCTTCGTGCCCTCTGGTGCGCTGATGTCGACCCGTGAGACCGAGTAGAACCGACCACGGGCATCGAGCCGGCCGCCGCGGACTGACACGAGCGAGCGCAGGTCACCGAGGAACCGCGAGACGTTGGCGAACCGCCCCTGGACGACGACCGCGAGCGGCTGCTGCAGGTAGCCGGTTCCGGAAAGCTGCGGGGACGGCGAGACCGAACTGAGCTCCAGGTTATCGCGGCCGGCAACTCTGCTCATTTCGAGGAGAATGCCCGACATGTCGGTCTCGTTCGGCAGCGCCTTCGTCAGCCGGTAGAGATCGCTGGGCTTGACGGTCACGGTCGAGGACGGCCGGACGAGCGCAAGCTTGCGCTGAGAGAGCTCTGTCCGGGAGGCTTCGACTTGCGCCCCAAGCTCGGCGGCCTTCGACCGCTGCGGCGAGACGAGCAGCAGCCACCCGGCGATGACGACGAGGAGACCTCCGGCTACTGCCAGGCCGATCTTCCCCTTCGGGGAGCGAAGCAGGTCGCTCATGAGGCACCTCCGTTCTGGTTCAGGTCCGCGACGATGACGAAGTGGACGGCGTCCTGCTGGCGGGCAACCTGCTCCGCGTCATTCGAGCCGACCATGACCTTCTGACTGGTGGTCAGCGTCACCCTCTGAAGCGATGGCAGGGTTGCGAGCCGGGCGATGAGCCGGGCGACGTCGGCATGGGAGTTCGTGAACCCGTCGATCGACACTGCCGTCGGCGTCGAAACGTCGTTGGCGGCCGCTGGGGAAGACGCCGCGGCGGCGGTCGCATCGCCAGGGCTCGAGCCCTCGGGCTGCGCAACGGAGAGGCTCGTGAGCCAGACGTTCTCCGGCAGCACGCGCGCCATGTCGCGGAAGACCTGCTCGAGCGCGACTCTGCCACCGAGGAGGCTCGCGACCGCGGTGGCGCGAACCGCTTCGTCCCCGACGACGCCCGGGTCGATCGTCGGCACCTGTGGCACCGGCAGAGCGGAGATCTCGGCCTTCACGGCGTCGAGCTCTGCCTGCTGGTCGACAGCCTTCCCGTGTGCTCCGATGAAGAGGAAGCTGAGCGCCACGAGCGGCACGGCCGCAGCGACCGGCACGCCGACTGCGATCGCAGTAGAGCGCCTGGTCTTCTTCTCTGACGCGCCCTTCGGAAGCAGGTTGACGCCCCGCGCCGAGCTGTCGTCGATCGCGAGACCGATCGACACGGCCATCGAACCGATGGCTGCCTCGATCGCCGGGTCGAAGTCTCCGGCGCGGATCACCCGGGCGAACGGATCGCCGACCGCGACGTCGACGCCGATCATCTGGTGGAGCGCGTCACTGAGCCCCTCGAGATGCGACGTACCGCCGGTGATCACGATCCCGCCGATACCGAGGGATTCCGCCTGGGTCTGGTAGAACTGGAGCGAGTTGACGAGCTCCCGTGCGAAGGGCGTGAGCCGGGCACGGACGGCTTCGGTCGCCCTGCCACGCGTGACCTCATCGAGGGATTCGTACTGCCGGCCGGGGCCGGAGAGCGAGAGATGCCGGAGGATCGTGGCGGCCTCAACCGGCCGGACGTCGAGAGTGGTGGCGATCGCCTCTTCGAGAGCTCCTCCGCCCCAGTCGAAGACACGCGTGAACTCGCACGTGCCTCCGCCCGCGACGAGCAGCGTTGACGACTCGTGCCCGATCGCGACGACGACGGTGGCCGTGTCGTCCGCTTTCGGCGCGACAGCCGACTTCGGCTCGACAAAGGCGCGCAGCAGGCCGAGGGCCTCGAGATCGATGCCGGTGAGCTTGATGCCGGCCCTGTCGGCCATCCGCTGGTACGGCTCGACCTGGTCACGCGGTGCGACGACGAGGAGAATGCGGCGCAGATGCTCGCCGTCCTCTCCGGGTCGCTCCTCGAGCACGCGATAGTCGAGCACGGACTCGTGCAGGGCGACCGGCAGCACCTCGTGGGCCTTGAACCGAACCGCGTTGTCGAACCGCGCTTCGTCGTCGGCGCCGACGATGTCGATCGTCCGCACGCCGATCCGGTTGCTCGAGATCCCGATGCGGACATCTGTCCTCGGCAGCTTCTCGTCCTCGAAGAACGCCTTGACGGCGCTTGCCAGTGCAGTCTCGTCACGCACCTCGCCGTCGACGACGATTCCCGCTTCGAGAGGCCGGCGGGCGAGCTCGAGGAGCTCGTAGCCGGCGTCGGTTTCGGCAACGACGGACGCTGCGATCTGCGATGCACCGATCTTCAGGCCGACGACCTTGCGGCCCCTGGCAGGGTGCCCGGACTTGCGCCGCCCGACCTTTTTCTCGGTGCTTCGGTTCTTCCGTGAGGCGAAACGCCCGGCGGCAGCGGGCGCGTCCGCGACCGGCGTCTCATCGGTGCCGGCAGACCCATCGGCCTCCGACGCCTCCCCTGCAACTGTCTCTTCTGCGACGGTCTCGTCTGCGGCGGCGACCGGAAGGGTCTCGGCCCCCTCGATCGCGGTCGTATCCTCGCCGGCCTCGGCGTCAGCGTCGGCCACAGGGGATTCGGTGGTCTCGGCAGACGAGCTCGAATCCGTCTCGGCGACCGCTTCCACGTCCTCCCCGGACGGTTCGTCGCCGGCGACGGAGAGTGCGACCGCGGCAACGCTCGCCGCGACGGCCGTCGCGACTGCCGGCTCGATGTCCCGATCCTCTGCAACCGACTCGGCCACGTCGCCATCGTCGACCGGCTCGGCGGCGACAACCTCGAGGATCGCCATCTCGGCGACGACCCCGGCAGCCTCGAGCGCATCCGGCTCGACGGCCTCGACCTCACCGGCGACGACCGTACCTGCTGCCTCGTCGGGGGTCGCATGCTTGCGCCGGAAGCTGATCTCACGCTTGTAGAACGGCACCGAGCCCTCGGCGTCCGCCATCACCTCGACAGCAGGCTCCTCGGTGGGTGGATCATCGACCGCTGGCTCGTCGGTGAACGGCTCCTCGGCGGCGACGACCTCCGCAGCCTCGAGAGCATCCGGCTCGGCGCGATCCTCCCGATCCTCGTGCGCCTCGTCATCCTCGTGATCCTCGACCTGGGCCAGCACCTCGGCCGGCTCGTCCATCTCGGCCGGCTCGTCGCCCGCCTCGACCTCGTCGGCGGCAACCAGGACGACGGCCTCCTCGGGGGTCGCATGCTTGCGCCGGAAGCCGATCTCACGCTTGTAGAACGGCACCGAGCCCTCGGCGTCCGCCATCACCTCGACAGCAGGCTCCTCGGTGGGTGGATCATCGACCGCTGGCTCGTCGGTGAACGG
>Ga0315275_10001659_pt1 | contig 19774 bp, 21 predicted proteins | sample YL17G03_0_MG_FD_205557 | JGI IMG/M metagenome (GOLD analysis project Ga0315275, IMG submission 205557) | Sediment microbial communities from Yellowstone Lake, YNP, Wyoming, USA - YL17G03_0 | ecosystem: Environmental > Aquatic > Freshwater > Lake > Sediment | place: USA: Wyoming | collected...
TTCGTTCAGGTGCTTATGTGAACAGTGTTGGGGCTAGGCGGCTTAGCTGGATTGAGCGAGTAGGTCACGACCGGGTTCGGGTTGAACACCTTTCCCGTCGCCATGACTCGGGTGTCGTTAACTTCAATCGTCTCCCCCGTTTGCCCGTCGATGACCACCTTGTACCCGAACGGATTCGCGGCCGTGGTGACCTTGGTGACCCAAACGGGGCGCGGGACCCGGAGGTCGTCCCAGTACACATACAGTTCGGGGCTGCTGGCCGATGTGGTAACCGGTGCGACAGCACCCTGGCCGCCGGACAAGGATACGGTGGCTGCGTGAGCCGCCGCTGCGGCCGAGACAGCCGGCGTCACAGCCCTCGAGTCGAGGCCGGGCACGTAGTGGCTGTCAACCTTGACGACTCGCTGGTCCCGCGTCAGATGCACAGCGACATACCCGCGCCATACAGGAACTCCCTTGTACTCTTGGTGGAACCACACGTGTTGCAGCGCTTCACCTTCGATCACACCGTCGAAAACCAGATCAGAGGTGTCCGGGAGCATCTCCAATACGTCACTGTACTTGCCGAGGAACATGCGGGCGATTCCCTCGGTTGTGTCCTCCACGCCATAGAACGAGAAGGTGCCGTACAGGTTCTTCACGGCCCACGATGCCGGATGGCGGAAGAGTGTTGCGCCCGGCAGCGTGTCTCTGTCTACCCAGGGCTCTGGGGCGTAGGCCGCTGCGTCTTGTGCAAAGGCAGCCACCGGCACAAGGAACGACGACAGACAGACCAGCAGAACGACCACACGACGAGTCAGACAGGCGACCATCGGTAAGCCTCCTTGCAGCGCGGTTTCGGGGGTCCACCCTACGCCAGCTCAGGAAGGATAACCCAGGTCCAGTAGACTCCGTCGCCCCCGTTGTTCACCGCAGATGGTACGACCTCGAAGCTCCCGTGTCAAGCGCGATTTCACTATCTGACCTGCCGGCTTGTCCACAATCTGGCATCTGATGTGATCTTCGGGAGCATCTACGGAATAAGCGCCTCTGGGCGAGTAGGCGACTTCGGGGCAGCCTGGCCCTTGCGAGCCGTCTCCCGGCCGCGGTGACGGTGTTGTCGAGGAGGCACGGAATGGGGCGAACGGTGCTGGTGGTTGACGATCACCCGCCAACAGTCGAGCTGATCAAGGACGCGCTGACGCCGCATGGGTTCAGGGTGGTGAGCGCCGAGAACGGTGTGCAATGTCTCGTCGCCGTTGACGAGCAGCAGCCCGATCTGGTCATACTCGACATCAACATGCCCGTGCTCAACGGCCTCGACACACTCCGTCTGCTACGGTTGCGGGTGGACGACGCCGAGCTGCCGGTGATAATGCTGAGCGGCCGGGCGCAGTTCTCCGATGTGCGCGACGGCTTCCGCCGGGGCGCCGACATCTACCTGACAAAGCCCGTGAAGGTCGGGGCGGTGGTGGCGGCGGTGAAGTGGCTGCTCCAGGGCACGGGAGCCGGGGCACAGCCGGCCGCGGGGTGGCAGGCCGGCGCGGCGCGCTTGCTCACGGGCGTCATCGGTTCCGACTCGTAGCGGGGCCCGGACGGCGGCGCCACGGATGAGATGAGACAGCAGCTAAGTCGAGATTCGGCGGGGGACCCGGTAGCTTTGTATCGCGCCGCGCCTGAGAACACGGTCCTCCCCGCAGGAGGCTGACGCATGGGCATGCGGATACTTGTGGTAGACGATCATCCGGCGATGGTCGGGCTGATCAGTGACGCCCTGACCCGCGCGGGATTCTCGGTGATATCGGCGGAGGATGGGCAGGCCGGACTGGCGGCGGTGGAGGAGCATCACCCCGACCTGGTGATCCTGGATCTCTCAATGCCGGTGATGACGGGCCTCCAGGTGCTCAGGACGCTGAGGGGTCGGTCTGACACGAGCAATCTGCCAGTGATCGTGCTTACCGGCCGCGACGGGGCGGCCGACATGCTGGACTGCTGGATGGGCGGGGTGGACCGCTACCTGGTCAAGCCTTGCTCGATGGGGGAGTTGGTGTCGGTCGTGCAGCAAATGCTGATGGCGCCCTCCCGCCAGTAGGCTCTGCGCGAGATCAATCAAGACGAGGCCCGATCCCGGGCGTTCACAGCGGGAATGTACGACGCCCACTCAGCACGGTAGCCCGGGATCGGACCCCGCTGCTGCCGCGCTGGAGTGTACCCTGCTCAGGCCTGAAGTGTAACCACATTTCACTATGCGAACAGGCCAATCGCATCCGTCCCACGGTCTGTGGGTGGGTGGGGGTGGGAGGCGGCTGACGGAAAGTGGGGGAGAAGTCATAGGGCCGCGGGTAGGAGGTTCCTGCTCAACGTGTAGCCCGCGGCCCTATCGCGATGGTATTCCCGTTCCCCAATACCACATCCAGGCGCAGATTTGCATTCCGACTCGCGACAACGGTAGGCCGGCCATCGAGTTTCGGCGGCGCCCCGCCCGGGCCGCCCCTCACGGGCTTCTGCGGGGGTAGCCGTTCCGAGCAGCTCGTGGTATAATGCAGTCAACTCCTTATCGCAGCACATTTGCAGCCGCGATCCAGCACCGGTCGCCAGCCACAGCGGGGTATGCCTATGGGCACCGAGATCAGATGCTGCGAGTGCGGAAGCTTGGTCTCCGAGGACGAAATGGAGAGCGGCAGCGACGGTCGGTCCATGTGCTGCTGCTGCCGACTCCAGGAAGCCGACGCGAAACTGGCCGAGAACGACCGCGACGAGCGGACAGCCGATACGGCGAGCGACAGGGCCGGGATCGCCACCGAGGTCAGCGCTGCAACACGCAGTTCAGCTCCGCCCGAGCCAGCTCACGCTGACTGGGCCGGCCTCTACTGAGCGGCGAAGCCGTTCCCATTAGAGGCAGACGATCCGCTGTTTGGCGGATGACGCTCGCGCGATGAGCGCGATCCGTCCCCCTGCAAAAGGTAGTCCGGCCCTGGCCGTTCACAGGGAACAGGTTACCCACTTAGCACGGAGTGTCCGGGGCCGGACCAAACAGGTCAACCGCGTTCTTTCCGAGTCCCGAACGCCTTTCATGCCTTACACCACGCCTGGTCAGATTCCGCAACCAAGCTATTCTCTACATGGCAAGCTAGCGATTATTCTAATCACCATGCTATCGCCGCTCTTCCCGGGAGAGAGCAGTCTGGGTAGCTCTGCTCTGTATGTGGTAATCACTAGGCGGCAGCGGAGGCGGTCAGGCGGGGAGCCGACACCAGAGGCCATGGCGGGGCATTCAGGCATGCCCATGAGGAGCGGCACCATGAGAGCAATGGCGACGAACGCAGGAACGCAGAGACTTGTCTTCCCACCGGGGGCCAGTGAGAGGGTAGAGGTGTGGATGGAGCCTTCCCCCGGCCATCCAGTCGTCCACGCGCGAGTCCACTCCCAGGACGACGATGGCGCGTGGCGGCCAACGGAGAAGGGTCTGTCACTATCGCCGGAGGTGGCTTTTGAGGTCGCCCGGGCGATGCTGAGCAAAGCGCGGGAAGCGCGGGGAGAGACGGCCTAGCGTCAGCCGTACTCACCTGCGGATAGGCCGAACTTGCGGAGGGCCTTGGCGCTGAGCGCCAGGGCCCTCTCTACCGTGGGGAAGCGCTGCTACTCTTCAGAGCCAGACCGCGCCGACCGGGCCGGCCTCCGCTGACGCCGCGGACAGGCTTATTTGCCCTGCCCTTGGCTCGTCGCGGCGGCGGGCAGCTTCTCGGTCCGCTCCAGCGTCACCTGTTTGCCGTCCCGGATCACTACCAGGGTGATCTTCTGACCTCGGTTCTGCAGTCCGTCGAGGGCCGCCTGGAGCCGGTCTCCCATCTTGCCCGTCTCACCGTTACAGCTTATGATCGCGTCCCCCACCTCGACCCCGATGACCTTCAGCGGAGAGGGATCGGGCTGCGAGGTGAAGCCGGATATGAGGAGGCCTCGCGGCTCGGTCTGGCTGGGGCCGCCCGTGATGCCGAAGTAGGCGAGAGTGCGTTGCTGGCCACCTGCCCCGGAGTCGGCCGGTTGGCCCGCCGGATTGGGCGCGCCGCCGCCCAGCGAGGCGGTGGCGGAACCGGGACGGCGAGCGTACATCACAAGCGCCGCCGCCAACACGACGACCGCCAACGCCACCAGAAAGAGCACTAGCTTCTTCATCCTCTGTCTCCTCGTTACCGGCCCGCCCGCACACGGCCGTACCTCAGCTTCTTCGGGTTTCGCCGCCTGTTCCCTGGTAGACCGGCGACAGCGCCACAAAAAAGGTTCCCGCGGATCGCGGCGCCCAACCCCGCGAGGTAGGAGAGTGCTGGGGCCAGGTGCGCCTCAGCGCCCCCGTGCCGGCGTATTACGGGCCGACGCCCACCTCATGGAATAGACCTTCTATCTACACGGCGTTCGCCGAACAGAGGGAAACTGGATGACCTCAACAACAGAGCGCGAGGAGAACGTCGTTGACCTGCTGACGGCTGATCTGCGCCAGGCCCGCGAGGACTACGCGGGGGAGCGCGCCCGCGCCGAGCAGTTGGCGGCGGAGAACGCCAACCTTCGGCGCTGGCTGACCTGGCGGACGATCGGGCTGGAGATCCTGTTGCTGGGGGTGGCCGCCATCTCCGCGGTCATCTGGGCCACCCGTTGGTGGCCGTGGGAGTAGGGGGGGCGACCCAGTCAGGTTAGGTCGGCTGGTCGGGGCGGCGGGATTCGAACCCACGACCTCCTGCGCCCAAGGCAGGCGCGCTACCAAGCTGCGCTACGCCCCGTTCCTCCGTGAGTATACCGTGAGCCGCTGGCCGAGGTCAAACGCCAGCAACCGGAGCTAGGCCCCGGATAAGCTTTGCTAGGGCGCGGAAGGCGCGGCCGCGGTGGCTGATGGCGTGCTTCTCGGCGGGGGTAAGCTGGGCCATGGTGCGTGTGTCACCGTCGGGGATGAAGATCGGGTCATAGCCGAAGCCGCCTGAGCCGACCGGCTCCCTGACGATCCGACCCTCTAGCGTCCCTTCGGCGAGGAGCGTCTGCCCGTCTGGCGTCGCGTAGGCGGCGGCGCAGCGGAAGCGCGCAACGCGTCGGACGTCTGGCACCTCGTTGAGCAGACGCAGCACCTTCTGGTAGCGGTCGCGGTCAGTGGCCTCCGGTCCGCCATAGCGGGCGGACATGACGCCCGGCTCGCCGCCGAGCGCGTCCACCTCGATTCCCGAGTCGTCGGCAACCGCCGGGAGGCCTGTGGCGGCGGCCGCCGCCTTGGCCTTGGCGAGGGCGTTCTCGGCGAAGGTACGGGCGGTTTCCGGCGGCAGAACTACCTCGGGGAAGTCGGCAAGGGTGACGACTTCGAGATCGAGCCCTGCGTCGCGGAGAATGGCAGCGATCTCAGCCGCCTTGGCGCGGTTGTGGGAGGCGAGGAGGAGGCGGGGCAGGCTGAAGCCCTCCTCACGGCCGGCGGGCAGGCCTGCGCTACCCGGGGTCATCCCAGGCCGGCTTCGTCGAGGGCGCGGCGCTGCGCGGCGTGGAGCTGCTTGACGCCGTAGGCGGCCATGTCGAGCAGTTCGTTGAGCCGATCCCGGTCGAAGGGCAGGCCCTCGGCGGTGCCCTGCACCTCGACGAAGCGGCCGCCGCCGGTCATCACCACGTTCATGTCCACCGCGGCGGTACTGTCCTCGGCGTAGTTGAGATCCAGCATGACTTCGCCCTGAACCACCCCCACGCTTACGGCGGCGACGGAATCGAAGACCGGGAGCTTCTTCAGCGCGCCCTGGCTTTTGAGACGAGAGAGCGCCTCGACCAGCGCGACATAGGAGCCGGTGACCGCGGCGGTGCGCGTGCCGCCATCGGCCTGGATGACGTCGCAGTCCAAGGCGATCGAGCGTTCCCCGAGCCCATCGAGGTCTACGACCGCGCGGAGGGAGCGGCCGATGAGCCGCTGGATCTCGTAGGTGCGGCCGCTGGTCTGGACGCGGTTCCTGGGGGTGCGCTCGGCGGTGGCGCGCGGCAGCATGCCGTACTCGGCGGTTACCCAGCCGCGCTGCTGCCCCATGAGGAATCGCGGGACGTCGCCGGAGACCGAGGCGGTGCAGATGACGACGGTATCGCCCATCTCCACCAGGCACGATCCCTCCGCGTACTTGCTATAGCCCGTGCTCAGGTTGACCGGGCGAAGCTCGTTGTTGGCGCGGCTGTCAGCTCTGGGCATGCGGGGACCTCAGATCTTCCTGCGAACGCGCGCTAGCTTGAGCCGAGCATACGGCGGCAGCGGGCCGCCGATGAGCGGCCGGGCGTAGTCGAGGTAGGCGGGGGTAACATCGTTGCCATCGCTGTTGATGAAGTCGTCCGGCATCGGGCGCTCGGCGTTGGCGACCGCCTGAAGGTCGGCCAAACCTGTCTCGCAGCGATAGGGGCTGTTGCTCGTGCGGACGATGGTGACCATTTTGTCGGTGACGCCCTCGCAGGCATAGCGGACGGCGGCGGCGCCAACCATCTTCGCCTCGGCCACGTCTACACTGGACTGAGCAAGCCCGAAGGCGCGCTGGATCGTGCCGGCCTTGTCGAAGCGCGCCTTGATTCCGAGGTGCTGTGCGATGAGGTCAACCAGGTAATCGCCGATGCCACCGAGCTGCTTGTGCCCGAACGAGTCGGTGCCGACGGCGTGCTTGAACGAGACGAGCGCCTCGCCGCTCGCGTCCCTCAGCCCCTCGCAGGCGGCGATGACACATCCGCGGCCCTTCGCGACCTCGCGCTTCACATCTGCGAGGAAGCGCTCCTGGTCGAAGACGCGCTCGGGCAGGTAGATGAGATGCGGCGGGTCACCGTCCGCCTCGCGGGCAAGCGCGGCAGAGGCGGTGATCCAGCCGGCGTTGCGGCCCATCGTCTCGATGATCTTGACCGTATCAACGGTATGCATCGCGGCGGTGTCGAGGCCGGCGTCGCGGGTGGCGAGGGCGGTGAAGCGAGCGACGCTGCCGTAGCCCGGGCAGTGATCGGTGTAGCCAAGGTCGTTGTCAACGGTCTTGGGGATGCCGATCGCCCGCATCTCCCAGCCGGCCTCGGCCGCAAGCCGGCCGACCTGGTGAGTGGTGTCGGCCGAGTCATTGCCGCCGATGTAGAACCAGTAGCGGATGTTGTGGGCGCTGAACAGCGCGAGCAAAGCGGCGTAGTCTGTCTGGCTGAGCTTCTTGCGGCAGGAGCCGAGGGCGGCCGACGGGGTTCCGGGGAGCAGCGCGAGCTGCGCCTCCTCTTCGGCCAGCAGGTCGGTCATATCTTCGCGCAGCAGCCCCTCCACCCCGTTCACCGCGCCGAAGAGGCCCTCGATCTCGGGGTGCTGCTTCGCCTCTTCGATCACGCCGGCGAGGCTGGCGTTGATGACGGCCGTCGGCCCGCCAGATTGTCCAACGACCGCGTTTCCCCTGAGCGCCACCTAACGATGCTTTCCTGCGCCGCTCAGCGCGTCAGCCAGCGAGTGAGCGAGTCGAAGTTCTGGTTGCGGCTCGCTATCAGCCGGTCGAGCGAACCATCTATCTCCCGGCCCTCCCTCACCACCGCGTTCACGGCGAGGGCGAAGGAGAGCGGATCATCGTCGCCCGGGAAGAGCACGCTGCGGCCGATGAGGCCGCCGCGGACATTGGTCCGGGCGCGCATGGAATCGGCGAACTGGTTCAGCATCGGCGTCGGGTCGTCGGTGGCGCCACCGCCGGCCACCACCAGCATCGGCAGGCTAGTGCTCCTGGCGACGCGCTCGAATCCGTCAATGTACGGCACCTCGAGCCAGAGGCCGCGAGAGGAATCGCCGAGGGCCGAAGCGACCCCAATGACCTTGACGATGTCGGGCACCGTGCGCCGCAGGCGCAGCCGGCCGTCCACCTTCGCCACCGGGACAGGCTCGACGAACACCGGCAGCGCCCGCTCGTTGCAGCCGCTGATGGCGTCGGCGCAGTACTGGAGGGTGCGATTGGTCAGTTCGGCCTCCTCCGGGCAGACGCGGACGACGACCTTGCCGCCGTCGAGGTTGAGGTCGTCGAGAGATTCGGGCGTGAAGCAGGTCAGTCGGTCATCGGTCTCCCAGACCGAGCCGGCCAGTCCGGAGCGGTTCATGGATCCGATCAGGATGCGCTGATCGAGGAAGCTCGGCCCGCCGGCCTCTCGCACCAGCGCGTTGACGATCATCAGATCCTCGATGACATCGGTGGTGCCGATGATGCCATCAATGCCAGGGACCGAGACAATGCGGAGAATACGACCGAGGTACTGATGCCGGTCGCCCATAGCGATTGGGTTCTCGCCGACGGCGGTAAGCATGCGGGCCGGGTGGTCCGCGGCGAGCAGCACGAGCCGGCCCTGGGGCGCCAGGTCTGACCGCCGTTGCCGACGGGCAGCTTCCTGAAGGATGAGCTGGGGCCGCCGGATGCGGACCTCGGTGATGCGGTCGAAGACCGACATCGGGAAGAACGCGGTGAGATCGAAGACATAGTCCTCGATGCTATACGAAATCATGGTAACCACCTCCGAATCATAGAAGATAGCGGGCACACCCCCGCAACACCGTGCGGCCCAAACAACCTGACAACAATTCGGCGGCCTCGAGCGAACTCCTCGCGGGCCCGTCTCGAAGCCTGCTCCGAGCAGACACACAGCGATCGGCCGCCGAGTCAGGGCGGCCGATCGGACAGCGCCAGGCGAAACGCTTCAGACCGTTCAGTCAGCCCGTTACGGCGACTCCGTCACATCTTCGCCCAGGCATGGGCGAGCGTCCTTTTCGCGTTTGCGATCACCAGCTCCGGTCTTTCGCCCGGTGCCGGCCGCACCTCGAAGCTCACCACTGGCATCGCGGTGGGTGTGTTCCGCTTGAAGTATCCGGCGTAGATGAGCGCCTCAAGGAAGCGCTTCACCTCTTCGACCCCGACGCAACCGCCCGGGAGGCCGAAGCGCGGATGCTTGTCGCCGTAGGCCGGGTGGCCGGGGTCGGCGACCACGCAGTTGCCGATGTGAGTGTGTATGAGATGGTCAACTGCGGCTAGCACCGTCTCGTCGGCGCGCTCGCGGAGCTGCGGGAGGTGGCTGAGGTCAATGGTCAGGCCGAAGTTGCTCGCCTCGCCCCAGACTGCCTCGGCCACCTGGGCGGCCTCGCTGGTGGGGCCGATGAGCTGCTTCTTATCGAGGTCGCGGTCGAAGTTCTCCAGCGAGATCGAGAGCATGCGCGCCTCTGCCTTCTCCTGGGCATACCAGCAGAGGTGCTTGAGGGAGTCCACCAACGCCTCGGTGGCCTTCGGACGATCGGCCTCGCCGGGGTCCGGGCCGCTCACCACCGCCATCAATGCCGCGCCCAGCTCATAGGCCTGATCAACAAGTTCCTTCGCGCCGCTAATGGCAGCCTGCCGCTTCGCCGAATCGAGCGAACAGAGGTTGAGTTCCTGCTGGAGCATCGCCGGCTGGGCGGCGAAGATGACCTCCATGCCTGCGGTGGCGAGGAGGTCGGCCGCTTGTGCCCGGGTCTTGGCCTGCTTGATCCAGCTCACCTCGACAGCCGAGAAGAACGGGTCGGTCGCGATCTGTGAGAGGGTCTCCAGGATCGGGCCCTCGCCCCGGAGGCAGTCCGGGAATGCCATCGGGTGCACGATGCCGACGTAGCAGTAAGCGTCCAGCGGGTCTTGCATGTGTGCCTCGCCCCCGGGCTTGGTAGTGCCGCTTGCCTTCGGGCCAGCCCCAGGTCCGGCTATGTTAGCAGGTGAGAGAGGACAGGTCAACGCGAGGCGAACTGCGCTTGGCCCAGCAGGCGCTCATTGCCTGTCCAGCCGCGCTGCTCCGGTGGTCTGCTGGAGTTGGTATAATGGTGCGAGCGCCGTCAGTCGGCACAACACGCGAGGGCCACCCGAGATATGCCATCCCGACCTATCCTTCCCGGCATCCGCGCCATCCTTGTCTTCGCCTTCAACCTGCTTGGCGACAGCATCTGCCGGTTGGCGGCGATCAAGGCGGCGAGGCAAACCTACCCGGGCAGTCGCGTCATCGCTGTCGCTGACCCGCGCTACCGCGAGGTATTCGACGGACAGCCCTTCATAAACGAGGTCTGGACGACAGACAGGAGAGGGGGGAGGCGGAAGCAGCTCCGCGCATGGCTCCGCCTCGCCGGGCAAGCGCGCCGTCTGCGCCCCGAGCTGGTGCTCGATCTCTACGGCAGCAAGCGCACGGCGGCGCTCTCCCGGCTCAGCGGCGCCCGGTGGCGGGCGGGCATCTATCGGGATGGCCGCAGTGGGTGGTACAACCTCCGCGCTAGCGCGCCGCTGCCGCGAGGCGGCCACATAATCGAACAGATGAACTGGGCGGTGGCGGCGGCCGGCATTGCGGGCGAGTTCCGCTATGTCCCGATGGCAGTCACAGACGGCGACCGTGCGGCGGCGCGCAGAGCGCTTGCTGAGGTCGGGCTCGGCGATCCTGACCGGCTCGTGCTGTTGAACCCGTCCGCGCGGGTGGAGGCGAAGCGCTGGCCGGCGGAGCGATTCGGGATGCTGGGGATGCGGCTGGGCCTGCGGTGTGCTGTCATCACCGCGCCGGGCGACGATGGGCTTACGCAGAGGGTGGTCGCCGCTTCAGATGGAGGCGCAGTCGCACTGCCAGCGCTTGGCATCAAGCAGTTGGCCGCGCTGGCTGAGATGGCGCGGGTTGTTGTCACGGGCGACACCGGCGTGCTGCACCTGGCAACCGCGATGGGCACGCCATCCGTCATTCTCGCCGGCCCGACCGATCCGCGCCTGGTGGAGTATCCGGGCGTTCGGCAGGTTGCGCTGTTCCACCGCGACGCCTGCGCGCATTGGCGCGGCGAGGAGCAGTGCGCGGACTACAACGAGTGTGCGAAGCGCCGTTGCATCGACGCGATCACGATGGAGGAGGTGGGGGAGGCGGTGAGGGGGCTGCTCTGAAGGGCGCCGGGCAAGGGATTCGCCAGGGCGCATTGCCATGCGCCCCTACGGGGCCGGCGGAGTCACCAGCAGGGCTTCCATGATTCCGTTGACGGCACGTTCGCTCGCCCTGTCGAAGTAGGCCATCATGATAGTTGCGGCATCCCATTCGGTCAGTGGCCCTGTCCACCGCGCGAGCTGGGCCATCTGATGCAGCAAGCGCTTGCGGGTGATGCGCTTGAGGGGGTGAAGCTGGTCGAGGTCGGTCAGCCAGTACTCCCGGCCTTGGGCTGACTCCCGGGTGAGAACGTTCGTGACTAGGTCGCGCAGGTAGATGCCGCAGTCGTGCCAGCGGCGGAGGCGGAGGGCGAACTCGCGCAGCATGCGCGCTCGGTCCTCCCGCTCGCGGACCTCCCGGAGCCTGAGATGGTAGGGCACGGCGTCCGGTAGCCACTCGGTCACCAGGTACTCCATCGGCTGCCCTTCGACGGGCGCGACCGCAGCGCCGACCGGCGCGGGTGTGAGGATGCCCAGGCGCGGCAGGAGATGGGCGGCCCGCCAGGCGCGATCTACCCGGGAACAGCGCAGCGCGCGCTCGACGTCGTGCAGCGCGTCCCTGCGGGGAAAGTCCTTGAGGAAGAAGCGAAGGTTGCTGCCCGTGGGTGTGATGACCCGGCAGCGGAAGTTGATCTCCCGCACTTCGCCTGCGGCACTGTCGCCGCGGCGAAGCGCGATTAGCCCGCGCACGAGCTCAGGCGTGTACCCCAAGGCGGCGCGAACGCGGCACTCGGGGTAGGTTGCCCGCTGGCACGGCGCGCCCAGGCCGAGGTAGAAGCGGAACGCCAGGCGCGCCTGCGCGGACAGCCGGCGCAGCGGCGGCGCCGGAGCTACGGCCTTCTGCCCATCCGCGCCCCTCGTCATTGCTTTGCCCGTCCCGGCCACGGGCGCGAAACGAGCACGTCGGCCTCGAGCTCGGGCGCGTGGGCAAGCTGGAGCCTACCCCTAGCGAGCAAGTCAGCAACGAGCGCCGCGACCTGCCGGCGTTCCCACCCAAATGTCCAGCAGATGTCAGCTTCGCTGGTCGCTGTCATATTGGCAACGAACCGCTCAATGATCTGCGCCCGCGCCTCTTCGCGGGACAATCGCGCCGCCGCCGTCAGCGAACGGGCCGGCGCCCATCGCTCGACCAGGTCCCAGCGGTGGTGGCTCCAGCCGGAGGTGTCCCCGCCGGCGGCGGTGACGAGGAACCGCGTCTGCAGGTCCACGAGGATGCTCTTCACGCGGCGGGTGTTCTCTTCGCTCCGGGGGCCGAACTCGAGCCGCAGCTCGCGGGTCATCATGGGGCCGTGGTCCGAGAGCAGGTCGAGGACCTGTTTCTCTGTTCGGTCGAGCAGTCCATCGCGGTATAGCCGCCAGTAGGGTCTGGGATCGGCATAAGCGGCGTACAAGCGGGGGAACCAGTCCCAGGAGATGAAGGTGCCGCGCCTGCGGATGACCTTGGCGTAGTAGCAGGCCTTGCGCTCGGGCAGCGTCTGCTTCCAGTCCCACCAGACGCCCCAGTCGCCGCCGGCAGCGGCGTGGATGGAGGGCATATCCTCATGGCCGATGGAAACGAGTAGCACGAAGCCCAGCTCCTTGATCAGCCGCAGCGCGCCGCGCTCGCCGCTGATCCGGCGCGCGGGCTGGATGCGCCACCGATAGGCGCGGAGTCGTTCGATGTCGGCGAGGGTGATGTTGAGTTGGCTCATGGATACTGGCAGATTCCGCCGCCATTCGGCGGCTCCTCCCTCGCGGTGCTGCCGCGCGGCAGTGCGTTTGACCCTCTGACTCGCGAATGGCTATAATCGGCCGCCGACAGTCTGCTCGTCAGAGGGCACTATGCTCGACATGCATCTCATCCGGAGCAATCCCGAACTCGTGCGCCAGGCGTTTGTGGGGCGCGGGCAGGATCCGGCGCCGCTGGAGGCGCTGCTGCGCGCCGATCAGCAGCGGCGCGAGCTCTTGCAGGAGGTGGAAGCGCTGCGCGCCGAGCGCAACCGCGTGAGCGAGGAGATCGGCAAGCTGAAGAAGGCCGGTAATGACGCGGCGGAGATGGTGGCCGAGATGCGCCGGGTCGGCGACCGCGTCAAGGCGATCGAGCAGGACCTGAAAGGCGTCGAGACCGAGTTCGACCGGCTCATGCTGGAGCTGCCGAACATCCCCGATGCCAGCACCCCCGTCGGCACGACCGAGGAAGAGAACGTCATCGTCCGCGAGTGGGGCGAGCCGCGCGCCTTCGATTTCGAGCCGAAGCCCCACTGGGAGATCGCGGTCAACCTCGACATTGTTGACTTCGAGCGCGCAACCAAGATCGCCGGCGCGAATTTCGAAGTGTTCAAGGGCGCGGGCGCGCTGCTGCGGCGGGCGCTCATCAACTTCATGCTCGACATACACACGAAGGAGCACGGCTACACCGAGGTCGCGCCGCCCGTGCTTGTTCGCCGCGACGCGCTCATTGCCTCGGGGCACCTACCGAAGTTCGAGGACGACCAGTTCCATATCCGCGAGCACGACATGTTCCTGATCCCGACCGCCGAGTCGGCGCTGGCGAACCTGCACCGCAACGAGATCCTGGATGCCGACGCGCTGCCGCGGCGCTACTGCGCCTACACCCCATGCTTCCGCTACGAGAAGTTCAGCGCGGGCAAGGAATCGCGAGGGCTGATTCGCCAGTTCCAGTTCGACAAGGTGGAAATGTTCGAGTTCGTGCTGCCGGAGACCTCGATGGATGAGCTGGAATCGCTCGTGCGCGAGGCCGAGACGATCTACCAGCGGCTGGGTATCCCGTATAGGCTGGCGCTGATGTGCGCGGGCGAGATGAGCATGGCGGCGGCGAAGGCCTACGACCCGATGGCCTGGTTCCCCGGGACGGGGAACTGGATGGAGCTGAGCAGTTGCTCGAACTGCCTGGACTGGCAAGCGCGGCGCGCCAACGTGCGCTTCCGCCGCGGCGGCGGCTCGCGAAGCGAACGCCGCATGGCGAGTACAGATCGGGCCGTTTCGATCTGTACAGAGCCCACCCGTGCCAAGCCCGAGTTCGTCCACACGCTGAACGGCTCCGGCCTTGCCGTCGGCCGCACCTTCGCGGCGATTCTGGAGAACTACCAGCAGGAAGATGGGAGCGTGGTCGTGCCGGAGGGGTTGAGGCAGTATATGGGCGGGTTAGCCGCAATAGCCTGCCCGTAGGAGTGGTAAGCATGCCTGCGAGAAGCTGGCGACTCTGCCTCTGGCTCGTCTTGCTCTTCGCGGCACCGGGCGTAGCCGACACGGCGCGCGTGACGCAGAGCGCCGACACTGTTGGCCAGTACGAGAAGCTCGAGCTGACAGTTGGCTATCTCAGCTTCGCCGACGTGCCCTGGGATCACTGGGTCTTCAGGGAGGTCGAGGCGTGCTGCAATGAGGGGATCGTAAGGGGATATGACGACGGCAGCTATCGGCCTGAGCTAGCCGTTGATCGGGCCCAGATGGCAGTCTACATCGCCCGCGCCCTGGCCGGAGGTGACGCGAACGTGCCATCGCCAGCCGGCCCGGCGGAGCCCACATTCGAGGACGTGCCGCGTGGGCACTGGGCGTACAAGTATGTGGAGTACGCCGTCGCGCAGGGGGTGGTGGAGGGGTACAGGAAGGGGTACTTCGGCCCGAACGTGATCGTTGACCGCGGCCAGATGGCGGCGTTCGTCGCCCGCGCCCTGGCCGGGAGCGATGACGCCGTACCCGATCCTGGCTGTGATGACCCTCCCTTTACGGATGTTCCGTGTGACCACTGGGCGAGGAAATACATCCAGTACATCAAGGCGGCGGGGGTCATAGCAGGCTATCCTGACGGGAGCTATCGGCCCGATGCGGTTTGCTCGCGCGATCAGATGGCGGCATATGTCGCGCGGGCATTCGCGCTGGCCGTATACGGCAACCTCTACGATCCCGGGCAGCTCGAGATCGTCGGCCTGTTCACTACGCCATCGCAGCAGCAGATAGAGGTCCCAGGGTTCTACTATCGGCCGTTCACGCGGGCTGCCGGCCTCGGCCCCGGGGTGTTCAAGGTCAGATTCGCCTGGCGTGAGGTGGGAGACTACACGTACGAGGTGATGGCCCGGAACGCACGGGGCGAGCAGTCACTCGGTACCGGGGCGTTCTCGGTCACTGCGTCCAGTGACAAGGGGTACGTGCGGCGCAGCACCTCCGCGCCTTTGTATTTCGAGTATGAATCCGGCGCGTCGTACTTCGCCATCGGCGAGAACATGTGCTGGCCGATCTATGGAGGCACCGAAGATTACGACGAATGGCTGCCGAAGCTGGCAAGCCACGGAGGCAACTACATCCGTCTAGTGCTGAGTGGGGAGTGGAACCTACTCGCGCTGGAGCATCTGCCTCTGGAGGCCGGGGATGAGGCTTGGGTGGGCCGGTATGACCAAGTGGCTGCCTGGCGGGTGGACTACATCCTCGATCTGGCCAACCAACTCGGGGTGAAGGCGATGGTAGACGTTGAGCCGTCCCATTCGCTCTACGTCGGCGACTACGGCTCGTGGGAGAGCTCGTCGTACAATGCAGAGAACGGCGGCCCACGCGAGCAGCCCTGGGAATTCTGGACCGACGCGGATGCGAAACGCCTCTTCAAGCGGCGCTTGCGCTACCTGGTGGCGCGGTACGGGTACCAGTCGTCAGTGCTCTCGTGGGAGTTGTTCAGCGAGGCGGAGGGAGCGGCTTGGGGGAAGATCGGCTACTCCCCGGAGGTGGTGGCAGCCTGGTATCAGGAGATGGCGCAGTACCTGCGTGGCCTGGACCCGTGGGGTCATCTGATCACCGCGAGCTCCGCCAGGAAGGAAGGGGAGCCGCTGGTAGACGCTCTGGCAGAGATGGACTACGTGCAGTCACACGCCTATGGCACGCACGACGTGGCGGGCATGATCTCAGGCTACTGCCGGCAGAAGACGGAGGCCTACGGCAAGCCGCACTACGTCGGGGAGTTCGGCACGGATACGGAGGGGGAAGGCAACCTAAGCGACCCGGAGGGGATCAACCTGCACAACGGGCTCTGGTCGTCCATGCTCTCGCGCTCAGCGGGGACGGCTATGATCTGGTGGCATGACTGGTATGTGGACGGGCAGGACCTTTACGACGTGTTCCAGCCGGTGGCGGCCTTCGCGGCCGACGTGGATTGGGTAACGGAGAACTACGACTACGCAGATCCGGTCGCCCTCGAGTTCCTGCCCGGGCATGAGCCAACGGGCCCCACCGACATGGCGATCGAGCCGTGGGCCGGCGACTGGTGGGCAGACTCTCCCTGCAACCAGGCGCATACGTTCACCGTCCGGAATGACGGCACAGTTAGCGACATGGAGTTCCTGAGCGATGTGCGGCTGGGTTCGTTCACGGGCCCGGATTCTATGCACGTGGAGAACACCGCGAGCTTCCTCGTTGATTACCCGGCGCCGGGAAGATTCAAGGTAATCGTGTACGGTGTATCGGGACTGTGCGGCTCGAAGCTGAGCATGTCGCTCGACGGTTTCACCACGATTGACGAGCCGTTTTGGGACGTCCCCTATGAGGACGTCGTCACGCACGAATATGACGGCAGCTACGGCATTGACGTTCCGGCCGGCCCCCACACAATCGTTGTCGACAACCTCTGCGGCAGCTGGTTCTACGCCTCGTACCGCTTGACAAACTACTTGACTTCGCCGAACCTGCGGGTGTTGGCGCTCTCCAATGGCACTTCAGCGCTGGTGTGGGTGCAGAACAAGATGCATACCTGGTGGAATCACGCGCAGGGCGTGACGCCGCAGCCCGTCGGTTCCAGCATGATCACCCTGGGAGGCTTTGTCCCCGGCGTCTATGCGGTCGAGCAATGGGACACCTACAATGGGGTTGCGACCAACCTGCCGCCTTACAGGTGCACCGATGGGTCAGTCACGCTCACGACTTCGGACGGGCTGTTGGCCGATGTCGCCTACAAACTGAGACGCGTCGAGTAAAGGGCAAGACTCGTGACGCCAAGGGAGCGCTTTATCGCGGCGCTTGAACGCAGGCCGCTCACCGGCCGCGTGCCGCATTTCGAGCTGGTGTTCTTCCTCACCATGGAGGCGTTCGGCAAGGTCCACCCGGACCAGCGGCACTACGCCCAGTGGGATCAGATGGAGGAGAAGGAGCGGCAGCTACACCGGCAGGAGATGGCCGACCTCTATCTGGCTACAGCCGAGCGGTTCGAGCACAGCGCGATCCATCTGCACCCCAATCCCAATCGCGAAGACGAGACCTTCCGGCTGATAGACCTCATCCGGGAGAAGTCGGGGGACCGCTACTTCCTGATGCTGCACGGCGATGCGACCTTCGGCATACCCGATGGCGAGCACATGCATGACTTCGCCTGCCGGATGGTGGATGAGCCGGAGAAGCTGAAGGCGGAGGCGCGGCAACTGGTGCAGGGCGCGCTGGCGCGGGCGGAACGGCTGCGCGACCACGGCGGGCTGGACGGGTTCGCGCTCTGCTCGGACTACTGCTTCAATGTGGGGCCGTTCCTCAGCCCGGCGCAGTTCAGCGAGTTTGTGGCGCCCTACCTGGCCGAGCTGGTGCAGGGCTACCGGGAGATGGGGTTCTACGCCATCAAGCACACTGACGGCAACATCATGCCCATCATAGATCAGCTCGTGCAGGCGAACCCCCACGCGCTCCACTCGCTCGATCCGCAGGCCGGCGTTGACATCGCGGAGGTGAAGCGGCTGTACGATGACCGGGTGTGCCTGATCGGGAACGTCAACTGCGGTCTGCTGGATACAGGTACGGACGAAGAGGTGATCGAGTCAGCGCGGTACGCCCTGCGCAATGGCATGCCCGGCGGTGGGTACGTCTTCTCGACAAGCAACTGCATCTACACGGGGATGAGGCTGAGCAGATACGAGCTGATGCTGGAAGTGTGGAGGAGGGAGGGGGTCTACTAGGGGGGAGGGGATCGCGGGCGAGCGCCCTTCGGCTCCGCTCAGGGCAAGCAGAGGAGTTCGCAGCGGAGTTGAGCGCGTCATCGAGGCCGTCGATACCATCGGCGCATTACCTCCAAGGACACCGCTTGCCAGAGACGGCCCATGCCATACAAGACGAGGAGTTCGGCCCCAACGAAGACCAGTACGCCTACGACCTCCGCCATCCAAGACAATGGCCACGGGAGCCAAGACGCGTAGGTCCAGACCAGAGCGGACTCAGACCACGGGAAGAACAACGCCGCGACGGCGATCAGCACGGCCACAATGACCGCAGTGGCGGGCAGCACGGCCACAACAGCTGCAATGGCGAGCAGCACGTCACTGAGACTGAGACGCCGGAGATAACCGTGTCGTTTCATGAACGCTTGCCGCAACCACTGCTTCGCCTATACTGTCGGAGTCGCTCAGGTCCCTGCCGCTGGACTCGCCGTCGCCCGCAACTCAGGTTCCTGCAGTGAGGAAGCAGCGGGGTCGCGAGGGATGGCGAGGGTAATGCAGAAGGGTGCGAAGGATGGGCGTGGGGATCTCTCGGTAGGGCAAGTCAGGAGGCGCGAGGATGGCCAAGGCGCGGGTAGTCGTCACCTTGAAGAAGACGATCATGGACGCCCAGGGGCAGACGGTGGAGAAGGCGCTCCACAACCTGGGATACGAGGGCGTGCAAAACCTCCGTATGGGCAAGTACGTCGAGATGGAGGTCAACGGCGCGCCACGCGAGCAGTTGTCCGCGCAGCTCGATGAGATGTGCCGCAAGCTGCTGGCGAACCCGATCATCGAGGATTTCCGCGTGGAGATCGAGGACTGAGCGATAGTCGAAGAGGCGAAGAGGCGAGAAGGCGGATCGCTATGACACTTGCGACGAAGATGAAGTTCGGGGTCGTCATCTTTCCGGGGTCGAACTGTGACACCGATGCCTGGCACGCGCTGCACGACCAGATGGGCGCGCCGGTGGAGTATGTCTGGCACCAGGAGACCGACCTCAGCGGGTTCGACTGCGTGATCCTTCCCGGAGGGTTCAGCTACGGCGATTACCTGCGCACCGGCGCCATCGCCCGGTTCTCGCCGGTGATGAATGCGGTGACGGATTTCGCGGGCAAGGGCGGGCTGGTGATCGGCATCTGCAACGGGTTCCAGATCCTGCTGGAGGCGGGGCTGCTGCCAGGGGCGATGATGCGCAATGTGGGGCAGACCTTTGTCTGCAAGTACGTGAACATCCGCGTCGAGTCCACCAACACGCCCTACACGCGGATGATGCAGGATGGGGCGGTGCTGCGCATGCCGATCGCCCACGGCGAGGGGAACTACTACGCGGATGCGAGCACACTGGCGGCGCTGAAGCGCCACGACCAGATCATCTTCCGCTACTGCACTCCTGAGGGCGAGGTCACGAAGGCGGCGAACCCGAATGGCTCGCTGAGGAGCATCGCCGGAATCTGCAATCGAGGGCGGAACGTGATGGGGATGATGCCCCATCCTGAGCGGTGCAGCGATCCGCTGTTGGGGTCGAGCGACGGGCGGCTGGTGTGGGAGAGTCTGATCAACGGCTAACCGCAGAGACGCTGAGACGCGGAGAGAAGAATGCCTATCGAACCACGCATGTGGCGTGAGCTGGGCTTGAGCGATGAGGAGTACGATCGCATCCTTAAGGCGATCGGGCGGGAGCCGACTCCGACCGAGCTGGCGATGTTCTCGGTGGAGTGGTCGGAGCACTGCGGGTACCCGCGCAGCCGGCCGCTGCTGGCGCTGTTCCCCAAGGAGGGGAAGTACGCGCCTCGCCGCGAGGAAGGGGAGGACGCCGGCGGGATAGAGGTGACGCCCGGCCTGACAGTGCTCTTCAAGATGGAGAGCCACAACCACCCGAGCCAGGTGGAGCCGTTCCAGGGCGCGGCGACG
>Ga0315275_10001660_pt1 | contig 19762 bp, 15 predicted proteins | sample YL17G03_0_MG_FD_205557 | JGI IMG/M metagenome (GOLD analysis project Ga0315275, IMG submission 205557) | Sediment microbial communities from Yellowstone Lake, YNP, Wyoming, USA - YL17G03_0 | ecosystem: Environmental > Aquatic > Freshwater > Lake > Sediment | place: USA: Wyoming | collected...
GCGCCCGTGGCCGCCACCCGCGCGAAACGAACGGAGTCGCGAATGAAGTAACCAGCGAAAAGGCCTGCAACAACCCTCAAACCCACCGCCCTCCGTGGGCGGACATGTTACTGCGCCGCTTCAGCCGCGCCCGCTGCCTCTTTTGCAAGGAGACGCCGCCAGTTCCGGTCGACCTCCCGCTGCATCCTTTCGATATCCGCCTCCTGGAGGTGGCGGAACCGCCCCTGTGGTTTGACGTACTCGCTAACCGGCTTGATTCTTCGGGGCTTGTGCACCACGTACCGTTCGCCGTCGTACACTTCTAGAAGGGGAAACATCAGAGTTTCCGTCGCCAGACGGGCGAGCTCGATCGTCAGTTCGGGCGCGGTCTTCCATCCCGTCGGACACGGCGCGAAAATGTGGACGAACCGCGTTCCCTTGATCTTTCGCGCCTTCTGGAACTTGGCGATCATGTCTTCCGGGTACGCGATCGATGCGGTCGTAGCGTACGGAATCCGGTGGGCGACAAGTATGTCGAGTATGTTTTTCTTCGGATTCTCTTTTGGAAACTCGGTCGGGGTCGTCGTCGTCCAGGCGCCGAGCGGGGTTGCCCCCGAACGCTGGATCCCCGTGTTCATGTATGCTTCGTTGTCGTAGCACACATAGATGAAATCCTCGTTTCTCTCCGCCGCACCGCTGAGCGCCTGCAGACCGATGTCGAACGTACCCCCGTCGCCGGCCCAAGCCACGACTTCCGTTTCGGTATCGCCCCGCATGACGAGTCCCGCTTTGACGCCGGAGGCCGTGCTCCCCGCCGTTTCGAACGCCGTGTGAAAAACGGGCACACCGATCGCCGAGTGAGGAAACGGCCCGTCGATCACGGACCAGCAGCACGCGGGCATCACGATGATCGTCTTGGGTCCAAGGCCCTTCAAGGCGAAACGCATCGCGTTCCCGGCCCCGCATCCCTGGCAGCCGAGATGCCCCGGACTCATCAACTCGTCATCGGGCAGAATGGACTGGCTCATGCTTCACCCCTATCCAGTAGACGTCTTGATCCGGCGTGTCCATATGATCGACGTGATCCAGAACCTCGCTCACCGTTTCCGGGGTCACGTCTCTGCCTCCGATCCCGGCGATGAAACCGAAAACCGGTTTGTGGTACCCCGAGTTGTACAAGGCCGCTCTGATTTCCTGGGCCCAGATTCCCCCGATGCTGAACCCGATGTTTCTGTCGATGACAGCGATTTTCTTGGCGGGACGGCAGATCCGCCGGACGTCATCGATGGGGAACGGTCTGAAGAGCCTCATCTTCACGAGACCGACCTTCTTCCCCCGGTCCCGCCACTCGTCGATCACGACACGCGATGTGCTCGTAATGGTCCCCGATGTGAAAAGCAGAATCTCCGCGCCTTCCGTCCTGTACTCTTCGATGATCCCGTAGGACCGCCCGTAGAGTTTCTCGAACTCCTCGTCCGCTTTCTTCATCAGCTCGATTCCCCGCCGCAAGTCCTCATCGATCTCGTACCGAAGCTCGTAGTACGCGTCGGGCGCGGTGAGGTTCCCGAAGGAGTGTGGGTCTTTCGGGTCGAGAAACTGCTTCGGCTGGAAGGGCGGAAGAAATTTTCGCGCCTCGTCCGCCTCCATCACGTCGACGATTTCGGACGTGTGCGAGAGGTAGAACGCATCGAGGATAAGCATCGTGGGGAGCATCAGCTGTTCGCTCACCCAAAACGAGTGAAGCACCGTGTCGAAGACTTCCTGGTTGCTCTCACAGTAGACCTGGAGCCACCCGACATCCCGCTGCGAGAGCGAGTCGTTCTGGTCAGACCAGACGTTCCACGGCGGACCCACGGCCCGGTTGATGTTCGCCATGACGATGGGGAGCCTCGCCCCAACCGCCCAATGGAGCATCTCGTGCATCAAGAGGAGCCCTTGGGAGGATGTCGCGGTGAACGCCCGTGCGCCCGCCGCGCTCGCTCCCACCGCGGCGGCCATCGCCGAGTGCTCCGACTCGACCTTGATGAACTTGGCGTTGAGTTCTCCCGTGGCGCACATCTCCGAGAGCAGCTCGACGACCTGGGTTTGCGGCGTGATCGGATAGGCAGCGATCACGTCGACGTCGGCCGCCTTCGCACCGTAGGACACTGCGTGGTTGCCTTCGATCACGATTTTCATCAGACATCTTCCCCTTCGGACGAAATGACCCCTCGCGGACACTCGTGCTGGCAGATGAGACACCCCTTGCAGTAGTCGTAGTTGATCGTGTAGACGCCGTCTTGCCGCGAAATGGCGGCGTCGGGACAGAACATCCAGCAGATGTCGCACGCGTTGCACACGCCGCAGCTCATGCACCGCTCGATTTCCTCCCGAGCTTCTTCATCGGTAAACCTTTGTTTGACCTCCGCAAACCGGTTCCGCATCCCTTCGAGCGGGACATGAGACGTGGCGACCTGGCGTGTAGGCGTGAAGTACGCCTCGTTGATGTCGGACATCGAGATCACTTTCTTCTCCCGCTCCAGCTCCACGATCACCCCTGTCAGCCTCGCGTGAACGTACTTGGCGGCCTTTCTCCCCCGGGCGATCGCCTCGATCACGGTCGCGGCGCCCGTGACGACGTCGCCCCCTGCGAAGATCCGTTCGTGGGTCGTGTGACCGATGTCGTCAGTGACAATGAGGCCGTTCGTCGTCTTGACCATCTTCTCGAATGCCTGGGCGTTGGACAGCTCACCCGCCGCCACGAGAAGCGAATCTCCCATGATCTCGTACTCCGATCCTCGTATGGGTACGGGGCGCTTTCTCCCGCTCTCATCGGGTTCCCCGAGTTCCATCCTCTGCACGCGAATCCCTTTGAACTTCCCGTTCTCGACAAGAATGGCGACTGGCGCAGCAAGAAGCGTGAGCTTCGCTCCCTCGGCCGCCGCCTCTTCGACCTCGTCTTTGATCGCTGGCATCTCGTCCCGAGTCCGGCGGTAGACCACCTCCACCTCCGCCCCGAGCCGGATTGCGCTTCGCGCCACATCCATCGCCGTGTTCCCGCCGCCGATGACGAGGGCACGTTTGCCGATGCTGACCGGAGAGCCCGCGTTGATGCTCTTGAGAAACGTCAACCCCGTCATCACACCCTCTGCGTCTTCACCGTCGAGCCCCAGCCGCCGGCTCTTCTGCAATCCGATCGCGAGGAAGCTCGCTGAATGACGTCCGATTTCTTCGACGGAAACGTTCTCGCCGACGTCTTGCCCCGTTTTCACTTTGATCCCGAGCTCGAGGATGCGGCCGATTTCCTTGTCGAGGATGTCCTTGGGCAGACGATACTCGGGGATGCCGTAACGGAGAACTCCGCCGAGCTCTTCCTTCGCTTCGTAGATCGTCACCGGATACCCCTTCTTCGCCATGAAGTACGCGAAGCTCAAGCCCCCGGGTCCCCCGCCGACGACCGCGATCGTCGCATCGCGGGGCGCTTCGTTCTCCGGCGTTTCGGTCACGCCGTTTTCGATCGCCCAATCCCCAAGAAACCGCTCGATCGCCGGGATGTTGAGTGGTTCTTCGATCCCGCCCCGGGCGCACTTCTCCGTGCACGGGTGAAAGCACACACGACCGCACACCGACGGCATCGGGTTTTTCTCCCACAGAAGCCGCACCGCCTCCTCATATTCCTTCTGCTGCATCAACTTGATGTAACCCTGGATGTTCGTCTCCGCCGGGCACCCCGCGATACACGGCGACGTCTTCGGGTCGTAGAGGGGTCTGACGTTGCGCCAGCTCCCCGTCTTGTTCCAACTCATATCGCTTTCAGAAATCGCCGCGATGGGCATTTCCTCGACGCCCCGGTAGATCCTCTTCTTCTCGCTCTTCTTTTTCATGATGCCCCTTTGAATCGTTCCTACCGCGCCTGAAGCTCGGGGACGTACATCACAGTCTCTTCGTACGCATCGGTTGCCGCCTGTTGGTTGCTCTCCGCGTTGATGGGCACCGAATCGGCGATGGCTTTCAAGACCGAATCGATTTTCACAAGGCCGGTGCACCGCGAGAATGCACCGAGGATCGCCGTGTTGACAATGGGGGTCGCGCGGCTGCCCAGGTGATGGCGGTTGGCGATCGCATTCGCGTCGACTGCGGCCACCTTGAATTTCCGGGCGTATCCGAAATGATCGGGAGGCCGGTGCGTGTTGAGAAGAATCCAGCCGGTGTCCTTGAATCCTTCGGTGATATCGACGGTCTCGGTGAGAGCGTGATCGAGAACGATGAGATGATCGGGGGTGTAGACGTTGCAGCGAAGACGCACCGGGGCATCGTCGATACGGACGAACGCCATCACCGGCGCCCCCCGCCGCTCGACGCCGAAGGCGGGAAAAGCTTGAACGTAGTGTCCCTCACCAAAGAACGCCTTGGCCAGCACCTTGGACGCGACCACGGCGCCCTGTCCTCCCCTCCCGTGTATTCGGATCTCGAGCACGGTTTCAACCTCCAGATCTCCCGAAGAATCGCGCCCCCGGCCGCCGACGGCCGCAAAATCTGTCTTCGCAACCCGCGGAGGGCGTTCCGGTTGCCGTCTCTCAGGATATGATAACTCGTTCTGTGACGGGTTTCCCTCAAAAAAGGGTGGCTATCGCGACTTCCGTCAATCTTGTTGTGGGATTCTACTGCATCCTATGTGGCCTATTGTCAATTAATGACTTACAACAACACCCACCGGCCCCCGGCGTTTAGCCTTAGATTTCTCGCCCGCACACTGGAGAGACCACCTCTGAACCCCGCCCGCACACGGCGATACGGGGGGTCATATCGGACCGGGTCGTCGAATCATACCGACACCCGCGAGGCCGTGTCAAGCCCGTCCCCACGCGGAAAAACCGCCCATGACCCGTCCGGCCGGTCACCCGGCGATTCGAACCCGGCGCGTCTCGCCCTCGACCCGGACTGCGGCTCGACGAGAGAGGATTTTCGAACACGGCGCGATGACAGGGTCGTTGTCGAGAAGACAGCGAAGCGGTGCTCTCTGACGGCCGCACGATGATCGTGCGGCCGCGCCGCACAATCGTTCCCACTTGACCTCGAGACACCAACGGTCGTATAAGTAGAGCGTCGCGCCGTTCTCGAAACGGTGAGGTTCGTGTGCGATCGACCCGAAAAGGAGTGCTCAAAGATGGCTTATGTCGTAACGGAAAACTGCCACAAGTGCCGTTTCACGGACTGCGTCGTGGTTTGCCCCGTCGATTGTTTCCATGCGGATAAGGAGATGGTCTACATCGATCCGGACGAGTGCATCGACTGCGGCGCGTGTGTTCCCGAGTGTCCGGTGGAGGCGATCTTTCCCCAGGATGAAGTCGCCGAGGATCAGAAGAAGTGGATCGCCATCAACGCGGAAAGGGCGCCCGGGCTCCCGGTGATCACCGAAAAGCAGGACCCCTACCCCGGGGCCGAAGAGCGCAAAAAACAGCTGGGATTGTAGCGGGTCGTCACGCCTGCAACTGCCTGGCGCGAAAAGAAAGCCGGGGCATCGGTGCCCCGGCTTTTCATATGCGTTCTCACCCGCGCGGACAAAACACGCGGTTTCAGTGCCCCGGCGTTTCATACGCGTTCTCACCCGCGCGGACAAAACACGCGGTTTCAGTGCCCCGGCGTTTCATACGCCTTCTCACCCGCATGGACAGCCACGGGGAAACGGTTTTGCGGGGGCGGGAGCGGACACGTGGCGAACTCGGTGAAGGCACACGGCGGGTTGTACGCCTTGTTGAAATCGAGAACGACCTTTCCGTCTACTCCCGGCGGGTCGACATCCAGGAAACGTCCTCCGCCATACGTCTCCTTCCCGTTGCTGGCATCTCCGAACACGACGAAAAGCTCCTCCGCGCCGGGTTCTGCGATCGGATCGAGCCGGTAGGTCTTACCCTCGATCTTGAAAACCAGGGCGCCGGGTGACGGTTCGTGAGTGACGTCACCGAGCACATTGGTGATCTCCAGCGTTTTGGGCGGATCGTTGGGTACGAGAACGCCTTCGATCCGCCACCGCGGATCGATCGTGTAGCTCTCGATCCCTTTGAATTCACGAAGGCGCTTGCTGTCGCTGTCCTTCACGCGTATCCCCAAACGGCCGCCGCGTTCGACCGCAAACCACGTGAGCGTTCCGTGCGCGAGCACCGTCGGTTCGAAATCTTTCTCCTGATCGTGGTGGAGAACGAGCGAGGTCACCGGCGAACCATTGTGGAGGACCTCCATGCCTGGGGCGACCGTCGCCTCGATCCCACCGCCGGCGACGGTGATCGTCCCCATTAGCGCCGGCGCTTTGCCCTGAGGGAATACGACGGCGTTGGATGAGTCGGCGCCAAACGTGTTCTCACCGTCCTCCAGCCAGTAAAGGCCGACAAGTGAGAGCCACCCCGTCGGGCTATTCAGCCTTTCGATCCGTTCAGTCCGCCACGCGGCGATCTCCTTCGCGTAGGCGGCGGACGCTTCTTTGTTCTGGGCAGTCCCGCAGCCGACCAGGAACGCGGCGACCAGAAAAAGGGATCCGACGATCCACGCCGATCTCGGTCGAATTCTCTCCATCATGATTTTCCTCTCCCGGCTTGAAGATGAGCCGACCATCTTGGGGGACGCGTGCGCCCCGGAATTGTACATGCCTCCGCGACCGGTGTCCACAGCGCCCCTCCGCACTCCGCTTCAGAGTACGCCCTCTGGTCCGAGTCGGAACACCGAAGTCGCGCGGAGGCCGCCGCGACGAGAGCCCTGGACACGGGTCGCGTGAGACCGTATCTTGGTCTATCAGCGGCTGCGTTTCGTTCGGCACGCCCCGACGCCGTACCCTGCGCCGTAAAGGATCCGCAGCCAAAGGAGACGAGGGAATGCATCCATTCAACCGGCGGCCCGTGTGGCCACGGCCGCTTCGGGGACGTGCGGAACACTTGTGGCCAAACCGACGCGCGGCCCTTTGGACCACCGCTGTGGCGAGTATCATCGTTCTTTCCTCGGCGCTGCTGGTTCACACGGGTTGTTCGAAAAAGAAAACGGCCGCGCCGAAATCCCGTTCACCGATGTTCCTGTTTGCGATCGACGGGCTCGAGTGGCGCGTGATGAAGCCGCTCATCGAGAGCGGACAGCTCCCCGTCATGGCAGGACTGATGAAACGAGGTTCCTACGGATACCTCTCCTCGATCCAGCCAACGTACTCGGCTGTTGTATGGACATCGATCGCCACGGGAAAAATCCCCTCCAAGCACGGGATCCTCCACTTCGTGTACCAGGATTCGCTCAACGGAGAAAAGCGGTACAGGTCCTACACGAGCGGTCACCGCAAGACGAAAGCCTTCTGGAACATCCTCAGCGACAACGGCCTCGTCGTGGACTGCATCGGCTGGTGGATGACGTATCCCGCGGAACCGATAAACGGAGTCATGGTGAGCCAGACCAACACGACGGGGGCGTTGCGGAACCCGCAGGCGGCGCTCTGGAAGGGCGCGCTCCTCAAAGGCGTCGAGGATCAGGTCTACCCGCTCGACCGCCAGAATCGGGTGATGGAGCTTCTCGAAGAGGTCGATGGCGATCTCGACCGGATCACCGAAGACATTTTTGGCCGGTTCCCGAACCCACCGGATGACTTCAGCCGGATGATGTGGGATCAGACGGTGTGGGCGTTCCGCGCCGACGCGACCTACGTCCGGGTCGCCCGTGACATTCTCGAGACGGGCCCGCCGTTCGACCTGTTCGCGTTGTACTTGGGTGGGACCGACGTCGCCGCCCACAGGTTCTGGCGATACGCCCACCCCGAACAGTTCACCCATCCTCCGGACGGTAAACAGATCGAAAATTTCGGCCGTGTCATCGAGGACCATTACAAATATGCGGATCGGGTGATCGGACAAATGCTCGAGCTCGCACCCCCGGACGCGGGTGTGCTCATCGTGTCGGACCACGGGATGCACGCGATCAACGAGGACCGTGTGTTTCGCAAGGACGACCCGCCTCTTCAGACCAATTCGGCCCACCATCTCGACGCCCCGCCGGGAGTAATCATCGCCGCGGGAGGCCCGTTTGCGGCCGCCGCCCCGCCCTCGCGTTCGGCGGCCGGACTCGATCTTTCCGCCCTCCCCAGGCTGGGCGGTGTGCTCGACGTGCTCCCCACGATCCTCGCGGTGAAGGGGATCCCCATCGGAGAAGACATGGACGGAACCCCGCTTCGAGGCATCATCGATTTCGACAAACTCGGTTGGTCGGAAATCCGCTACATCCCGACGCACGACACGCGGGAATGGCTCGCGGCGCAGCCAAGGCGAAACCGTGAAGCGGTGGATGACAGCGAGCGGCTCGAGCAGCTCCGCTCTCTCGGGTATATCAGGTAGGATGGAATCGAGAGAGCGTTAGCCCTCGGCCCGTTTCGTTTGGGTGTGCGTGGGAGGGTCGTTGCGGGCCCTCGCTCCACTTCGCTCGTTTGTGCGATGGGGGGTCGTTCCGAGCCCCCGCTCCGCGCGCACCCTGCGAGCACGGGCGGGGAAATCGGCGACAGGACCCGCGGCGGGCGATTAACGCGACCGTTTCGTCTACGATCCGGCCATGTGAATGACGACGATTCTCACCGCAATCGAGATGAGAATCACGCCGCCGACGCACTCCGCGATCCGGCCAAGCCGCGCGTGCAGCTTGCTTCCCAACGAGACTCCGATCCAGGACATCGCCGCGGCGATCAGGCCGATGACGACGCTTGGACTCCAGATCTCGATCCGTAACATAGCGAGACTAAGACCGACGGCCAGGGCATCGATGCTGACCGCTATCGACAGCGTGAGAAGCGCGAGCCCGCGGCTGGGGTCGTCACCGCGGCACACTCCTTTCGGGTTCTGTGCGGAACGCAGCATTCGCAATCCGACAACGGTCAGAAGAACGAATGCCAGCCAATGATCGAACGATGCGATCAAGGGCGCCAGCGTTGCTCCAGCCGCCCAACCGATAACAGGCATGATAAACTGGAATAGTCCGAAATGAAACGAAAGTCGAAACGCGGACTTTGGACCGTTCATCCGGCCGCTCGCTGCAGCGGCCAACGAAACGGCGAAGGCGTCAACGGAGAGAGCAAAAGCGACAAGGATGATCTCGACAGCCTGCATCACGCGTTCACTGGGCGGCGGGGCGCAGCCGTGATCTCAACCCTTTTTCTTCTGTATGAGATCGCTCTTCGCAGGTCTCAGCTTCTCGAAGTTCGCACCCGAGACTACGTAGTACCACTTTGCAAACCGGGCATTGAGCTTTTCCGCTCGCGACTGTGCGTTTTTCACCTGGGTGACCCATCTCTGGTGCGCGTCGTAGATTTCCTTGTTGCTCTGATCCTCGTTCGTCCACACGCTGTCCGGTTTGCTCAGAAAATCCGTGTTCGGAGCCCGGGGAGGTTCGCTCAACGCTGAGCGGTCGAAGGCCGCCGTTACGAACAGATAGCGGTTCTCACCGGGCCCTCCAGCCCCCTGACCGCCCGCCGATGTGCCCGCGGTCCCGGCGAGCTCCGTCCCATAGACGACTTCGCCGAAACGAAGCGCATAAACGAGACCGTCGCTGGTGCGTACCTGGGCTTCGCCCTCGTTGGAGAGGAGCCTTCCGTCCTTGGTGAAAAAATACCCCTTGCTCTGGAGGGACACGACGTCGTCGGTGTTGATCGTCAGTTTGTCGGTCGCGCGGGTGAGGGAGGCGGTGAGTCCCTCCGGCTTGGGCCGAACCTCTTCTATCTTGAGCTCGTCGAGCGCGCTGAGAAGGTCGTCGAGCTTCGGCTTCACGATCTCTTCGTCCTTTCGAAGACCCGGCGTCGTCCATTCCCCGCGCTTCTCCAGCACGACGACGTCCCTCTCATCCACCTTCCCGCTGCGCTCGTTGATCGAATAATCCCTCAGGATGATGTTGTCGATGTCGTCCTTGTTCGCCTCGAGAAGATCGCTTTCGATCCAGTCACCGAACTTGGTCGAGATGTCGAGGTTCAGCCGCGAGGTGTAGACGCGCTTCTGCCCGGGGATACGGACAAAGCGCATTCCCTCCCGACCCTCGACGGGTTTGCCGATGATGAGATCCGCCAGAACGACGTCGTTCTCTCCCTTTATCGTCACCCGCTCCCCGCGACCCTTGATGCCCACCGTCTCGTCGCCGAGCGGATCGACCACCCCGCACATCTCGTGATCGAACACGTTGTCCGTTCGGAAATCGTCCCTCTTGATTTCGAGGACACCCGCGGCCGTCCGCGCCAGCCGGTCCTTCGCGTCCGCCGGGTAGTTGTGGTGCGAAGGTATCGTCCATATACCGCCCTCGAACGTCACCTTGAACGGAACAGCTGAGCCGGTCTGATCGTCCCAGTCGATGACCTCGAGCGTTCTCGCAGCGTTCGGGTCCGTGAACTCAGGGAAAAACGGTTTCCCCTGGTCGAGAAACGCGCCGGGAGTCACCCTTCTCGGAGCGGTCAGCACGGCGAGGGCGGCGAGAATGATCGCGACCCCGCAAAAAACGAGCGTCTTTCTCATCTCACTCATGATCTACCCCCTCAACCTTCTGGCGGCCGCCGCGCCTTCCTTCTCACGTTTCTTGCGCCGGAGGAAAACGACGATGCCCACGATCAGTATCGGAACCGGCGGGGCCAGCCCGGCGAGCAGCTTGATCCCGCCCTGAATGGACCGGATTTGCGCCTCCATGCTCTCCTTGCTCCGCTGGATCTTGGCGTCCTTTTCTCCGGTGATGGTCGCCTTCATCGCCTCGAGCCGGCGGGATTCGACCTCCTGGAGGTTTCGCGCCATGATCTCTTTGGTCTGTTCGTCGAGATCCGTCCGCATCTTGACCTGGCGCACCTTTTCATCGAGCCTCTCCTGCGCCGCCATGAGAGCGCGCTGCGCTTCCCTGCCCGCGTCTTGCTCCTCCTTGGCGCGACGTTCGATGTACTCTCGCGTCTTCGCCTCAACCGTCTGCAGAGTACGATGCTTGACCCGCCGGTTTCTCAGAGCGATGAACGAATCGTCTCCCACGAGCATGTCGATGCAGTTCAAGAAGAACGTCACGTTGTCGAAGTCGAATCCTTGAATCCCCCGTTTGCGAATCTCGAAGAACTGGTTCGAGATGAAATCGAGGTCGGCGATCATGATGACCTTCAAGTCTTTCGCTCCGTCCGCGGCGCGTCCCCTGCCGGCGGAAACCCCGTGCACGTAGGCGGCTATGGCATAATTGCCCGTCGTCGGATTCCGCGACACCTTTGGGGTGGCGATCTGAGGCCCGAAGAACGTTTTCTGAACGAGTTGGTTGTAGTGAAGGGCGCCGGACAGCGTCCCGCTTCTCACGAGAGCGTCGAACGCGTAGCTCGAACCCGCCGCGAAATCGATCGCCCCTGGGAACATGAACACGATCTCCTCAAGCCCCGCCGTCGCCGCAAAGCGCGGGTCGAACGACTCGGGGTTCCTGTTTCCTCTGCCGACGAAAACGATTTCCGGAGGAAGATTGGCAAGATCGGGGTGAGGGTTGTACGCATCCCAAATCACCTGCGGTGTCTGCCAGCGGATTCCAATCTTCCGCATAAACGCCTCGATGTCGCCCTTCGGTTTCGGCTGGGGTCCCTGACCTCTCATGAATGGATTGACATTGGCGCCCGCCTCCTCCGAGGGCGATAGCCCCAGATCGACGATGGGGAGCGGGTCATCAAGGAGCAGCGTGGGGTTTCCCGCGTCGATATAGGCGAGCAGGTGGTCCATCTCCTCCTGGGACAACGATGAGGGCAAGGCGACGACAAGTCCGTCGAGCTTGTCGGTGATCGAGTCCGTCGCCGATATCTGCACGACCTCGTACTGCTTTTTGAGTTCATCGACCACAGGCCAGCTCGGCTGGCTCTCGAACGTGCTGAAATCGAACCCACCGAAGAGGTTCGCCGCCGTGTTGAGTATCCCGATTTTCTTTCGCTCTGCGCCCGCCACGACGCGAATGCTCCTTGCGAGTTCGTACTCCGCGGGCAGTCCTCTGTCGAAGAATGGAATGACATCCTCCTCGGCGCCGCAGGTAAACGCAACCCCCATCAAAACCTGTGTGCTTTGGGCGCGCCCCGCAGTTTCCGCGACTTCCACCGGCTGGATTCCGAACTTCTCCCGTGCGTCGCGGGCTTCTTTGCTGAACGGCTCGGTGTCGTGGATCAACACTTCGACTTTGCTCCCCGCCACCGCGTCCATCTCCTTGAGCAGGCCGAAGAGATTCGCGCGCGCCTGCACGTACGACCTCGGAACGTCCTTGCTCAAATACGCCTGAACGAGGACGGGCCGGTCGCCGGGAATTTCCTTCAGGATTTTTCGCGTTTCCTTCGAGAGTGAGTGGAGCTTCTCAGCGGTGAAATCGACACGAACGCTCGTACGGCCCGCGAGAACATTGAGCGCGACAACGGCGACCACCACGGCAATCGCGCGGACGGACTGATGGAACCCCATCTTGTATCCGTTGACCTGCCGCGGCCAGCTCCTCCGTCCCAGGAGGATAGTGTTGAGATAGAGCGTCGTCGCGGTCACCGACACGAAGTACAGGAGCCCCGAGAAACTCACGACGCCGCGCGAGAAATCCCCGAAGGGTTCCCAAACGGTGAGCCCGAGCCCAACTCCCTCGGCAGCGTCGCCGAAGACACCGAGGATCGGACCCAGGTCGACGAAGAGCACGCAGAAAACGGCGCCGAGTATGAACGCGATGGTCGCGCTCGGACTCAAAAGCGATCCCAGCATCCCCAGCGATACGAAAGCCGCTCCCATCAGCCAATAGCCCAGATAATTCGCCAGCATGAGACCCAGATCGGGATTGCCCAGCCAGTAGAGCACGACGAGATGGCTGAGCGAAAGCGCCAGCGCAGCGGTGTAGATCCCGAGCGTCGACAGATACTTTCCGACTACAATCTCGAGATCCGTGGCGGGAAGCGTGAGCAGGAGCTCATCCGTTCCTTGTCTTCGTTCTTCCGCCCACACTCCCATGGTGATCGCGGGGATGAAAAACGTCACGAGAAGCGGAAACATCAGATTCAACTGGTCCAGGTTGGCGAGATTGTTGAGAAAGAACCGCTCCTGCCAGAAGGCGGCCGCCGCGCTGAGGAAGATAAACAGGGTGATGAAAACGTAACCGGTCGGGTTGCTGAAATAGAGACGAAGGTCTCTCTTGGCGAGCGCCTTGACGACGGTGAAGTTGACGTTACATTTTTTCATGTTTGATCGCACTTCCCGAAGACGACGTACCGCGTCTACCGTAGTTGGTCATCCTGTAGAATGGCTCTTCGAGCGAGCCGTCCTTCTTGAGATCGTCCGGCGACCCATCGTAGATCATTCGACCGTCGTGGATGAGGAGCACGCGCTCTCCAACAGCCAGCACTTCCTGGAGGATGTGGGTCGAGATGAGAATCGTTTTCGTCTTCCCCAGCACTTTGATGTTCTGCCGGAACTCGCGGATCTGGTTGGGGTCCAGCCCCGCCGTGGGTTCGTCCATGATGAGCACGTCGGGATCGTGCAGGAGCGCCTGCGCCAGCCCGACACGCTGTTTGTAGCCTCGCGAGAGTTTGCCGATCGGTTTCTCGAGAACGTCCCCGATGGCGCACTGCTCGGTCACCACGCCGATCCTCTCCTTGAGTCTTCTCGGTTCGAGGCACCGCGCTTCGCCGAAGAATTTGAGAAGCCCCAGGGGCGTCATGTCGTTGTACAGAGGACCGTTCTCGGGCAAATAACCCAAACGCTTTGCCGCCGCCAGACGGTCCCTCTGAACGTCGAACCCGGCGATCTTGGCCGTCCCCTCGCTCGGGGCGACAAACCCGGTCAAGACTCTCATGGTCGTGGACTTTCCCGCGCCGTTCGGCCCGAGAAACGCCACGATCTGCCCCATTGGGATGGCGAAGGAGACGTCCTTGATCGCCACAAAGGGACCGAAGTACTTCGTCAAGCCCTTGGCTTCAACCATGATGACGGCTGGTTTTTCTTCCATGAGATCCCTCGCTGGTTTGCTGCCCCCTCCATCCGCTCGAGCCCGACGCGCGGGACCGGATGGTCGCCGACACAATGAAAAGTCACCAGATTTTTACACAAAACCACCTCAAGTGTTCCGCACGATCCGTCCTTGTCTTGAGATGGGTTGGAAGACGACCCATCTTAGGCAGTCCCGCACCCCCTTTTCAACAGAAAAATTCCCGCCCAGATTTGGCGTGACGCTCGCGTGTGGGTGGCGGTATCATTTTCGGTGCTGCGATACCGCGATCCGCCGCTTTTGAAACAGGGTGAGCGTCCCATGTGCACCGGGGAGGACACGAGACCATGCAAATGAAGTCGTTTGTCCCGAGCGTGATCACGATAGAAAGACACATCCTTCACGAACAAGAGGCGTTTCCCGACGCGAGCGGCACGCTCACACAGCTTCTCTATGATATCGCCCTGGCCGGAAAGCTCATCGCCAGCCACACGACCCGCGCCGGGCTGGCCGACATTCTCGGCGCCGCCGGCCACGAGAACGTCCAGGGCGAAGAAGTTCAGAGGCTCGATGTCTATGCCCAGTGGGCCATCTATCAACTCAACGATCACACGGGCCGGCTCGCGGTCATGGCGTCCGAAGAGGAGAAGAACATCATCCCGATTCCGGAGAAATACCCCAAAGGCAAGTACGTGCTTCTCTTCGATCCGCTCGATGGGTCGTCGAACATCGATTTCAACGTCTCCGTCGGAACGATTTTCGCGATCTACAAACGGAAGACCCCGCCTTTCGGTCCTGGCACGCTCGAGGACGTTCTTCAGAGAGGGAGCGAGATCGTCGCCGCCGGCTACATGGTCTACGGTCCGAGCACGATGCTCGTCTATTCGGCGGGTCACGGCGTAAACGGTTTTACACTCGACCCCAGCATCGGCGAGTTCCTCCTGTCGCACCCGAACATCCGCGTCCCCCAGCGGCCGAAGTACTACAGCGCCAACCAGGGTTATGAGAAGTACTGGTCGGAAGGCATCAAGAAATATACCCGTTGGCTCCAGGGCGAGGAAGGCGCCGCGCGCTCGCTGTCGCTCCGCTACATCGGTTCCATGGTCGCCGATGTCCACAGGACGCTCCTCGGCGGCGGCGTTTTCTACTACCCTTCGGACACCAAAGACCCCAAAAAGCCTCACGGAAAACTCCGCCTCCTCTACGAGGCGAACCCGATGGCGTTTGTGATCGAACAGGCGCTCGGGTACGCGTCCACCGGTCGAGGGCCACTACGCGACGTCGAACCACGCGAACTCCACCAGCGAACGCCCCTTTTCCTCGGCACCCGCGAACTTGTTGAGAAGGCCGAGGAGTTCATAGCGAAATACGACGGATAGACGCGTTCTTGTTTTCCCGCGAAAACCAAAACGGGATCGCCGCACCCAAAAACCGGTAGCTCTTCGGCCCACACGCGCCGCTTACGCGCCCGAATCCACGAGCTCGGAGGGCAGCTCGGGCGTCGCTCCTCGTTTCGAACACACGTAGGAGGCCACACGGTTCGCGTGGTCGTTGATACGGTCGATGTCGGACCCCCTGAACATCCCGACAACGAGAGCCGCTGCGAACGCGTCGCCCGCTCCAACCGTGTCGACGACCGTAGTTTTGAACCCCGGATGAATCGACACGCGGCCGTCCGCGCAGAGGATGCTCCCTCTATCTCCGCGCGTGAGGGCGACGAGACGCAGTCCGTATGCGTCGGCGAGCTGGCTCAAGCGCTCCGTCTCATCCCCGGAAAAACCAAACATGCGCGAGAGGTCCCCAAGCTCGGAGTCGTTGAGCTTGATCACACTCGCAATCGAGAGAGATTCCCCGATGACCTCGCGCGCGTAGTGCGGTGGGCGGAGGTTCAGATCGAACAGGCGAATCGCCTCGGGGCGAGTGCGGGCGAGAAAAGAGCGCGTTGTTTCCCGCGAGATCGTGCTCCTCTGCCCGAGCGTGCCGAAACTGACGACGTCCACCTCCCCGGCTACACGCGCGAGAGCCGGGGTGAAAGGGATGAAATCCCACGCGACGTTTTCGTGGACGTGGAACGAAGGAACTCCGGCGGGATCGAGCAAGACCGTCGAGCGACCCGTCGGATGAGTGGAATCCACCGTCACGTGATCGGGGCGAAGTTCCATCGCATCGAGGCGCTCGAGAATTTCACGACCTTCATCGTCATCACCCACGCACGAGATGACGAGCCCGTTCATCCCGAGAGCATGAACGTGCCATGCGAAGTTCCCCGGAGCTCCCCCAAGTTCCTTGCCGACGGGGAAGACGTCCCAGAGGAGCTCGCCGATTCCCGCCGCGAGACCTTTCGTAACGGATCTCAACTTCGTCTTACCTTCGAGTGAATCGGACACGTCTCCCGTGAGAACAATCCGCCGGTATCGGTCTGGTTGTGAATCTCGTCACAAGATAGCCGGCAGAAGTTCGTCCCGACACCGAAGTGCGCAAGCAGGTTGAACGTGAATTTCGTCACAGAACATCAATCGCTCCCTCTGCACGCACATCGATCATGTCGATTGTGAATATTGTCACAACATTTCATGGACAAACTTTCAGATATACTACGACGATCTTGGTCGAACGAGCAAACGCTGGTTTCTTCGTGGGACATTTTGTCGAATTGGGGACCACTTTGCTTGACAAGCCGACGCTCGTTCCCTAAATTGCGTTCAGCACACGACCTCGCCGGCATCGTGTAATGGCCCCCGTTGACCTCGACCGGGGGTTTTCCGTGCGAGGGACGCAGCACGCGCGCGATCATCACCGAGCAGCCGTCACCATGAGCGACTCAGACCAGCCAAAGCAGACTCCACAAAGATCGGACCTTCGCCTCGAGATGATCGAGACCCCTCGAGTCGAAGAGCACTTCGTCGAGTTCGTCACCGAGTCTAGGAGAGTCGGGCACACTGCGCATCGACCGATAATTTTCCACGAGACTGCAACGACACGCGTGAATGTCGATTCCGCCCGTCAAAGAAGGAAAGCCCGGTTCCGCGGGGAATGTGGGTGAGCCGTTTTGTCGAACGAGTAACCGATGGAGGGTCGCAAACCGTGAACGAAGACAGAGAGTCTCGCTTCGAAATTGTCGCAAGGGAGGACTACTCGGACGTCACATTCATGCTGGAGGTGCAGCACCAACTCATGGCCAGGGCCGCGAAGCCGGGTCAATTCGTTGTCGTAATGTCGCACGAACATGGCGAGCGAGTCCCCTTGACGATCGCGGATTTCGATAGCAAGAAAGGCACCGTCACGCTGGTCATCCAGGCGGTCGGCAAAACCACTCGGGAAATGCAGCAGACGTGCCGCATCGGGACGGCGCTCTACGCGGTCGCCGGACCCGTAGGCCACCCGAGCCTCATCGGAGATGCGAAGAAAGTCGTCTGCGTGGGCGGCGGCCTGGGCGTGGCTCCGATTTTCCCTCAGGCTCGTGCGTTCAAGGAGAACGGCGCGTACGTGATCGGGGTGCTCGGGTTCCGGACCGAGAAGCTCGTGTTTTGGGAGAAAAAATTCAGGAGCGTTTGCGACGAATTGATCCTCTGCACCGACGACGGATCCATCGGCATCAAGGGTCTCGTGACCGACGGGATCAAGCTCGCGATCGCAAACCATCCAGACATCGATGAAGTCGTCGCCATCGGTCCGCCCGTGATGATGAAAGCGAGTGCCGAGACGACGCGGCCTCACGGCATCAGGACCATGGTGAGCCTGAACCCGATCATGGTCGACGGAACCGGGATGTGCGGCGGTTGCCGTGTGAAGGTGAACGACCAGGTGAAGTTCGCTTGCGTCGACGGACCGGACTTCGACGGTCATAAAGTGGATTTTGCGGATCTGATGACTCGCTTGCGGCGCTTCGCCGATGAGGAAAAGACGGCCCTGGAACGCTGGTCGCAAACGTGCCGGATGAAGGGTCTCGCGGAACCCTAACGTACCGTCTCGAAAGTTCATTGTCTATTCGCGCGGGTGGGCAACTGGCGACAGGACCCGCGCAGCAGACGACGAGTCAAAGCTCGAGGAGTGCGACGATGGCAGGAAAGAAAACAATACGCACGATTCCGCAGGAGCGGACGCCGGTGAGCGAACAGCCTCCCATGGAGCGGATCCGGAACTTCGCCGAGGTGAACTGCGGGTACACGGAAAATGAGGCCCTCCGGGAAGCGCAGCGATGCCTCCAATGCGCCGATCCGGTTTGTATAGCGGGGTGCCCGGTCGCGATCGACATTCCGCGTTTCATCGAGAAGATCGGAGAGAGAAACTACCGGGGTGCGTATGAGGTGATCGCGAAAACGAATCTCCTTCCGGCGGTTTGCGGACGGGTTTGCCCACAGGAGACCCAGTGCGAAGGCGTTTGTACGGTGGCCGACACGCTCGAACCGGTGGCCATCGGGCGTCTCGAGCGTTTCATCGGCGATCGCGCTATCGCCGAAGGCTGGACGACGGCGCCCTACATTGAGCCCAACGGCTATCGAATCGCCATCGTTGGTTCGGGGCCCGCGGGCGTCGCCTGCGCGGCCGACATGGCCAAGGCCGGGTGCGAAGTCACCGTCTTCGAGGCGTTTCACCGCCCTGGAGGGGTGCTGCGGTACGGCATCCCGGACTTCCGTCTCCCAAACGAGGTCATCGACGCGGAGATCGACAACTTGAGGAAGCTCGGCGCGAAATTCGAGTGCAACACGATCGTCGGGCGCTTGTTCACAGTCGAGCAGTTGATCGAAGAGCTGGGTTTCCACGCTGTGTTCATCGGCACGGGCGCGGGCTACCCCGCGATGCTCGGGATCCCCGGGGACTCTCTCAACAACGTGCTCTCGGCGAACGAGCTCCTCACGCGCTGCAATCTGATGCGGGCCAAGCAATTTCCGAACTTCGACACGCCGATGCCGTTGGGCAAGCGGGTGGTCGTCGTGGGCGCCGGCAATACGGCGATGGACGCGATGCGCGTTTGCCTCCGCCTCGGCGCGGAGAAGGTCCATTGCATCTACCGCCGGTCCCGCGCCGAGGCGCCCGCCCGAGCCGAGGAGATCCAGCATGCCGAGGAAGAAGGGATCGAGTTCCACTGGCTGACGAACCCGATTGAGATCCTCGACGACGGAAAGGGAAACGTGCGCGGCATGCGGTGCATACGGATGGAGCTGGGAGAACCGGACGAATCCGGACGGCGCCGCCCCGTACCCGTTCCTGGAAGCGAGTTCGAGTTCGAGACCGATCAGGTCGTGTTCGCCATCGGCACGAACGCGAACCCGATCATCGGTCAGACTTCGAAGCTCAAGTTGAACAAGAAGGGCTATATCGAGACGGACGAAACCCTGGCGACCTCGATGGCGGGGGTGTTCGCAGGCGGCGATATCGTCACGGGGGCGGCCACGGTCATCGAAGCGATGGGCGCGGGCCGGACGGCTGCGCAAAACATGAAGACATATCTTGGTATCCGCGATGCGAACCTCTCGTACGACGGCGACAAGGACACCCTGTTCGGAATTAATTTGAGAGAGCGGAACTTCGTCCGTCTTCGCGTCAGATAGGCCGCGGAAGACCCGGACATCCCCTTGTCGGGTTCGCACAGCGGCAACAGAAAGGTTTTTCGAACGACAATGAGCATCACATCGACACGCGATTCTACGGCAAAGGCACCGGGGGCTGATTCCCCCGGCGGCGAGAAGACCGTCACAACCGTTTCGGAACACGTCGTCGACGTGATCTCCGATTCGGGAGAAGGCGCGCAGCGATGCGGCCAGTCGTTTGGCGGAATCGCCGCGAGGACGGGCAACGGGGTCTGGACGGTCGAGATCATTCCCGCCGAGATCCAACCGCCCGCCCGCAGCATCGCCGG
>Ga0315275_10001663_pt1 | contig 19752 bp, 23 predicted proteins | sample YL17G03_0_MG_FD_205557 | JGI IMG/M metagenome (GOLD analysis project Ga0315275, IMG submission 205557) | Sediment microbial communities from Yellowstone Lake, YNP, Wyoming, USA - YL17G03_0 | ecosystem: Environmental > Aquatic > Freshwater > Lake > Sediment | place: USA: Wyoming | collected...
CAAATTCGATACGTCAATTATATTCTCTTTATTCATTTCAGTAAGCTCCAAACAATCATACTATATTTATTGTTGCGTAATTTGTACGCCGAGAATTTTCACACCATTTTTTGTTCTCATTGAGAGTGTTGCTGGTTCTGTAATAAAACACTGTCCTTCTGTAAGAATCTTTTTTTCTTGGCTGATATCTATGTCGACTTCTCCTTTGAGAATGTAGAACATCACATATGAATCCATTTTGCATGATGGCATTTCCCCATGAGGCGGAAGCTCGATAATTCTCACTTTGAATGAACTGGTTTTATAAAAAACATTCTTTTCTCGTTCTGCGTATGGGTGGGACTCCATTGTCTTGATATCAAATATCTCCATTTGTTTCACGTTCCATAGATGATTTTCTTTACCATAAAACAATGCCCCAGAATCTTATTGCCATGATTAATCCGATTGCAACAATGATAATGCCGAACACTCTTTGCATCCATTTACCCGCAGTGACATACTTGTTCCCAAGTTTTCCACGAATACCGCTAGTAGCAGTACATAATGGGATGATTGGTACACCATGACCCAAACCAAAGACAAACAAGAGAAGACCACCCATAACAATAGAAATCTTCTGTGACAACGTAAGAATAAAGACAGGCATCATAAGCGATAAAGCGCAAGGCGCCCATCCAATTGAAAAGAGGATGCCTAAAAAGAATGCGCCAAGATAGATGGATCTTTTACTGAGTTTGAGAAACAGTTTTTGTCCTTTTTCTGTTATGTGTAAATTCGATTCTCGTTGTGATTTTCTTTTGACTATCTCTCGTAGTGGTTTGAAGACATTGATTCCAAGAATAATAAGTATAATTCCAGCGATTAGGAAAAACACTGTAGATACCTCAATAAAAAAACCAATGGAGGAGATAATCATTCCGAAAACAAAAAACACAAGAGACATCCCTAAGGTGAAAATGATACCAATCCACAATCCTTCGAGAGAGTATTTCTTTGATGTTTTTTCTGAGCCTTTCTGTAACGAGCCTACATAGGAGATCATTGCAACCAATAGAGCAATCGAACAAGGGGATAATGCAGTGAGTATGCCTAATGCAAACATACCAAGAAACGTTATACTATCCTCTTGTCTTTTTCCTTTGAATCCTTCCCAATTTCCCTCAATAATATCATGTATATCCTTGGTAAGTGAGTCCGCGGTTTGCACACCATCAATCGTCCCTGTTCCCATACGGTACACATGATACACACCGACGACGCTCATGTTTTTATCAATGAGGACGAGGGTTGGATTGGAAAACGCACCATCAATAGTCCAGTATTCTTGATACAACCCTGCTATCGGGTAGGGGCTGAAGTCCTCAACCCAATGCCAGCTGATATTTAGCCCGTAATCCTGTTTAGCGATATCGCTCCCATTCATCGAGTATGGATTTTTTCGGATGTTAATCGTGATGATGCGTACATTGTCAATCGTGTGGGTGAGTTTTTCGAGTTCTGCTATCTGTCCACTCATTTCCTCTTTGCATTCAATGCAGAGTGGATACTCCAGTCCAGTGAAATGAAGAATGGTGACATTTCCTTTGTAGTCACTCAATGAAAACTCATTGCCCTGTGCATCTACAGCGGTAAAATCAGGTGCAATATGTACTGTATTTTGTTCTCCTTCAGCCCCGAATGAGGAAAGCGGTAAGATAAGGATAGTTATAAGCAAGAAAATCAAGGCTGTAGACGATGTTTTCATATTATGTCCCGCTGTTTACATGATAGTAGTAGATGGTATCTTGAACCCAGCCTTCTAATTCTGCGTCCGCGACGTTTCCTTCCCAACTATGCCAACAATACTCTACATGGCCATTCACTTCAGTCAATGTAACAAGAATAGTGAGTGCAATATATCCTGGAGGTCCCGCTGGATCGTAAACGTACGCCTCGTACGCTTTCTGTTCGGTTTCACCCCCGAGAGAAATATCCAAATCATAAAATGTCACGTTTTCTTTGTATTTCTCTGCAAGTGCAATGACTCGATCCGCCTGAGGTTGACATGTCGTACATCCTGTTCTATGAACAACAATCACAACACAACTTTTATTTAATGAAGCAAGCACCCATGGAAGATGATCCACTGATTGACTACTATTTGGGTGACCCATAGGATACGTTATCCAGAAATCATCAGGTCCGCTACCCATAGAATGGACCGGTGTATAGGTTTTCATCCATGATGGACCGTTTGCATTATTATTGGAATTGTCGCTCGTGCATCCGCTTAACACCACGAAGATCATAATAAAAAACAATGATGCTGCGATCCCATACGACTTATTATTCTTCATTTTTTCAATTTCTCCTTAACCGCATTTTTAACCTTATCTATGTCTTTGTCATCAAGATGAAAATCTGATGTTTTCCGGATACCTAAATCTGTAACAACGACATGTACGGTGACAGGGCACTCTGCATGCTCCAGGGTTTTTCTTGCACAGTGCACAGGGCAGCCATCGATAGCAACAACTTTTTTTACGTTTCGTGCAGCTTCTGCAAAACCGCTGATATGTCCGCCAATACCTGCGAGACAAGACATACCGCCGATGCCTTGACTTGATAGTCTCTTTGCAGTTTCGTTTGCTATTTGTCCAACGTTTGAACCACCAGAGCATGGAAAGATTAAAACCTCATCTGCTTCACAGAGACATTTGTCTTTTTTCATAAGTCATTCACTTCTTTTGGAGCAGTTTTTTAATTTCGTTAGGGCTTGGAACGTGTCCAACAATCTTGGCTTGTCCGTCGATAAACACAGCAGGTGTCATCATCACTCCACGGTTAACGATCTCTTGAAGGTCTTCTATTTTGACAATCTCTGCTTGTATTCCCAGTTCGTCAACAGCTTTTCTCACGTTTTTCTCAGTTATCTTGCATTTCGGACAGCCTGTGCCTAAGATTTCTATTTTCATTTTATTTTACCTCTCTATCCTATAATAAGATTAAACAAATACCCTGTGAAGATAATCCCTATTCCTACAATCGCTGCAAATATGATAATGAGCTTTACTTTCATCACTTTCCTTAAAATCATGAATTCTGGTAATGATAATCCGGTCACTGCCATCATAAAAGCAAGGGTTGTCCCCATGCTTACACCTTTTTCAGTCAGTACACTCACTAAAGGTATTATTCCTGCTGCGTTGGAATACAAGGGAATGCCGATAAGAGTTGCAAGAGGAACCCCATACCATTTGTCTGCACCAGCATATTGCGCAAGGAAATCCATGGGAACGTAGCCATGGATCCATGCCCCTATCCCAATGCCTATAACAACATAAATCCATACTCTTTTGCAGATATCAAACGTGTATGATTTGGAATAATTAATCCTCTCCTTGAATTCCATCTCTTTTAACTCAAGCTCGGTCTTAGCCTTATTCTTAAGAACAAATTCTTCGACTAGATTCTCTACTTTTAATTTCCCTATGAGGATTCCCGCGAATATTGCTATGATTATTCCACTTATCATGTAAAGAAGGGCGATCTCCCAGCCGAACATCCCGAACAACAAGACCAACGCTACCTCATTTATCATCGGAGATGCTACCAGGAATGAAAACGTGACACCCAACGGTACTCCGACTTCGACAAACCCCAGGAAAAGAGGGACTGCACTACAGGAACAAAACGGAGTAATAACACCAAGAAGTGAAGCTAAAACATTCCCAACATATTCATTCTGGCGGGCCAGAACCTTTCGTACCTTCTCCGGCGGAAGATAGGTTCTTATGAACGACACGATAAATATGATGATTGCAAGAAGTATGAATATCTTGATGACATCATAGATGAAAAAATTCACTGCGTTTGCTAATAATGAGCCCTTTGGTATGGAAAATACTGAATATGTAAGCCAGTCTGCGAATACTTGGATCGGATAAAATATATCCATATTACGCTCCTTTAGTACTTAGCAGCTTTTTTCTTGTTCTCAGCGCTATCCATACTATCGTAAGCATGACAGGAATTTCGATTAAGGGCCCGACCACGGTAGAAACGGCTACCATGGGCATTGAAGCAAAAGCGGTTAACGCTATTGCTATCGCCAACTCGAAGTTTCTCCCCGTGCAGTGAAATCCCATCGTGGATGAGTCGTTATAATTAAAGCCTAATCGTCGGCAGGTGTGATAAACGAGGTTGTACAACAGGAAAAAGAATAGTACAATCGGAATAGCCATTTGCCAGATAAGATTTGGGTTATCAAGGATGACACCGCCCTTGAGGGAGAACATGACGACCATTGTGAAGAGCAACGCGAGAAGCTGCATTGAATTAAAATACGGGATGAGTTTTTCATTTAGCCAGCTCTCTGACTTGTGCTTGATCACAAGCCGTCTGGTGATGACGCCGAAGAGAAGTGGCAACCCTAAGTACAAGAGGACGCTCTGGCCAATCAGCATTATGTCGATGGCCACGTATGTTCCTACAAGAAGTGCGATGTAGAACGGGGTTGTTATCACTTGGATGATGGAATTCCAGGCCATGAGCACTATTCCAAGCGGACCATTCCCCTTCGCAAGATCCGTCCAGACCAGCACCATCGCTATGCACGGTGCGACGCCCAACAGTATCAGACCAGTCCAGAGATAATTTGCTGTCGCGGGATCTATCAATCCGAAATAGGGGAGAATCATCTTGAAAAATAGCAGACCCAGAAAGTACAAAAGGAACGGATTGACCGCGTAGTTGAAGAACACGATGATACCCACCTGCTTCTTGCTCTTCAGGGCGGCCTTAAGCTCTCCTAGCTCGATCTTCGTCATCGCCGGGTAGATCATCAGGAACAGTCCAATGGGGATGCCTATCCCTAGGTTCTGGCTGAAATCCGGAAAATATTTACCGAGCAAAAGACCGACGGCGATACAGATCACCACCCAGACCGCGAGAAGTTTTTCAATCCAACCAAGTTTGCTGTCCTTACCGCTCACGCAGATTTTCCCTCTGTACGTACGAGAACTTTTTTCATACGTTTATCGACTTCATTTTTTTTACTGAATCAATAACATCGAAGATTTTCTTGTTAGATGCCTTAAGCAGAATTCTTGTTCCTTCTCTTCGTTCATCGACGAGACCAGCGATTTTCAGCACTTTTAAATGTTGAGAAACATTTGGTTGTGATTTCCCTGTATAGGGGATCACCTCGCAAATGCATTTTTCACCATCTTTGATACATTCGAGAATTTTCAGTCGTGTCGGATCAGCTAATGCTTTGAAAACATCAACCTCGTTCATAATCAGTATATAAGTAAATTTGAATATTTAAATATTACTATATCTTCCCTAAAGCGGCTTTTTATCCTATACTGCAAGAGCCCCGTGCGGGGGTTTATTTTCCTAGATTGTCAACAGGTGCAAAGTTCTTTATTAATTGGAAGAATATCTCTGGTTAGACAATTGGGATATTAACAATGATGGTTGAATTTGAGAGGATATTGATAATAATGGTCTTATTATCATTTTAGTACCCAATTGAACTTATTTTTCTCCATATAAAAATTGGTAATTAAACGAACTAATTATTGTATAAAAATTAGGATTTCAAAATAAAATTTAAAATACAAATCAGTTGTTATTTTTCAGTATAAATACTCCTGTTAGCCATAAATATTATTGTTTATGGTTTGGTCGTTTTTCATCGTTTTTTTTGATTATCCATTTTGACATTTTGGTACAATATATTATTATAATTTAAAAAAAAGAACTCTGAATCGAGGCGATCGAATGATATCAAAATCGCATGCAGCACAGACCCCAAAGCGGAACATCGGGAACGATGAATCCGAGTTTGGTATTCGATATCCGAATTTAGTGTATTTCCAGGAGAAATACTGTGCTGATTGCGATAAGAGCTGCGAGATTCCATCAATGGAAGCTTTCGGCTGCATGGTTAAAAAATTATCGAACAAAAAAAGAGGTAATACGGAGGGATAAGAAAATGAAGAATGAAAAAAATAAAACCTTATACGCACAAATAAGCTCAGCGCTATTAAAAACGGTAGTCAGAATAATTGGTGGACTACAGACAGACACAGCAAAGCTGTGCGTCACACCAACAGGAATCAATATCGTTGCTATGGATGAAGCAATGGTCGCAACGATGTTCCTAACATTAGGGTATAGTATATTTGAAAAATTCGAAGCGGCTGAATTCGAAATATGCATAGATTTGAAGCGCCTAAAAGAAATCGTTAATCTCGTGAGGACAGACGATTTAATCACAATTAAATTTGATTACAAGAATAATCAGTTGATTATTAATTTAGATAATTTAGAAACGCGCATGGGTATACTTGATCTTAATGAAATGCTGAATGCGCAAACATCGTTTTTGAACCTATCCGGTCATATAGTTTTACATATTGATGAACTAAAACGAGGCATTGCTGCTGCCGAATATGTTGCAGATTCCGTATTCTTTAGTATAGATCCAGAAAAATTCGAACTCAAAGCAGAGAATAGCGCGAATTCGGCACATCTCACTTTATTAAAGAAAGATCTAATCGAACATGAGAGCAATGCAATTCATAAAAACACTTTTGCCACCAACTACCTCAGCAACATAATTAATGTTCTGAATAGCGAAAATCACATACGATTACGCTTTGGAAATGAGACGCATCTACAACTAGATTATGATTTTTCAGAGCAAGGTCATTTGACTTTTAAATTGTTGCCACGGGTGGAATCATGAAATTAAAGGGGGGGATTTGACCAATGATTTTAATCAAATATTTAAATTTTATATATAAATATATTACAAATAATTTTAATATTTGTATTATGAGAATAGCCATGGCTATTTTAATTAATACAATTATATCAATTCTTTTAAAACATTTTTATAATAATATATTTTTTTATATTATTTTCGAGGAAAACCAAGGGTATCCTTTCATACAAAAAGGATTCCTTTGTCATACAATTTTAAAGAAAGGAGGACAAAACATGAAAGAAAAAAGTAAGAAAAAAAGGCAGATGAAGAAAGCCATTGTCGTTGCAAGAAGTGCAACCTCAGAACCAACAGCCGCATTGAGCATCAACGCACAGCTGCGCTGGGCCAAATCGAGAGCAAAGGAACTCGACGCTGCAATATATTATATGTTTTCGATCTGTGGAATTGGTGCAAATAGTTTTTTTGAAGCGTATTCAGAAAAGATACTCGATGCGATTCGCCAACAAAGAATCGATTATCTTGTTGTATATGGTCTGGATCGTCTGACGAGAAACTTAGCCCAGGGAACAGAATTTCTGAATACAATAGTAGAACTGGGTTGTACAATTATGACATCTACTGATATTATCGATACAGAATCTGTGTTGCATATGCCCGATATGGAATTGGCTTTTTCTGAGTACAATACAAAAAAGAATTGTAAAAAAAAGCATTTGATTGGGAGGATGTAATATATGCTACGCAAAAATATATTTGCAAAAAATGTAGTTACCATGTTCATTCTCATTTTATCGAGTAGCTGGATGGTGTTGGGGGACATCATGAATATGGCACATAAAAAGACGGAAAAAAATCAAGAAAAACTCAAAAAGAAATGCAAAGAAAATGATAAGATAGAAAAAATGGTTCAATTGAAACCAAAGGGTATGGGACTCTACAGGGTGAGTACATCTAAACAAAAAAAGGGCACTAGTCCCGATATACAAAAACAATGGGCTGTAAGAAGAGCAGAAGAACTTGATGTTGATCTTAGAGATGAGTTGAGCATCTTTGATGGGATTAGTGGGGTAATATTTCTTAAAAAATATGAAAAAGAAATCATTCAAAATATTACAGAAAAAGGCGTCAAATATATTTTTATCCATGATTGGGATCGCTTCACACGTAAACTTACTCCAGGTTCACAGGCTCTTGATAAGATAATCGCACTAGGATGTTCCGTCGTAACTCCTTCTGAGATTATCAATGGATCTTCTAACTTGTTTATGCCTCATGTTCAGATGGCTTTTTCACAGTATCAGCGAGATAGTATTGTCAATAATGGAAGATCAGGTCAGATTTCACGTCTGAACGAAGGAAAATACCCGTTTAGATTTCTTCCCATAGGAGTTAAAAGAGACAATAACGACAAAATCTATTTTGATCATTCCTTCGATGTTCTTATCCAATATATCTATAACACATATTATCAAACTAAGACCGACTTCGTTACTATTGCATCAACATGTAATAAACAGTACGATAAACTTCTTGAGAAACCATTGAGTGCTAGCCAGGTAAAGGGAATTCTTACCAATCCGATTTACATCGGATTTGTCCTTTCTGAGGGCGTACGATATGGTAAAGATGGCAGTAGCACGATACCAAATCCCCGGTTGATTGCTGTTACGAATGATATTTTCGATAATGTACAGAAAAAAATTAAGGAAAATACGAAAAATCGGAACAAATACGAAACTCCGCTCAAAGATGTATTATCTGAACCAATTGAAACATATGGTTTTGATGTTGTCCTCAATAACCTAGATGACATGATCATCATCCGGTGTAGAAAATGCAAAAAAATTGACTTATATCATTTGGGAGGTGATGTAGTCGGTGGTCACTTCCTCCCAAAATATAAATGTAACAGCTGTAACCATCAATTTCGTTTCCCTTCGGTCACGCAGCTGAAGAATCTCCGTTCCGTTGATCCTCGCCGATGTCCTCGATGCGGATCTGCTGATGATTTTACAGTGACCCGCAGCGTATTGTCGGATTATTTTCATGTGACCTGCAACAAATGCAAGTACGAGTGGCTTGCACCGGTGACTGATGGGAAATTTAAAAAATTGTTTGATCAACAGCAGGATGTAGAGAAAAATTAGTGAAGTGCAGAAAAAGAGATGAGATTCACCCCTTTGGACGCAAAGGTTTGGTGATTGGACAGGAGAGATACCCTCTTCTTTCCACTATGCAACATATGGTTTGATGAATGAGGTGCGGGGTGCTACGATTTCACCGCATAACCTTATTCATCAGCCATATTGTTCTATACGCTGGAAAGGTGGAAAAGCGGTTTCATCCACCTACTCGGCATATAGGACACCGGGTTCTGCATTTTCAAGTTCGTCCATGTCATCCAAGAACAGCTTGTATTTATTGATTAATTCATCGATAATAAATTCTTTACGACTGGCGGGTATTGGTTCACGTTTATTTCTGTAACGAACATTTTTAGCTTTTTGGAACAAACTCTTGCTGATTATCTTCAGTTCATTTATCTGAGCAATCACGCCACTGACCTGGTAACAGCCAAGATATAATTGGTTGTCAAGGATATATTTGATGACCGTTGCGGACCATCGGTTTGCCCTTCTTGGTTTAATGCCTTTTTTATTCATTTCAAAGGCCAGCTGGGGCATTGATTGAATTTCTATATATCTTTGAAAAATCATTTTCACGATCTTCGCTTCGTATTCATTGACGACTAAATATCCATCATTATTTTTATTATAACCATAGGGAACGATCTTACTCGGCCATTTGTGTTGCATCGCCAATGCATGCATTCCCATGCATGCCCGCTCTGATATCATTTCGCGTTCCCATTGAGTGGCAGAAGCGAGTGTTCTGAATACAAATCTTCCAGCCGAGGTGGTTGTATCAAGACTTTCTGTTAGTGAACAGATGCTTATGCCCCATTCACGTAGCTGTTTTTCTACATTTACTGCATCTATCAGGGATCTGCAGAATCTGTCCAGTTTCCAAAAAATTACAACATCAAATTCTCTTTCTTTTGCCTTTTGCATCATTATCTGGAATTTAGGACGTTCTATCGTTTTGGCACTTTCACCGTCTTCACGAAATATGTATCTTATTTTCCATCCATTTTGTTCACATCTTTCACGGCATAGCTTAATTTGTTCTGGCAAGCTGTAACCGGTCACCTGTTTGCCAGAGGAAACTCTCGCGTAAATGGCTACAATCTTTGTTACTTTTTCTGCGTCTTCGATATCTTTAGATTTGCTCGATGATTGTTTATCATTGCTCATTGTTTGTATCCCTTCTATAAGATCCGCATTTTCGTGTATCATGGTCAGTAAAATAGATAATTAAATCTTCCTTGTTCATACGATCACTCCTACTGGTAATAGTGGTTCTATACGTTTGAAAATAACATAGTTCAATTCTGTCTCTGTTAATCCATTTTCATCGATTGTAAGTTGCTTGGCGAAATCAGACACAGATAACATTGAATTGGTTGCACCGAAATAAAAATAATCTTGCAGGAGTTGCTGAAGAGACAGTGCTTTTAGGTTTCTGAGGTTTATGTTGCACATACCGTGGCAGAGGAGGCGAGATCTCAGAATAGGAATGATCTTGCGCTCATAAGTGATGAATGGAACCTCTTTTTTCTTACACATGCTTATGTGAAAAAGTATCTGCCTGAGCAATATCTCTTCAGCTGATGGATTACTGTTTGTTCTATATACCACTCTTGTAGGGTTTGCATAGGTCACTTCCCATCCTGTGACAGACGGATGGGCATCGATTTCTTTTAATTTCATGGCGAAGAAGCACCATGGTTGCCCGGTGCCGTTTGGCTCGCAAAACCATAAGTTATCAATCATTGTTTATGCCTCCCAAATGAAAGTGGATCGTGTTCCAACATATCCTGTGCCCACCTGCAGAATTCACAATTTTCTCCTGATTCCGGGGTCGCTCCATTGAGAATTTCTTGTGCTTTGCTCATTAGATCCACTACACGAAATGAATCTGTATTTACTTCTATAATGGAGCAATTTATCTTCATCCCGTTATGCAAATCGCAATCATCGGGGGTAAAATATGCTAGGAATGCCTTGTTTGTGGTTTTGTATCCCATTTGTCCTAACAGATAAGCATAGACGTCCATTTGCAGCCTATATGAAGGGTGAACCACCGTTGGCGTTTTAGATGCTGTTTTATGGTCGAGGACGACGATAACGGAATCTTCCAGTTCTATGTAATCATCCGGCCGTCCCCATAAAACAATCCCATTACCGGCATCGCTGCGTAGCGTCAGAGGCATTCCTACAGCCAACCGACCATTGATCTTTCCATTGAGTATCGGCGGCAATTGGTTACCCCTGTAAACGTTGAAATAATTTTTAATGATAGAATCCATCTTTATTGGAATTGATGACATTGGGCTGGAAGGGCGCTTCACATTTTTGTTCATCGCAAGCCAGAAACACCGTGGGCAGTCATTAAGCAGGTTCAGCTTCGAGGCGGATAATCTATAACTCATAAAACACCACCACGAAGTCTAGTGTACATTTTTTCTCATAATTTGTGGATTTCATACAAGTAACCTCCCCAGTTATTTATCCAAACATCACGTGATTTTGATCTTGCTTTTTTTGTTCTTCCTGGATTTCGTTTTTTTCCATCTCATAACGCTTGTAGGCGAGCACTTCCTTTGCCAACGAGGATAAAATGCGCTGCATGACCGATGCCTTCATTCTCAGTTCCACGGGGCATTGGCTGTATTTTGTGTTATTGTCGTCGTCCTCGTCGTCACTGATGCTGGAGACGTTGGTGAAGAACATGATCCTGCCTTCTTCGCTATCTATATAGGGTATGCATCCATCGACCGAAAAAACTTGGACTTTTGCGGTGTCAAACTTGATCGGGCAGGTTTTTTCGGCAACCTCTGTGTCGTGTCCTTCTCTCTTTTTTATCATCTCCTCCGTTATTTTCACAAATTGTCCCTTATTGGTCATTCTTTGCCTCCATCGCTCTGTGTTGTTGTTCTTTGTTCATCGGTCTGCTGCGTTGATACAGAACTGCTTGTGACAATGGTTGGTTCCACGATGGTTGATGATATTCGAAGTGAAACCGGTAACCGAGAATCTCACGCTTGAGCGCATCGATGTTGAAACCGGCCTTTTTCATTATCAATTTCATTTTTTGTTCCGCCTTTCTTTTTTGGTTTTGTTTCTTATCTTCGTTAATATCTATCGCCTCCTGTTTTTCAGTCATATTTTATCTTTGATGGTAATCAATACTGATTAACATCAATGTATAACATGTATGTAAACAAAACATTTAAATGTTTCGCTTCGTTGTTAAACATCAACGATAACCATGAAAGGAAAAAAAACAACAAAAGAATTAATACTTGAAGCTATAAAAAATTCAGATCCACCCTATGTGACATTTCAAGATATTGCAAAAAGCGCTAATATATCACGAGTAACAGTAAGTAAATATATGCAGATTTTAGAAGCAGAAGGAAAAATAAGAGCTACCAAAACAGTGGGAACAGCTAAGCTCTACGAAGCAGTATAAACGAAAATCGTTCGTAGTTTCTGATGTCTACTCCTTTTTATTTTTAAGCTCTCCAATTCTTACAGATAGATATGCTGTGACAAGAAGTATTAGAATAATATTTACAACGATACTTAACGCTGTCATAAGTAATATTTGAGTGCCTACTGAATATGTACTATAGGCATTATAGGCCTGCAATACTAGATTAAAAAATGACCACAGGGTGAGAAAAGCTCCAATTGAAGCAATGATAATTCCGATAGAGATCAACACGGGATTTTTTTTATAGTATTTTTTAAGTGTGTCGATAAACATATGATCACCCCTGGAAAAATTTAATGATAGCGATTGCAATACCGATGATGACAGTAACTGCTAAAAGGACCAAAATAGCGATTGGTAAAATAACACTCTGGCCTGTTGCTTGGCCTAATGCGGGGAAAACAAAAACAGCAAAAACGAATATAATAAAGATTGCAATTATCGCTTCCATTATCTTTTCAACCAACCCCATACTTTCACCTACTCAATATTTTGGATTTGATATCATTGAAACGATTATTAATCATTTTGGAAGAAAAAAATATCGATATCAGAGCTTTGAAGTGATGTTCAATGTTCGCCTTTTATATGATACGCGTTTGATTTTTCATTTTGATGTGCCCGAGTTCTTCTGTAAATTCATCATCCTTGAGGATATGTGCTAGTTCTGTCGATGATATCGATATCGTGATTTCCCGTGTTACTCCATGTCTTCCCTTTGAAATGACACGTGCGGTGACAATCCCGAGTGTGTCCAGTTCAGAAACGAAATCAGCCATCCGTCGCTGTGAGAGAGGCGTATACTTGACTATTTTTGATAACTCTACATATTGATTATATAATTCTCCTGTTATCATAGCGGATTGTTTTCCCATATGTTCATTATGTTTTTTCAGAATGCGGATAGCATGCAAAAGGAGCCGCTGCTGCGCTGGGAGGCTGCGAACGACCTCAGCAATCCGATCCTTCTCTATCTTGCTCTGGGCGAGCCGCACGTGCTTTGCTGTAACGATGCGCTCGTTCTTGCGCTCCGCAAGTTCCACCGATACCCTGAGCAAATCCAGTGCCCTTCGTGCGTCCCCGTGCTCCTGAGCTGCGATCGCAGCGCAGAGAGGGATTAGGTCGCCCGATAAAACATCGAGTTTAAGCGCCTGCTGGCAGCGGGCTCTAAGGATGTTTTGCAATTGCTCTGCATCGTAGGGGTTGAAAACCAGGGTTTCCTGGCCAAGGCTTGATTTCACTCGTGCATCAAGGAAGTCGGTAAATCTGAGGTTATTTGAGATCCCAATGAGTGAGACACGTGCACGACTGAGTTGTTCGTTAATCCTTGTAAGCGTGTAGAGTGCAGCGTCATCCTTTATTTTATCTATCTCATCAAGGACGACGATGATGACTTGTTTTTGTGTGTCGATACCTGAAGTGATCCTGGCGAGTATCACATCAACGGGTAGGCCGCTTGATGGTATGGTGCTAACCGAGTCATTGGTGAGCTGCTGGCCTATCGACGTGAGTATCTTATAGAGAGAATCAGTTAATTGACAGTTGATGTAGATCACATGGGTCGGTTTATCTAGTGCTTTTCCATGTTTCTGTAGTTCTTCCCCTACGAGTTTTACGACCGCTGTCTTTCCAACGCCGGGTTTGCCAAACAGCAGGACGTTTGATGGTGCTTCAAGGTTCATTGCTGGGGAGAGGATGCTTGCTAGTTCGGTTATTTCCTTTTCTCTGTGCGGGAGTGTTTCAGGGACATAGGTTGATCGCAGGAGGTCGCGATTGGTGAAGAGTTTGTTCGCTTGAAGGATGCGATCAAACAGATGCTGAACGTCATTGAGGTTCTGCAGTTGATGTGTTGGTTCCGATGCAGTTTCTAGTGATGTAATATCTGACATGGTTTTCTCCTCACCCGAGAGCGTTTCCTCTGAAGAATAGCAATGTTCCAGTGGAAAACAAGCCCTGGAAAAATATATGGCATTGTGGGTTTAAAAGGCTGTTGATTTTTTTCAAGAGAGCAGTCAGTTGTCCGGTTTATTCTTACTTGGTTTTTTTTATCTTACTTGAATGAGAAAAACGTTGGTAATCAATAATTCTCTTCATACGATTTGTAGAGAAAATATAAATAATAATAATAAATAATTTTCAAACCATCAAAGTCTGGGGGAAAGTGTATGAAAATTAAGGAGCCATCGTGATTTGACAGATCTTGGACCAGATCGAAGAAAAAAGGAGCATATGCGCTTTCTGATGCAGAACTCCTTGCGATTGTGCTTGGTTGGGAGAACAAGACTGAGAACGCTATTGATCTGTCGTACGGGATGTTTAAGGACTGTAATATCAATAAAAATGTGTAAGTCGAGCAGGAAGCAAATATGACAACAGGAGAAAAATTAAGTAAAATATTATAGTTTTCCCCCCATTTTGATATATCTCGATTGTTCTCTATTTTTATCTATAAGCTGATTCTCTAACAATACTGAGGAGTTTTTTTCCCCTTTCATACAAGTCATGGTATGTTAGTAATTCAATATTTGGTAAATAACTAGATAATAATCGTCTATCATATATTTTATCTGTTTTTTCTTTTCCGATTACAATAATTGCTTTTGGCTTGAGTACATTACTTAAATTTGCTATTTCACATGCACGTAAATATGTAATCACTTGTCCCAATGCCTCTGTTAATTTAACATTTGGTTTATTTCTTTTATTGGTTCTTTTATCAAATAAATTTTCATTTGGACCTTTTAATTCAACTAAATCCCAAAAACCATCATATCTCTTCAATGCTAAATCTAATTCAAAATCATTTTTTCCTGGAGGAAATTTCACTTTTGACTCAAATTTTAGATATTCTAATCCAAATAACCAAAAAGCATCGTTTTCAACTAAAAATTTATGAATTTCAGTTTCATTTGAATTATCATCGTTGATAATTTTAATAAATTTTTTTAAAACGTTATCATATTTTTTAATATGATCTTTCATCATACTTATTCTTTTTTTGAATACTTCTAATTGAACATTTTTTACAGATTCTTCTGTTTTTAATTTTTTAATTTCTTTACGAAGAGCAGAAAATTTTTGTATATTTTTAGTTAATTTCTCATATTCTTTAACCGGAAGAAAAATAAAATTGGGATCTTGCATCCTGACATCTACAATTAAATCCATAATTGCCGATACAGAAGACCATTCCCCGGAGGATCTTATGTTATATTGACTGCGTATTCTCCAATATTTTTTATGTTTATTCTTCTCGTCATTTATTGCTCGCCATTTAACTATTCTCATGATTATTTTTTCAGTTGGAATATTAGTTTCTCGATCTAACTCTTTACATTTATCTACGGTATAAAGCCATACATTGTTAATTGATCTTCCGACGACATATCTATCAACAAGAAAATATGATTTACTTTCGAGAAATTTTCTTCCACCATAACTTTTAATTAAAGTCATACAAGATTAATAGAATAATTAATGTTATAAACTTTTACATGAAAGTGTTTTCATTATAAGAAATGTAATTTAAAAATAAAAATGATTGGCGGTTTTTAGAAAAAAGGGGCATAATACGAATTATTATAAAGATTATTTATCTAACGTACTTCATGACGTTTCAAACACCAATTACAATATTTGAAGCTATTGAAAATATTGAGAACAATCGTTATTTGTTACCTGCCATCCAAAGAGAATTTGAATGGAAACACAGGAAAATTGAATGGCTGTTCGATTCAATCATGAGAAAATATCCCATTAGCTCTTTCTTATTTTGGCGAATCGAAGGAAAAACAAAAACAGCCTATAAATTTTACAAGTTTTTAAGGGAGTATCGCGAAGAATTTAAAACGCATAACGAAGAAATAAATACCGATGGATATCCTGATTTTACGGCGGTTCTTGACGGACAACAAAGACTTGCATCCTTGTATATTGGATTAAAAGGAAGCTATGCATATAAAAAACCGCGAGTATGGTGGGAAGATACAGAATATTCCATCCCAACAAGACATTTATATCTTAATATCTTAGAATCTTTAAAAGATGAAGAAGATGGCCGAATCTACGAATTCAATTTTTTAACCAAATCCGAATATGAAGAAGATACAAAAAAATGGTTTAGAGTTGGGAAAATCTTGGAATTAAGAAATAATTTTCAATTTAATAAATTTCTAGATGAAAATAACTATAAAAATAATGAATTTACTTATGAAACTTTATCCAGATTACAGGAAGTCATACATACGGAGAGAATATTAAATTATTTTTTGGAAACAGAACAAGATATTGATAAAGCATTAAATATTTTTATCAGAATCAATAGCGGAGGAGAACCCTTGGATTTCTCAGATTTATTAATGTCTATTGCAGTTGCCAATTGGGATAAAAAAGATGCAAAGAAGGAAATAAATAAATTGGTTGATGAAATAAGAGATAGAGGTTTCTTTATAACTAAAGATCTTGTACTAAAGACATACCTTCTTTTATACAGCAAGGACATTCGATTTAAAGTTACAAATTTTAATAGAAATAATGTAAAAAACTTTGAAAATGAATGGGAAAAAATAAGCCTTTCAATTTATAAAACATTTGAATTAATTAAAGATTTTGGCTTTGTAGAATCGACTCTCACTTCCAAAAATGCATTGTTACCAATAATATACTATCTATATCACAGAGATATCGCAGAGGAATTTGTATCCAGAAAAGAGTTCGAGGAAGATAGAAAGATAATAAATCGATGGCTCCATGTAGTCTTAATTAAAAGAACATTTGGGGGGCAAGCAGATCAAATTCTTTCTAGTATCAGAACAGTTTTTACAGATGATATTAATAAAGAATTTATTAAACAAAATATGATTAAATTTCCATTTACGCAAATTCAAGATAAATTACGAGGAACAACAAAAGATATTACAATTGACGATAATTACATCGAAAATCTACTAAAAACACGAAAAGATGATGGACTAACTTTTTCGATTTTGGCTTTACTTTACCCCCATTTAGATTATAGAAATGGAGATTTTCATAAAGATCATCTGCATCCGCATTCTTATTTCAAGGAGAAGGTTTTAAATGCAAAAAAAATTGACAATAGCAATTTTGATTTCTATTTAGATGTTGAAAATAATGATAGTATTTTAAATTTACAACTATTGGATTCAAATGAAAATGAATCTAAACAAGATGGAGATTTGAAAGAATGGGTAATCAAAGAAAGTAAAAAACAAAATCTTAGTGTAGAAAAATTTTGTGAGAATCATGGGATACCAAATGTATTGGAATTCGAGAAATTCCCTGAATTTATTAAAAAAAGAAAAGAATTACTGGCTTCTAAACTAAAAAAGAGTATTAATTAACAAACTATATCACCTATTGCTAGAGATATACTTGGGGAGTAGAATGTGATGAGCGAAATGTTGCTATTCATTTCATCGAAATCGCATGTTACAAATTGGCTAAATAATATAAAGTTACAACAATTTAGAAATAAGATTTTTGTGTTGGAGGGTATCTAAATGGTGGAAGAAGAAGTTCCCAAAGAAGATGAGTTATCTGTTCAGGAAGAACGAGCACAATATGGCCTGGAGAAACCAAAGTCAAAAGACACAGCTCGTTTGATTTGGGCATCGAAACCACGAAAAGAACCAAATGTGAAGGATCTGGAGTTTCAGACAGCTGAAGAGGTATTTCCCAATATTGCTGAGGTACGAGATAAAAAATTGGATAGTTACATGATCGAAAAGAGGGAGATTCCTGAAAAACCTAATCGATTGATTTGGGGAGATAATCTCCTTGTAATGCAAGCGCTTCTTGCACAGGGATACGAAGGGCAGATTGATTTGATTTATATTGATCCACCGTTTAATACAGGAGAGAATTTTAATTTTTCTAGTTTAGTAAAAGTCGGAGCGCTAGAGTTCGAAAAAGAATTACCTGTAAATGAAAGATTAGCTTATACGGATACATGGGAACGGGGACGAGACAGTTTTTTAGATATGATGTTCCCTAGATTATATTTAATGAAAAGATTATTATCTGAAAAGGGAAGTATTTATGTACATTGCGATGAAAATATGAGTCATTATATCAAAGTTATATTAGATGAAATATTTGGAGGTCATTCTTTTAGAAACGAGATAATCTGGCAAAGAACCGATCCTCATAATGATGCAATAAAGAAGTACGGAAACATACATGATGTGATATTATATTATGCTTTTGAAGGAGCCATTTATAATTGGAGGGCAATTACAACTGATCTCTCTTCGGCAGCTCTTAAGGAATATTCCTGGATGAAATTATCTGATGGTCGTATTGTAAAAAAAACAAATCCATTGCCTGAGGGTGCACGAATTATCAAACTCAATGATGCTTCTCAAAAAGGAAATAATCCTGAACGAAGGTTTGTATGGCGAGGGGTGAGTCTGAAAGCAGGAATTCAATGGATGGGGACACACAAAGAGATGGAAGAGATGTTGATATCAGGAGAATTGTTTCTTCCAAAATATCCTCGGGGAGCTAGGAGATGCAGAGTTGGATATCTGGATGAAAGAGAAAAAATTGGGCAAGTAATTCAAGATATTTGGCAAGATGTTGGAAGAATGAAAGGCGGAACTGGACAATATCCAACACAAAAACCAGAAAAATTAATTGAGCGAATCATAAACGCTTCGACAGGTCCTTCAAGCATTGTAGCTGATTTTTTCTGCGGTTCAGGAACAACAGCAACAGTTGCAGAAAAGCTTGGTAGAAGATGGATTACAACAGATATTTCAAAGACTGCAATTCAAGTTACAAGAAATAGATTAGTCAATGAAAATGCCAAACCGTTTCTTATTCAAAACCTTGGTTATTATCAGCGTCAATTAATCTATGCCAAAGAAATCAAACTTAAAGAAATGTACAACATTATTCTTAAACTATACGGAGCAACACCAAGATTGGACTGGCAAGGATTTGGCATATCAAAAGAAGACAATAAAACCCTTGTTTTCGTATGTGAACCAGATAGACCTATGACTGGTAAAAAAGCTGTTGAACTAGCCAAAATGACAAAAACAGCGGATGGTAAGGGATACCGACGTTTAATCATTCTTGCATGGGATTACGATTATGATTTTGATGATACGTTTTCTAAACTAGCAAAGATATGGAAAGATAAAAGTCAACTGTCGGATGTTGAATTCAAAATAATTCCATCTGATGTTTACAAATATCTCAGAAGCACGAAAGTAGGAGATCCGGAACTCGCTAACAAAATCATCTTCTTTCAGAAACCGTATATCCGATTAAGTGAACCACAAATTATAGAAAGAACGGAAGAAGGGATACGGGTTAAAATTATAATTGAACAGTATGTTTTTATGGATATTCCCGTCAAAGATGAAACTAAACGACCGGAAATC
>Ga0315275_10001665_pt1 | contig 19745 bp, 20 predicted proteins | sample YL17G03_0_MG_FD_205557 | JGI IMG/M metagenome (GOLD analysis project Ga0315275, IMG submission 205557) | Sediment microbial communities from Yellowstone Lake, YNP, Wyoming, USA - YL17G03_0 | ecosystem: Environmental > Aquatic > Freshwater > Lake > Sediment | place: USA: Wyoming | collected...
ATTATCCAGAGCGTAGCGTGGGATTATTATCCAGAGCGTAGCGTGGGATTATTATCCAGAGCGTAGCGTGGGATTATTATCCAGAGCGTAGCGTGGGATGCTTCGCATCTACCAATATTTTTAATAATTTTATTTTCGAATTTTATAATAATGAGTTAGTAATATCGACCATTTTGAATATGCCTGCAAACCTGGTCCGTACCCCATTTATCAGAGGGATTTAGATACAACCGTCCGTGAAGAACTGATCCAGTAAGAACTTTACCGGTTTACCGTTCATGATGATGTCAATCAGCATCTGCATAAAGGGCATCTGACGGCTGGTCAGGATGCCGTGCGCTTCCAGCCTGGGCAGCGCCTTGGCCATTTGCATCACCATCAGTGCGGCTTCCAGGGTTTCGCCTTCCATCAACTTGATGGCCTGTTGATAAGTTTTTCCCTCACCCAAAAGCTTGCCCAGCAGGCTGGAACGCCCGCCCTGGCAGGTGACGAACAGATCGCCCGCACCCGGCAGCCCGTAGGCGAAGGCCGGGTTGCCGCCGGTCAATTCCAGAATACGCTGTATTTCAATACAGCCCTGTGCGAACAGCGCAGCAGCTAAATTATGCATGTATGCGCCGGCTTCGTCGACGCCGCCGGAACTCGACAGAACACCATTGGCAATACCCACGCCGGTGGCATAGGCGTTCTTCATCGCAACTGCAGTTTCCAGCCCTTGAATGTCATTAGTGGTCCAGACGTGGTAATAATCCGTGCGGAAGGCATCAGCCATGTGACGTGCTGCTTCAATCTCGCGGCAGCCGAAATACACACAGCTTTGACGCCGACCAGCCAGTTCACCTGCTATACACGGACCGCCAATGGCTGCCAAAGAAACGTTATTTTTAACCGATTCCGGCAGTTCAGATCGCAGCACTTCCGGCAGGATGAGTAGATTACCTTCAGGGTCCGCTTCCATTCCTTTGGTAATGGCAATCACCTTGTCTCCTGGTTTAAGGTAAGGTGACAGGGTTTGTCCGGTCCAGCGCACGCCCATTGAGTTCACACCGCTGACAAAAAAATCCACCCCTTCAATGGCTTTTCCAATTTCCTCAATAAAATAAGGAGTAACATTTTTAGGAAGCTGGCGCTTAAGCCGCGGATGAAACCTGCTTTCCTTGCAGCTTTGAATTATGGCATGGTCAAGATGGGTGCCAACAAGGCGGATTTCATGCCCGTTATCGCTCAAAGGCCAGGAAGTAGCGCTGCCCATCACTCCCGCGCCGAGAATCATTACATTCATTTTTAAATTCCTTTCATTTAAAGGATTTCATCCAATCGCGTTTGCGCATCCAAAGATACATACTCAGCGGCAAACCAAAGAAGATAACTAACACAATATAGAACGCCAGACCGCCGGTCCAGTAATTCAATTGATTGCTCGGACCAAAAAAATTCATGCCAAAGAAACCAGTCAGAAAGGACAGCGGCATGAACAGGGTGGTGATGATAGTCAGGGTCTTCATAATATCGTTAAGGCGGTTGTTGACCACAGATAAATAGGTATCCAGCACGCCCGTGACAAGGTCGCGCAGGCTTTCGGTGATGTCATGGACGCGCACCAGGTGGTCGTAAACATCACGGTAATACATACGTTCTTTCTGCCCGACCACTTCAAAGTCACCTCGTGAAAGCTTGTTAAGCACCTCCCGCTGTGGAGCAACGATGCGCCTCAGATTCAGTAGTGTACGCTTGATGCTAAAAATTTGTTGCAGCAGCTTATTGTCCGGCTTTTCCATCACCATGTCTTCAATAGATTCGACATCCAGGTCAATCCGGTCAATCATGGACATGTAATCATTAGCCAGCTCATCCATGATTTGGTAGAGGATGTAATTGCAACCGCGCAGAAGCCGGCGCTCATCACGCTGAAAATTACTCCAAACCAGATCTATGGCATGGATCTCTTCAGGATGGTACGTGACGATGTAATTTTTTCCAATGAAAACATCCAGTTCAATGGATTTATCAATATCCTCCAGGGGTTGGTCGGGTCGCACCGCGATCAGCGCCATGTAAAGGTAATCCTCCCAATCGTCAATTTTGGGGATATGCGTTTCCACCAGCGCATCATCCACCGATAAAGGGTGAAACTTGAATTCATCGGTGAGAATGTGGCGGCTGTCCACAATGGATTCCGAGTTGAGGTCCACCCAAATCAGCGATTCCGGATTCCGAAGTTCTTCACGAAATTCCACCAGATCGTTGGTGGCTGTAACCCCTTTGCCATTTTTCGCGATAAGTATGCGCATTATTTTTCTTTCTCCCTGTCTTTAGCGATGCTTATTCCCGCTTCTTAAAAAATTCTGTGATCAATTCGTTATATTCACCGCTTACATACATCTGGCTGTGATGCCTGGTGAGGAAGTTCTCGGGATGATCCAGGCCGCCAAATCCGAATTTCCGGTAGAGCCCGTGCGCGTGGTCGGTTCCTAACATCCACCTGCGCAGAATCATCAATTCAGGGTGTTCGAGAATAAAATTTATCAGTGTGACCGAAAGTCCCTTGCCGCGGTATTCATCTATGATGAACACATCAGTAAGCCAGGCGAAGGTGGTGTAATCGGTTATCACGCGCCCAAACCCGACCTGCTTGCCCGATTGGTGATACACGCCAAAGCAAAGTGAATGGTTAACCATGCGTTTAAATACTTTGTAGGGAAGTCCCTGGCTCCAATAAGCCTTGTTGGCCAGCCAGTTATGGGTAAAAACCAAATCCAGTCTGGCCGGGTCGGAACTAAAGATAAACTCTCCTTCTTGATATTCTTTGACCGGATTAAACGGGTTCATGAAATCTCCAGATTTTTATTTCAAACGGATTTTAACATTATAAAAGTGCCTTCATCTGAATCAATTTATTACGATAAATAAATTATTAAAAACTCCCAAAGACTATAGCCTGGGATTTTAGATGGTAAACTTACAAGGCAATTTACTAAATAAGGAAGTATCCATCATGAGAGTTGTTTACCCGTTTACCGCGATTGTTGGTCAGGAACGAATGAAGCGTGCCCTGATCTTAAATGCTGTTGAACCGCGTATTGGCGGCGTGCTAATCCGCGGGGAACGCGGCACCGCCAAATCCACTGCGGCGCGCGCGCTGGCAGCTCTGCTGCCAAACGTAAAGGTAGTTGAAGACTGTCGTTTTGCCTGTGACCCGGAACACCCGGAAACCTGGTGTACCGAATGCCGCGAACGCGCTTCCAAAGGGGAGGAACTGCCGGTAGCCATCCACCGCACGCCTTTTGTTGACTTGCCTGTTTCCGCCACCGAGGACCGTGTGGTGGGCACATTGGATATTGAATCTGCCATCCAACGCGGTGAGCGGCGTTTTGAAGCCGGCATTCTGGCGGCAGCCAACCGTGGTTTGCTGTACATTGATGAAGTCAACCTGCTGGATGACCATGTGGTGGATGTGCTTCTGGATTCTGCCGCGATGGGCATGAACATAGTGGAACGTGAAGGCATTTCTTTCACGCACCCTGCCCGCTTTATTTTGGTGGGTACCATGAACCCCGAAGAAGGCGAGTTACGGCCACAGCTCCTTGACCGTTTCGCGCTCTCTGTGGATATCCATGGCATCCGAATTGCGCGCGAACGCGTGCAAATCATGGAACGCAACCTGGCTTTTGAGCAGGATGCCGAGGCTTTTCGACAGGAATGGCTGCCGCGCGAAGAAGAACTCTCACATAAAATTGAAAAAGCCCGCAGGATCATTGACCTGGTAAAGCATACCGACCGCAACCTTTTGGCCATTGCCTCTCTGACTGCTTCGCTAAATGTAGACGGCCACCGCTCCGACTTGGTTATCCTTAAGGCTTCCCGTGCGCATGCCGCGCTGGAAGGCCGTACCTCTATTAACGACATGGATATTGCTATCGCTGCGGAGCTGGCATTGCCACATCGCATGAAGGGCGGACCACAACAGCAAAATGAAATGGGCGTGGAGCAGATCAGCCAACAATTAGAACAACTGGTCGGTTCGCAAGGTGAAGATAGCGAACCGTCAGATAAAGAAAGAGAACCTCAAGAGGAATCTGATGCCCCAAAAAAAGTATGAGGGGGGATGAGCCGGGCGAGCTTCCATCTCAGGAAGGTGAAGTCCCTGTCCCCCCCCAGAACGTCTTCGAACAATTTAACGCCAACTGGTGGGAGGGCGGACAGAAAGTAAAAACAGGCGAAGCCTTTATCCCGCGTAAATTGGATACACCGCTGGATAAAATGGTGCGCAGCATCGGCGGCAGGCGTTCACGCACCCAGACCGAGCGCAAGCGCGGACGTTACGTTCAGTCACGCCCGGCCAATGGTGATACGTATGACCTGGCTTTTGACGCAACCCTGCGCGTGGCAGCTCCTTTCCAGAAAAAGCGCAAGGATGAAAATGACAAAGTCGCTTTTCATGTTAAGCCGAGCGATTACATGAAAAAGATACGCGTGCGCAAAGCGGCAAACCTGATCCTGTTTGTGGTGGACGCTTCCTGGTCTATGGCGGTTGCAGAACGCATGAGCGCCACCAAGGGCGCCATTATGTCCCTCTTAACCGATGCTTATCAGCGCCGAGACAGGGTAGGGCTGATCGTTTTCCAGAAAGACCGTGCGACCCTGGTGATGCCTCCGACCAATTCCATCCAGTTGGCGCAGCATGCACTGAGCAATATTCCGGTAGGCGGCAAAACCCCGCTCTCTGCCGGATTGCAAATGGCTTACGATATTCTCAAACGTGAAGCCATCCTTCATCCGGATGTGATGCCGCTGCTGATTGTACTGACTGATGGAGCAGGGAACGTTTCATTGGGTAATTACGCGCCGCTGGAAGAATCGCATCAAATCGCAGATATGATTAAAAAGGAAGATGTTCCTGCTGTTGTCATCAATATGGAATCAGCCACTTATGACCAGGGACTAGCGCTGGAATTGGCCAACCACCTGGACGCACCCTGCCTTTCTATCAGCGAATTGAGAGCTGAACATCTCTATATGGCTGTCCGCCAAGCGAGTGACGAGCTTAAGCGCGGCGATAACTGATTTGGTTTAAACGCATGCCGCCTGGAGATTATCTGATTTACAATTGGTCAACCGGATTTATTGACTATGCTTGAAAAGCTAAAGCAATTTGACAGAACGCGGTTGATTCTTGGTGTTGTGATCCTTGCGACTATTCCCTGTTATTGCCTGGGATTGATATTGTTATGGAACGCGAACCTCGAACGCGCTCAAAAAACGCCTACCGCCACCCCAACCCTGGAAGGTACAATGCAGGGTTCTATCACCCCCACATTCACGCTTCCAGCTATGACTGCGACAACTACTTCAACACCAACTACAACAACCACTTTCACACCAACCATAACCTATGTGCTCCCACCAACCCGCACTATCTCCCCCTCTCCTTCGCCGTTGCCAACTGACACTCCTATACCATCGCCTACTCCTGCGGATACGCCTATACCATCCCCAACCATTACACCAACTGAACCCACCAGTACTTTGGCACCCAACGTTACGCCCTGAAATAATTGTATAATCCTGTGCTTTTTATTTAAGAAAATAAGTTGTGTAAAAAATTGATAAAAAAGTGAACCGTATGATGAAAAATCCGCGAAATGTAAATCTAAAGCAGGCTGGCCGGATGGCGATTGCAGTTTTAATACTGGCTGTTGTAGTATTAGCTGGTTGTCAGGGGCAATCCATCCTTGATTCCGTATTTCCGCGCCAGGAAGAAGCGCTTGGCTTACCGCAGCCAACCGCCATTTCCACTGATTCTCCTGCTGCACGACAACTTCCCACAACTTCAATTCCTGCAATCATCAATCTGACAGTATGGGTATCCCCACAATTTGACCCTGAGGCCGAATCCGAAGCAGCCGATTTGCTAAAAAGCCAATTAAAAGAATTTTCCAGGAACAATCCCCCGGTTAATCTGGAAGTGCGGGTCAAGTCAGCATCCGGACCGGGAGGTATTATGGAAACGCTTACCAGCGCCAGCGCTGTGGCCCCAGATGCTTTGCCTTCTCTTGTGCTTATTTCCCGTTCTGACATGGTTCAAGCGATCTCTAAAAACTTGGTAATTCCAATTGAAAGTTTATCCGAAATTCACGATAATAATGACTGGTTTGACTTCTCGAAGGAATTGGGTAGTTTCCAGGGAACCATGTTTTGCTTGCCCCTCGCGGCCAATGCCTTGGGTTTGGTCTACTGGAACACAAGTTTTAACAGTGACCAACCATCTTGGGAAGAAGTAATCCGCCAGTCAGAAAAACTCCTGTTTGCTGCGGGAGATCCGGAAGCATTGACAACACTGGCGCTTTACCAATCGGCCGGTGGTCATATTTCAGATAAGACAAGTCAATCCATTCTGAATGCTGATGCTCTGACCATGGTTTTAGCCAGCTATGCTAACGCAGCACGGTTACAACGCATCCCCAATGCGATTTTAGACTATCAAACTGATGAACAAGTCTGGGAAGAATTTCTTTCCAATAATAATAGAGAGGCAGTCCTGACCTGGGCAAATCATGTCCTGGTAAATCCAAAAACCCTGAAACTGGCATTGTTGCCAAGTCTGGGAGAAGACCCTTACACGCTGGCAGGGGGGTGGGTTTGGTGCATGGTAGAACCGCACGAGCAGAATAGAATATCAGGTATGATGTTAATGGAGTATTTGGTTGAGTCAGAATTTCTGGCAGAATGGGCGCCTGTTTCAGGATATTTACCGGTCCGGCCATCCTCAATAAAAGGATATGAGGGTAGTGAGCTACAAAATACAATATCAAAAATTCTGCTTTCGGCACATGTAAGACCGGATAAAATTCAGGCGATGGAAATTGGAGCCGAAATTAAAATTGCCATATCTGATGTGCTGCAACGATTGAATACGCCCGAAGAGAGCGCTATCAATACAGTAAAACGTTTGGAGGTATTAAAGACCCAATGAAATTAAACCTGCAAACTATCCGACAAAGTCTTCGTAAGAAATTACCACGATGGATCAATCTTCAGAACCTGGTATTTGCTTCAGTAATCATTGCTTTTATCATTATTATCATTTGGAGTGAAGATATCTCGCACTTCTTTGAAACAATACGGCTCAACGACGTTCAAACTACACCAACTCCCACCATCCTGCCTGGCACACCAACACCGGTTCCGGCGGAATGGCTGGCCAGTGCACAGCAAACAAATGGTATCATTTTTGGCGCGGTGATCATTATTTTGCTGATTATCGCTGGCACCCTGGGTATAATAATCCGGGACAGACCCCAATAATTTTCTGATTTATTTAAAAACAAACACAATGTTGCAGGAGCAACCTTTTTTATTCATGTGCGTATATAGTAGTTGTGAAAATTATTTTAAGGAGAGATGTAATGCGTAATTCAGTTACTAAGAGTTTCAAGTGGTTACTCGCACTTAGTATGGTTCTGCTGCTCGTATTAAGTGTAATTGGCTCTGTGAGTGCAGCAGAATTCCCCAAGGGTGAGACTATCCCTGCGGGTGAGACCATCGAAGATGATGTCTTTATCTCCGGTGAGAATGTGGTCATTGATGGTACTGTAAATGGCATGCTCTTCGCCACAGGTGCCAAAGTGACTTTAAATGGCACGGTAATTGGAGATGTGCTATTAATGGGTGAAACCATTGTTGTCAGCGACACAGCCGTGATTGAAGGCAACCTGTTTATTGCCGGTGGCAAACTGACTGTCAACGGGCAGGTGAGCGGTTCAGTCTTTGGCGGTTCCTCTGCTTTGGAAATGGGCGCGAATGCTCTGGTTGGCCGCAATTTCTATTATGGAGGCTTCAGCCTGAGCACCGCTGAAGGTTCGCGCGTCAGCAAAGACCTGTATATGGGTGGTTACCAGGCCATGCTTTCAGGCGCTATTGACCGAGACCTGACATTCGCCGGCGCAGCAGTTGAATTGAACAGCACCGTCGGACGCAATGTGACCCTGGACGTTGGAAAAGTGGAAGAAGCTCAAGAGGCTAATTCATGGATGGCTTTCAATCCATATATCAGCCGCTATGTATCCACAACCATCCAGCCTGGCATTCGTGTTTCAGACTCCGCTTCAATTGGCGGCAAAATGACCTATACCAGTTCAGTGGATGTGACTTCCAAACTTGACACTGTGACCTCAGGCTCAGTGGTTTATCAAACCCCTGTTCCTTATGAAAAGAACGAGTCTAAATTTGAATCCAAGAAGCAAGTTAAGGAATTTGACCGCCGTTCAATCCCTGGTGTCTTCCTGGGTGCCGCAGCGTTGAATGTTGCTCGTAACTTCCTGAAATTCTTTGCCCTTGGCGCACTGGCGCTGTGGCTGCTAGCAGCCCCTTTCAAGAAGCTGGCTGACGCGGCTTACGCTGATCCCCTCAAAGCTATTGGCTGGGGCTTTGTTCTGATCGCTATTGGCTTCCTGGCAGTATTCATTGTGCCGCTGATCTTCGTACTGGTCGGCATCCTGCTGGGCTTCCTCAGCCTGGGTGGCCTGCTGTTCTTCTGGTTTGGCATTGCCGGTACTGCGCTACTACTTGCATTCATGCTGTTCTTCTTCGCGGTCTTCACGCTCAGCAAGATATTGGCTGCCTACCTGTTTGGCAAATGGCTGATGAAAGGTTTATTCAAACAGGAAACCGAGAAACCCTGGCTCAGCCTGCTGCTGGGTGTGTTCCTGTATGTGCTCATCCGAGCTATTCCGATAGTTGGCTGGCTGGTCGCATTGACAGCTGCCTTGTTCGGCATGGGTGCTTTCTGGCTGGCTTATCTGCAAAAGAAAACGGCATAAAACCGATTTCAACGATCTAAGACTCCCTGAAAATTTTTAGGGAGTCTTTTTATTCTGGAAGTGCTCAGAGGATTTTTTATCCTGACCAAAGATGGTTGAAAAAGTCAATAATCTCTGACAATTTGTTGACCTCTTATTTATGATTACCAGAGTACTATTAATTTGGAAATCAGGCTATAAATCCTGTTCAGAAAATGAAGGTTAAAGGTAAAGGCGGTTGAAATGAAAAAACAAATTCTAAGACTAACGATCGGTGTAATATTAATAGCACTCCTGGCAGCTTGCAGCGCCCCTGTTGCAGGCACGACTCCTGTAGAGTCGAAACCCGTGGAACAGGCTGCGAGTGGGAGTATTGATATTCAAATGAAGAGTTTTGCTTTTAATCCGAAAGAAGTAACCGTAAAAGCAGGCACCAAGGTCACCTGGACTAATATGGACAGCGCAGGTCATGATGTTAAAGCAGCGGACGGCAGCTGGGGTTCGGATACGCTTAATAACGGGCAGACTTACAGCAAGGTATTTGATAAAGAAGGCACTTACCCATATGTGTGCACTTTCCACTCTGGAATGGCCGGTACAATTGTCGTTACCCCGTAATTGTCTTGACCATTTGTGAGGATTTGATCACTTTCAAGATTGTTGAAAGCTGATGTAGGTAAAAAAAAGGAAAGGTTTTCCGGATCTTTTCGGTAAGCCTTTCTTTTACTTTAATAACCCATAAATCTGACCTTTTCTGTATAATCAGGTAAATTAACTGATGAGGAAATTTATGCGCCGGGAACTGCTCACTTGGGATGACATAGACAAGTTGATAGATCATATGATTCCTCAATTCAACGTTGAATTTGAAGGAATGGTAATGATCACACGCGGGGGGATTGTTCCCGGGGGGCTGCTGGCTACCGCACTTCAACTGGAAAATATCTTGACAGCAGCAGTTGATTTTCCCGCCGAGGCTGACATGGATTCTTCTCGCCAGTCTTCGCGTTTTCTGGCCTGGCCGAAATTTATCCAGTTCCCTGATGACCAGGTTTTGGCGGCGCGGCGTGTTCTTATTGTGGATGATGTGTGGGGTTCCGGCAGGACCATCGCCGCAGTGAAAAACCGCATAGTGGGCGCTGGAGGGTTGCCTTATACATGCGTTCTGCATTTCAATCCTTATCGCAACTTGTTTGGCAACTTACGCCCTGATTATTATGGTGCGGTAACAGATGCTTTTATTGTGTATCCCTGGGAGAACCCGCGCGGTCCGGAAGGCGCTTTTCTGGGTGGCTTGGATTAGTAAGTTAATTAGCTAACAAGATCTTTAAATAAGCTTCAACCATTTGATCAAGGCTAAAGAAAATTTCAGCGCGTTTCCTGGCTGAAATCCGGTATTGCGGCAATTGTTCAAGCACACCCATGGCAGCTTTTGCCAAAACTCCAGTTATGGGTGCTTCCAACTTCCAGTAATCAGAACCATAGGGTACAACCATCCCACCATCTTCACCAACCAATTCAGGGATGGAGCCTGTTGCATAACCGACCACTGGCAAGCCGCATGCAAGTGCTTCGACAACTGAGTTCGGGCAGGCAGCGTTAATCTCCGCCGGAAAGAGCAAGTGGGCGCTTCTGTCAAAGTCGGGAATTCGCTCATGCGGCACTATCCCCAGCCAATTCACTAAAGCTAGGCCGCTGCCAGATATTTGTTTGCTCAAATCCTCGGGAACATTCCCCGCAATTGCCAATTCCACTTTTTTGCCAAGATACTCTGATAACTGGTTGGCAAATTCCACCGCATTAAGCAGGTCGCGCTCATGGCCGCCTTTAAAACTACCTTCTACAACCATAATGCGGATAAAATCATTCGAAATAGAAACACCGCCGGAAGGGTTGAAAGTCGCAAGGTTTACGCCGTTATGAATTACCGCGGAAGGTTTATTTATTTTTCCATAAACGCGATTCCACCAATCCCGCGTAAATTCGCTCTGATAAACGATCGCATTCGTGAACCAGCGGCGAATAAACGCCAACTGCATGTTCATACGCTCTGATCGCAAGTAATGATGTAACCCGGTGGCGCGGCGTTTATGCAGCCAGTTCATACCGTCCAAACGCTGCACCACGCTGATTCCCCTGCGTTTTGCTTCCAGCAAAGCACCCAGGTCTCGGGTAGCCCCGGTGATAAGCAGCGTGCGGGTGTCTTCCCGGGAAATGTTATGGTGCGTTTCAATCCCTCGGGCAGCCAGGCCAGCTTTCAACTTTGATTGGAAGGATGACGGACCGCCGGTGGTATTCAGTTGTGGAAGCATGCAGATGGATGAATTGGGCATTGATTTCCCAGATTTCTGGATATGTTTGGCTGGAATTATACATGCTAAGATTTATTAGTCACAAATTAAAGATACAATTGGGCAATTAAAAATGACAGACTATCATCGTATTGTTGTAAAAATTGGAACATCATCCTTAACAGGCGGCAGTAAAAAGCTAAACCTGCCGCACGTCACCGCTTTGGCGCAGCAAATTTCCACACTGATGGACCAAGGCAGGCAGATCGCTCTGGTCTCTTCAGGTGCCATTGCTGTGGGACGGGAACGGTTGGATTACCCGGATTTACCCAAGTCAATCCCTGGCAAACAAATGCTGGCAGCGGTTGGCCAGCCGCGCCTGATGGCAGTATACGATCAGCTTTTCGGAATATACGGTCGAGGAGTGGCACAGGTGCTGCTGACGCGCGAGGATATCAGTGACCGTAAACGGTATTTAAATGCACGTGCCACCCTGGAAGCGTTACTGGACCACGGGGTTGTTCCGGTCATTAATGAAAATGATACCGTCGCCACAGATGAGATTCGCATAGGCGATAATGATAACCTGTCCGCGTTGGTTGCCAACCTGATTGAGGCCGACCTTTTAGTATTATTGACTGACCAAGTTGGATTATTTTCTGCCGATCCAAATAAAGACCCTTCCGCTGGGTTGATTGAACAAATTGATACGCCTGAAATTTCCGAGGCTATATGGAAAGCTGCGGGTGGCAGCCGCACCGGGCTTGGAATCGGCGGGATGCTGACCAAGCTACAAGCAGCGGAAACCGCGCGCAGATCAGGTACACAGGTGGTAATTGCAAAAGGGGACTTGCCTGAGGTGTTGATCAGGCTGGTAAAAGATGAGCGCATTGGCACCCTCATCCTGCCGGCCGTAGACAAGCTGGAAAGCCGCAAACGTTTTATGCTGGCTGGAGCCAGCTCGAGGACTTTTATTAAGGTGGACGAAGGCGCCGCGAAGGCCCTGTTGGCAGGTGGCTCTTTATTGCCAGTGGGCGTAACTGGAACACAAGGGAATTTTGAACGCGGTGATATCGTCAAGGTGAAAGATCCTGAAGGAAAAGACTGCGCTATTGGACTTTCGAATTATTCAGTTGCCGATTTGCAGAAAATTAAAGGCCGACGATCATCGGAAATTGAAATCCTCCTCGGGTATGCTTATGGTGACGAGATTATCCATCACAACAATATGACCATCTTGGCAGGGAAGAAATGACTGATATTTTGGTTATGTGCCGTGCGGCAAAAGCAGCCAGCCGCAGTCTGGCGCTTTCAAGTACAGAACAAAAAAATCTGGCGCTGGGCACGCTGGCGGAATGGCTGCGTGAAAATCAAAATCAAATCATTGCGGAAAATCAAAAAGATATTCAATTGGCTCGACAAGCGGGATTAGATGAAGCGACAATTGATCGGCTCACGCTTACGCATGAACGAATTGAGTCAATAGCTTCTGATTTGGGTAACATAATCAACCTTCCTGACCCGGTGGGCGAAATTTTTGAAGACGAGACTTTTCCCAATGGTCTGCGGCTGCGTAAACAGCGCGTGCCGTTGGGTGTAATCGCGGTGATCTATGAATCCCGTCCAAACGTGACCATAGATGTCGCTTCGTTGGCATTAAAGAGCGGTAACGCAGTGATTCTACGTGGCGGGAGTGAAACACTAAACAGCAATCGGGCACTCGTTAACGGTATCCACCTATCCCTGCGATTAGCAGGGCTGGAGGATAATGTGGTGCAATTCATCAATGATCCCTCCAGAGAGTACGTAAATCAGTTAATGAAAATGCACCTGTATGTGGATATGCTCATCCCACGCGGTGGGGCTGGGCTGCACACCTTTTGCAAGGAAAACTCCACGATTCCTGTCATTACCGGCGGTATTGGTATTTGCCATCTTTTTGTGGATGAAAGCGCAGATCTGGAAAAATCTTTCGCGGTTATCCGCAACGCAAAAATTCAGCGGCCGACAGTATGCAACGCGCTGGATACGGTACTTGTGCATCGCGGTATCGCGGCTGCTTTCATACCCAAGTTGATCACCTTACTAAAGAAAGACAACGTCAGTTTTCGGGTTGGGATTGACACACTCGCGGGGTTGGGGTTTCAGGAAAGCAATGTGGTGCAAAAGGCAGGAGATGAAGATTTTGACACCGAATGGCTTTCACTGGTTTTGGGGATTAAGGTGGTTGCAGGATTGGATGAGGCATTGGCGCATATAGCCGCACATTCCACCGCTCACTCGGATGGTATTCTGACCAACGACCACGATAACGCTGAGCGCTTCATCCGTGAGGTGGATTCAGCTGCGGTATATGTGAACGCCAGCACGCGTTTTACCGACGGGGCACAGTTTGGATTGGGAGCGGAGGTGGCAGTCTCAACCCAGCGGCTTCACGCGCGCGGGCCTATGGCGCTGCGTGAATTAACTACCTATAAGTGGGTTGCTGAAGGGGATTATCTAACGCGAGCCTAGGAAAATAGAGGGATATATAATCAAAGTTGGGGTTATAGGGTTGGGACGCAGCAGCTGGGAGATATATTGCTCATTTCTGCACCAGGCAGAACAGTATTAGTTTGCGGGAGAATTTGACCAGAGTCCGGAGCGACTAAAGCAGGCTGGCGAGCTCTTCCAAACAAAGACATATTTGAACGCGCAAGAGTTAATCGCTGATTCAGATATTGAACTGATGGTAGTCTCTATCTCCAGTCATTTACACAAACCGCTGACTCAGCAGCGCTGGCAGCCAATAAACATGTGATCGTTGAAAAACCGATGTTAACCACACTTTCGAAGCGGATGAGATGCTGGATGCTTCTGATAAAAGCGGGCACGTTCTAACAGTGTTTCATAATCGTCGTTGGGATAGAGATTATCTGATGATCAAGAAGCTAAAATGGGAAGGATTATTCGGCAGCCTGTTTTCAATTGATTCGCGAGTAAGGACCTTCAGGCCGGATTGGTCTACCTATGGCGTCAAAGAATATGACCCGCAATAGCGTACTAAAGCGGCTTATGAGGGAGGATTTCTGGCGGATTGGGGTCCACATTTGGTAAATCAATGCCTGGATTTGATCGGTGAATGGCCAAAAAGTGCAAATTGTGAGCTACGCAGCCACCTGTGGGCAAATGAAGTTGAGGACCACTTTTCCTTACGATTAAGTTTCCCTTCCGGATTATTGGTGACAATTGAGGGCAGCAATAATGCGCGCATCCCACTCCCGCGGTGGTTTTTGTAGGCGAAAAAGGTACGCTTATTTTCCAAGGTAGGTGGGGTCGCTGGTCGGAAATGCGATTTAAAGACTTGGTGAATGGCATAGTGACAGAATTAGAACCCACACCTGCCTGTGAAGGTGATGGACTGGAAAGCTTTGGCGTGGATTCCGAGCTATCCGCGCGCTTTTGCTCTGATTTGCATGAAGCGTTAACAACAGGGGGCGAACCTGCCATAAAAGCCAGGTTTGCACTCAATGCAATGGTGGTTCTTGAAGCGGCAAGAAGATCAGCCAAAGAAGGACAAACATTTTATCTGGATTCGGCGAAGTAAATTTTTATACCCGTGATGAGATTGTTATCTAATCTTGGCTTATAACAGACAAACGGTTGCTCTGAAATAAATCTAGAAACCCTCATAAAGTATCTGTACGATTCTCGGCGCCGCTTTGCCATCGCCATAAGGATTAGCAGAGTGCGCGATTTTGTCATAGGACTCTTTATCGGTCAACAACCGGCTGGCTTCCGCCACGATTTTGTCGGTATCTGTCCCAACCAATTTGAGCACACCCGAATCAACACCTTCCGGACGTTCAGTAACTTCCCGCAGAACCAGGCAGGGTTTGCCGAGTCCGGTGGCTTCTTCCTGGATGCCGCCTGAATCAGTGAGGATGAGACGGGCGTGTTTGAGCAGATGCACAAGCGGCAGATATTCCAGCGGTGGCAGCAGGGTAAGGTTGGGAATGTCAGTCAGTAATTCATAGACAGGTTTTTGAATGTTTGGGTTGAGATGTACAGGATAAACTAGTTCTATCCGATCCTGGAATTTTTCTGCTAGTTGTCTTAGTGCTGCACAGATGCTGCAAATTGGTTCGCCGAAGTTTTCCCGGCGGTGTGCGGTAATCACAACCAGTTCTTTTTCACCTGAAAGAATGCCTTTTTCTTTTAACAGTTTTTCAATCTCGGGTGGTATGGGCAGGCGGGTAACCTGGTTAAGCGCGTCAATGATGGTATTGCCGGTGACTTTTACATTATCTTTGGTAATACCTTCACGCACTAAATTACTCCAGGCAGCGTCAGTGGGCGCGAAATGCAAGTCAGCGATGGTGCCAATAATGCGGCGGTTGACTTCTTCCGGAAAAGGCTGCCACTTATCACCGGTGCGTAATCCGGCTTCGATATGCGCAACCTTTATGTGGCGGTAGTAGGCTGTGAGCGCTGCAGTCATGGCTGTGGTCGTATCGCCCTGTACAATTACCCATTCTGGGTGGTATTTTTCAAGCAGGGGGTCAATATGGGTAATGATGGATGTTGTAAGCTGCGCCAAAGACTGGTCTTCGGTCATCAGGTTCAGATCCTCATTGGGATGAAGGTTGAACAGGGAAAGAACCTGGTCAAGCATTTCCCGATGCTGGGCGGTGACGACCATGAAGGACTCAAAGCGGTTGTCTTTTTCGAGCAGTTGAATTATTGGCGCCAGTTTGATGGCTTCTGGGCGCGTTCCGAAGATGTTCATTACACGAGTTTTTGCCATAGTTTAATTTTTCCCATCTCCTGATCTGTAGAATTCAAACCCTGCGTCTAACCAAGTTAATCGTTCCCAACCGTGGACTGTATCAATCACGATGCGGGCTTTGGTAATTTTAGCTATTTCATCAGGCACCAGCTCTTTAAATTGTTGATGGCCTACCAAAAGGACGAGAACATCGGCTTTGGCAATGGCTTCTTCAAGGTTGCGGGCGGAATGTATTCCTGCTAGCTCATAACCGGTTTTGTAAGGCTCATATACTATCACTTGGGCGCCGGTATTCTTTAGGTGTTGGGCGACCTCAATTGCAGGTGATTCGCGCAGGTCATCAACATTTGCCTTGTACGCCAATCCGAGAGCGGTGATGCGTTTTCCTGCCAAATTTCCCAATTTTCGCTGGATGAAGTCCGCCACAAACGCGGGCTGGCTGTCGTTTACTTCGCGAGCCGCTCGAATGAGACGTGAAGTGTCAGGAGCGGCTTCCACAAAAAACCAGGGATCCACACTGATACAATGCCCGCCAACACCTGGACCGGGATTTAGGATTTTAACACGCGGGTGGCGGTTGGCCAGTGAAATAGCTTCCCATATATCCACCTGAAACTTGTCTGCCAGGCGGGCGAATTCATTGGCTGCAGCGATGCTGATATCGCGATAGGTGTTTTCCATCAACTTGACCATTTCCGCTGTGGTCGCGTCGGTCAGAATGATTTCACCTTTCACAAAAGCGCTGTAAAGCTCGCGGCCGGCTTCTGAAGATGCCTGATCCACTCCGCCGATGACACGAGCGTTTTCGACAAGTTCCTGTAATATCTGCCCGGGGAGCACTCGTTCAGGAGAATAAGCAAGATAAAAATCCGCCCCGGCTTTAAGCCCGCCCATTTCAAGGATGGGGGCAACTACATCTAAAGATGTACGGGGAGGAGACGTGGATTCCAGAATAACCAGGTTGCCTTTTTGAAGATGCGGCACAATGGACTCGGTCGCAGAAATGACATAATCCAAGTTGGCTTTTTTCCCTTCCTTGAAAGGTGTCGGAACGGCAATGATAAATGCATCGGCAGGTTCAGGCCGGGCGCGTACTACCAAATTGCCTGTTTTCAGCGCGTCCTGAACAAGGTCACGCAAGCCAGGTTCGAAAAGATGTACTTCACCATTATTGAGCCCACTCACAATTTTCGGGTTGGTGTCCACGCCAATGACCTTTAAGCCGTGGGTGGCAAAGGTGCTGGCGGTTGGCAGGCCGATGTAGCCCAGACCGAGGACGCAAAGAGAACTAAAAGACATTAGAATCTCTCCTTTTTCAAATCCGTCTTATTATCCCATAATTCATTACTATAATATTCCAAAAGGCTTTCATTCTTGAAAGAGGGAATATGCTCCGACTATTACTCTTACTTCTTAGAATAAACTGGCTGAATTACAGGCCGGCTGACTGCCTCCCAAATGCCTGTTTCTGTGAAACGGTTGGCAATGGGTTGATCAGACAGCCTGTCAACGCTTACACGAATATCGGATATGTGATTGTCGGGATATTAATACTGGTTACATTGAAAAAATCAAGACATAAAAACCTGTCGAAATCAATCGCTTCCGGTCTAACACAGAACCTTTTGTTCCTTTTTGGCGTAGCCTATATTGCAGTCGGAATCGGGTCATTTTTATATCATGCCTCGTTCATTTTTCTGGGGGAAGAGATGGATGACGATTCCATGTATCTCATCGGTATGTTCATGGTCTTGTTTGAATGGGCGCGCATAAATAAATTATCCAATAAAAAGTTTCTGACACTGTACTTTTCTCTCAACTTTATTTTTGAACTAACCATCTACTTTTTCCCTGTTGTACGGGGAGCTTTATTTGCCATTTTGATTGCAATATCATTTATCATCGAGGCAGAAGCTCGCAAACAGACGGCTCTGGCTGAGGAGATTTATTTTAATGATTTGGCCAACATGATTTTCATGGCTGCCTACCTCATTTGGATTCTGGATAAAACGCATATACTGTGCTACCCTGATTCCTTGTTTCAAGGACATTCAATTTGGCATTTGCTGACCGCATTTGCCGGTTGGGTGATGTTCAAGGCAATGGATTGCGAATACCCATCTGCCGTCGATTCAATCCCCTTATCAGATTAGTTAAATAATTAACCTGATTTAGTTCTGATCGGTTTTTATTGTGATTGTTATTATTTTCTTATTTATCTTCGCTGTGATATTTCAATATAGAATTAAGGAAATCGAAGAAAATCGTCAGGAGGTTTCGATGCCCAAGCAATATCATATCCAGTTGGATGAAGGAGATTGCGCGCCGTATGTGTTACTGCCGGGGGATCCGGGACGCGTGGAACAGGTCGCAAAACTCTGGGATGAAGCGCATAAGGTTGCTGAAAACCGCGAATATATAACCTATACTGGTATATATAAGGGCATGCCCATCACCTGTACCAGTACCGGCATCGGCGCATCCTCAACCGCCATCGCGGTCGAAGAATTGGCACGTGTGGGTGCGACAACCTTCCTGCGCATTGGTACCTGCGGTACTTTTAAAGATGAGGTGAAAAACGGGGATATCATCATTTTTGATTCCGCTGCGCGTTATGATGGCGCTTCACGCGCTTATGCTCCGCTGGAATACCCGGCGGTTGCGCACTTTGATGTTGTCAAAGCTTGCATCCAGGCAGCTGAGAACTTGGGCATTCCACACCACGTTGGAATGACCCGAACACATGATGGATTATATGCGCGCCAACCTAAACCAGGAGGTTCTTTTAACAATTACTGGCAGTCGGATTGGGCGAACCATTATGAAGACCTCAAGCGCATGAATATTATTGCTTCCGAGATGGAGGCTGCAGTGATCCTGGTTCAGGCCAAACTTTGGGGGTTGCGGGCGGGTGGTATGGCTGTTTCTGTTATCAATGTGCTAAAACCGTCTGAAGATGAGAGCAGTTACGATCCGCAGAAGGATTTCGACCAATCCATAGAAAACTTTACCCACCTGGCGCAAATTGGCAACGAGACGCTCAGGCTGCTGTATGAAATGGATAAAGAATCCTCAAATTAATTTCTCAAGTTCTCCCGCATAGTACAATCATAGGGAGAGGTGCCCATGCCCAAGACCCTATATCTAATCGACGGCCACGCGCTGGCTTACCGCGCGTTTTTTGCCCTGGCGGCCACTGGTTCACGTTTTCAAACAAAAAACGGCGAACCGACCGCAGCAACGTTCGGATTCATTAATGTTTTGTTAAGCCTGATGGAGAAAGAACGCCCTGAATATCTGGCAGTTGCTTTTGATACCGGGCGTACGTTCAGAAATGACACTTATTCTGATTATAAAGCCACCCGTGCCAAAATGCCGGATATGCTGCGCTCACAGATTGAACGCATCCGCGAATTGGTTGACGCCTTCTGCTTCCCACGCCTTGAGGTGGAAGGTTACGAAGCGGATGATGTTTTGGGCACTATTGCACGACAAGCGGCTGAAAAGGGCATGGCAGTCAAGATTGTAACCGGCGACCGTGATCTTTTGCAGCTGGTTACCGATAGGGTGGTTGTCAATCTGGCTGGAGGAAAAAAATCTGAGTCCATTGATTTTTATCCGGAGCAGGTGATGGAAAAATTGGGCGTCAGGCCTGATCAGGTGGTAGATTTCAAATCGTTGGTGGGAGATCCATCGGATAATATTCCTGGCGTAAAGGGTATTGGGCAAAAGACAGCCGAGACCTTGTTAAAAAAATACACAACGCTGGATGAAATTTACACCCATCTGGAGGAAATCAGCGGACGAGTGAAAAGGATGTTGGAGGAACACAAACAGGAAGCCTACCTCAGTTATGACCTGGCGCGTATCCGCACCGATGTGCCGGTG
>Ga0315275_10001666_pt1 | contig 19742 bp, 14 predicted proteins | sample YL17G03_0_MG_FD_205557 | JGI IMG/M metagenome (GOLD analysis project Ga0315275, IMG submission 205557) | Sediment microbial communities from Yellowstone Lake, YNP, Wyoming, USA - YL17G03_0 | ecosystem: Environmental > Aquatic > Freshwater > Lake > Sediment | place: USA: Wyoming | collected...
TTCCCTCTCCTGCATTGCCTGAAGCAGTGCTGACTGGACTTTGGGTGAGGCCCGGTTGATTTCGTCGGCAAGAAAGATATTGCAGAAGACCGGCCCAAAATAGTAGTCAAACTTCTTCTCCTTTTCGTTGTACACCATGGTACCGGTTATGTCGCTCGGCATCTTATCAGGCGTGAACTGAAATCTTCTGAAATTTCCGCCAATCACCTTTGCGAAAGTTTCCACGGCAAGACTCTTAGCCAAGCCGGGCACCCCTTCCAGGAGGATATGACCTTTGGAGAAGAGGGTATAGATTATCAGGTTAATCATTTCTTCCTGCCCGATGATGACCTTACGGATCTCAGATCTGATTTCCTGAATCTTTTTTACATACTGCTCAAATTGATTTACTGGATCTGATTCATCTGTCATATATGGTTCCATAGCACCTATCCTATAAAAAATCTTTCACATATATTCAAATCTCTTCTTGTACTTGATCAACAGGTAGATAAAAAAGGGACCACCCATTAACGAGGTAAGGATACCAATCTTGAGATCAACCTTGACAATTAACCGGACAAAGAGGTCTGCGTAGATAATGAAAACAGCCGCTAAGAGTCCTGCGAAAGGGATGAGCTTTCTGTTGTCCGGTCCTATTATGCTTCGCATCATGTGGGGGGCTACGAGGCCCACAAAACCTATCACACCGGAGACAGCAATAGCTCCGCCTGTCTGAATGGAAGAAAAGAGGAGTAAGGCATTCCGCGCCAACCGGATGTTCACACCCAGGTTAGTCGCAGTCTCTTCATCAATCATTAAGACATTCAAATCCTTGACAAAAAAGAGCGTTCCCAGAAAGGCTACTATAGTCGTCGGAAAGATGATGGAGACATGCTCCCACGAACGGTTATTTAAATCTCCCATAAGCCAGGTTATGATTACCCTGCCCACATCAAATTCCCGTGTGCTGAGGGTTATTACAAAGGATGTTAAGGCACCGAAGATTAGATTGAGGGCAATACCTGCAAGCAAGAGGGTGGAAATGGATGTTCTGCCCCCGGAGCTTGATATAGCAAATACCATAATCAAGGTAAGGAGGGAAAAGAGGATGGCAGTAAAGGGAAGAAGAAACAATGATTGAGCTGACAACCCCAGATAGATGGCAATCACTGCTCCCAGGGCAGCTCCGGAATCAATGCCCATGACCCCTGGACTTGCCATGGGATTCTTAAAAATCCCCTGCATAATGGTTCCTGCAGCTCCCAGGGAAAATCCGACCAGAAGAGCAACAATAAAACGCGGCAGCCTGCCATCCCAGACAATGGTGGTTTCAACTGCATCGATGGCGCTGGAAAGCAATCCAAGTTTTACCAGGACAATCTTCACGACATCCCTGACGGCTATCTCCCAGTCTCCATAGGAGAGGGTAAAAAAGCCACCCAGGACAATAAGACCAATTAAAATGATACAAAGAAGACTTTCCTTTTTGGGGAAAAGACTAAAACCCTTTACCATACACAATTCCGGCGATCAGATTGGCACTCAATATCATATACTGGGAATCAACCCGTAAATAGACCCCAGGTATATAATAGACTTTCCCTTCCTTAATTGCGCGGGCATAGGAGAGAATTTCATTCTTGGTCAACAGTTGCTTGAGGTTGCTCCCTTCGGGAACGAGGATGATATCCGGGTTCCACTTTAACAGGCTTTCGTTATCAATTCGAGACCATGATTTGATGCCCTGTTCTGCACCTACATTCATAACATTAATCATCTGACAGATGGAGTTAAAATTTGATGATTTACCGGGAATATACCCTCCTTCATCGTAGTATAAAATTCTCGGGGTTCTTTTGACTTTGGGCAGCTTACTCTTAAGTTCCTGGATTTTTCCATTAATCACTCTCACCAGAACTGCCGCATTCCCCTCTTCTCCGATTATCCTGCCAATGAGAAGAACCTGTTCTTTGATGGATTCAATGGTTCCGAAATAGCCAAGATCAAAGTACGTTATCTTTGCTTGTTTCAATCTTTCCTTGAAGGCAGAATCTGAGTAAAATACCGTAAAAACAAGGTCAGGCTGAGAACCAATAACCAGCTCAGTCTGTTTTGACTTGAAGATATTTTCTCTCTTTTTCACCGAGTCAGCAATAAAACTGAATTCAGGATCTGCCGAAAATTCGTTGAACGCTACAATTCTTTCCCGCGGGCAGATCGCCCAGAGGATCTCTGCAACCCCAACAGCATGAGGGATAATCCGTAAAGGCTTCTTCTTCATCTCAAAGGTCTTCTCCTCCTGGGTGATAACGTCCGTTTTGTAATCGTAGATGGTATTCATGTACCGTATGGTTCTTGGCCAGCTGTCATGAGCACTTCCTCCTCCCCGTGCATAACTCAGGGCCGTTTTCAGCTGTTCCATATCAAGTGGAGGACGAGGCAAAGAGGTATTGGTGCTTTGGCCGGGAGAAGAACAGGCAATCGACAACGAGACGAACACCATCCACAAAAAATTCAGGCATATCCTCACAGAATAACCCTTTCTCCAGAATACTACCGCATCAGTCAAAGTAGAGAAAAGACTTTGAATCACTTTTAATTTCCGTGATATTGACATGAAACACCTCTTTGATATTCTCCTGAGAAAATGCATCGGAAGGAGGCCCGGCAAAAAATACCTCTCCTTGGTCAATGATTGATATTGTATCACAGTACCTCCTGGCAAGATTCAAATCGTGGATACTCACCAGGATGGTCTTTCCCTGTCCTTTCATGGTAACCAGTAAATCCATAATGGTCAGGGTATGTTTAATATCAAGTTCTGATACCGGTTCATCCAGCAATATGAGCGATGCCTCGGTTGCCAGGGCACGGGCTAAAATGGATAACTGGGCTTCTCCACCGGACAGTTCATTAATATTGCGATCCTTCAGATCATGAGTATGGGTTTCTTTCAATGCCCATTCTATCACTTCCTTATCTCTCTTCTTTAACGGCTGAAAGCGCCCGAGGTGAGGATAGCGCCCCATAGATACTACGTCATATACTGAAATAGGAAAGGCAATAGAAATATTCTGGGGCACCAGGGTAACAATCCTGCTCAACTCTCTCCTTGATATCGTTCTGTAATCTCGATCGTTGATAACAACCGTCCCTGTCTGGGGCTCCCAGATTCTGCAGATGTTTTTAAGCAGGGTGGATTTTCCAGAACCGTTTGGACCGATGATACCGTGGATCTTGGAGGGTTCAAACCGGGCTGAGATACCATGGAGTATCTCTTTCTCGTCAATTGAAAAATGGATGTTATCCAGTTTCAGCATGCCTTATGAATTAATACGATCACCTTAAGAACACAAGTTAAACTTATACGCTACGGGAAGGATAAATTTAGATACCATCACACAAACGAGACCGAAAGAGACGGTAACAAACATTGCAGGGGCCGTAAGATCAGGAGAGTAAGCAGTGGTAATTCCCAATGCACCCCAGAGAAATATCTGTCCCAGGATGAGCTGAAAATTCTGCGAAGTAACGTAGATAACCCAGAAATTATGGGCGAGTTCTATAATCTCTCCTCTCCGTATTTTGATCTCAATAATTTTAAACCAGGTACGTCCTTCGACAATCTGGGATGAACCGTCAGAAATATGGTAGAACAGGTAGAGCAGAATGATGATGTATGATTTAAATGAGATTTCATAAAAGAAGTGTCTAAAAATCGGCGGATAACAGAGGACGAGGAAGATGCCTCCCAGTGACTGTCCTATTCCAATGCCCACGTGAGCCTTGATCAACCGAGAAATCTGATGTTTTATCTCCCGCAGAGACTCTAAGTGATCAATAAAACCGGATGTATACGTGCTGCTCACAATCGTTATCCCTGGATAAACATATTTTACCATGACTCCCAGAATTGCTGCTACTTTCAGTTCTTTTTCAGCCATGGAGAACATGGTGTAGAGTATAACACCATCAAGAATGTTCCTGCCAACAGTGTACAAGATATTCCCAAACTCACCATAACGGTAAAAAGGAACTTCAAACAGGGCTGATAAATACAGTTTTAGCTTTTGAGATAAGGGAGGGGTTTTATGTTCATAAATATATTCGGATTGTTCTGCCTTCATGACAATAACCTATGGAGTACGATTTGAGTAGAAAAATACGTCTTGAAAAACTAAAAAGGGCACAACTCTTTGTGCCCTTTTAGTTCCATCTAAAAGTTTCTCTCAAACAAAGATAAGTTACTCTTCCAATTAGGAGAGTTTTTTACCTATCTATCCCTCAATATACCTGCTTTTTTCTCACCCTTTAAACTTATTGACTAACCTATTTTTCAGTGCTCATAGGGTAAGTAGGACGTGTACGATAAAGAAGGTGCTCTTCAATTGCCTTCTTTTCTTTCTCTGTTACCTGAGGACACTCAGGCTTATGAAGCATCTTTTCACAGATCTGTTTGCATGTTTCCGGGGTCATATGAGTTTTATCTATTCGCTCTAAGGTGTGGCACTTACTGCACGTCTTTTCAATGGCTGCGAGGTTAGGGTCTCCCAGCAATTTGGCAATCTCTTCAGCATCTTTATCTGATATATTGGCCCCTTTTTTTGTCTGCATCGATCTGATTGAATTTACCCACTCTGTTTTCGTTTGATGGATCTTCAAGGCCTTCTGGGCATCATGGCATTGGGTACACTTGATGGTGAAAAGTTCAGCAGGGGTGCACTTTTTTACCTCTTCTTTTGCGGTTACCATTGAAAAGTACATTGCAAGAAGAATAGTTAACCCGCATAGAAAAAATATCTTTTTCATATATACCTCTTTCATTAGTGAGCTTAGGGATTTAAGTTTTACTGGGAGGAAAGATAGCCTCTCTTCCCTCCCAGGTTTCTCCTTTTTACATCTTCACCAACTCTTTGAGAAGTTTGACTGTTTCCTTGGCAGCAGCTTCGGGTGGAGTTGCTGTTTCGGCAATGTTGCATACCACCTTGGTGATGTCATGGTTGCACTTCTTCTCAGCCCACAACTGCGCTTTTGGTGCACTCAGGTATACTGAATAGCTGTGATGCTCTGTTCCGGGTCTCTCTCCAATGATGTTCAGAATGGCCTTTGGCTTATTGGGATCAGATTTTCCGAAGAGGACGTCGCCGATGGCATATCCAGCCCTGACCCGTCCATTGGTAACCACAACCGTCTTTTCTCCTATGGTGAAGCCGGCTTCCTTTAATTCCTTTTTTAGCTCTTTCAGGAATGGTTCAAGGTGCCCCGGATCCATGATTGCCTTGGCGCTCAAACCATCAGAGATTACTATCTGGACATCAGGTGCTTTCCCTGCCCATGAATCTCTCAGTTTATCCAGGGTAGCCACAGCCTGTTCGCTCAATGCTTCTCCACTGGCTGGATGGGCGACATAATCTTCCCGGTCTTTAGACTGAGTTGCGATTTGGACAGCACCAGGGATTGTCTTTACAAAATCCGGCGTAAGCTCTGCCCACAGGCATTTCTTGGCATCTTCATAGAGGCCATAGAGCCTCTTTTTCAAGGTAGGGTTCAGATCCCACACATTAGTACCGTGTCCGATGGCCAGGTCAACGCCCCGTGCTTGTACGGCATCGACCTTCTTTTTGCCTTCAGCATAGATCGCATCTTTGGAACGTTTATCACCCTTGGCTACGCAGTACTGATAGTATACCCAGATGGGGTCCCCTACGTGCTCGGTAAAGTTACCTTTCTCATCGACGATCTTGATCCTCTTATAGAAATCCCACGTGGCATCATTAACCTTGTAGCCGAATTTTTGTCTCAGACGGACATGATCCTGATAACCAGTGGTCAGGTAGCTCAGCATGGGGTCATTCTTGGTAGGAAGACTCATCAGGTAGGCAGGATTTGCAGGCATGACCTGATCTATGCACCAATCCAGATCATCCAAGGTGATAGGCATATGCAGGGTCGAGCAAATATCAAGGCCGGCAGTCATTCCGTTGAGTTTACCCGTGCAGATATCTTCCAGGCAGCACCTCACCAGTTGCTCGCGGGTCTTGAAGACCTCGGGTCCAATAAAGCCAGCCACATCATTAAAGTGAGTCCAGGCACCTTTGGGCTGGACTTTTTCCAGCTCCTTCTTCAGGCCGCGGGCAAACCCGTACTTTCGAGACTCGAGTACAACCATATCCACGCCCTCGGCTCCCCCGTTGGTATAATCAGCGCCCTGACCGGTCTCATAGTAGAGGCCGTATTTCTGCCCGGCGCGTGATTTTGCATGGTCTATCATCTTTTCAACGGAAACATCAAATGTCTTGTTAGCAACATCAGTACCGGCAAGGCTCTGGAACATTTCAGTTACCAGTTTGGGATTTTCATTGAAGACTGCTCTCTGGACATCAACATGCGACAGGACACACCAGGGCATGACATCCTCAAGCTTGAAGGTATGGATAACGTCTGCGAGGCCTGCTTGAATCTTTGCACAGCTTTCCTTTGATCCATCTACCGGGTTTGTCCCGAGCACAATATCACCAGTAGCAAAGGAAAAAGCATTAAAAGTCTGCCAGACGATATCCTCAACATTGTCAGTGGGTGAATTGGGCTGGATCCTCGCACCCATGTAGCCTTTTGCCCCGATTTTGCTTCCCGGCAGAGGATTAAAGATCTTTGAGTCAATTGCTATCAGTTCCTTATTGCTCATCAGCTTGGGTACGCAGCCGATCACTTCGCTGTTCAGGCCCCACATAATTCCTTTGATCTCTGCCTCGGTCTTGGTGAGCAGGAAGTTCTTCAACTCCCCCATAGTCCAGTTCTTTACTTTCTCATACTGCGCCTGATCAGTAGTCTTCCAGATGAACTTCTGGAGGCTGTCAGCAAGCAGGGGGTGCTCATGAAGATCTTTAATTTTTGTGTTTGCCAAGAGTTTCCGGGCATTCTCCCGGCTTGCTTCGTCATCTGCCGCTACCCCGAGGATTTCATCTCCCTCTTTAAATGCGTTAGCAGCACCGATAATTTTCTTGTACAGTTCCTGGTCAAACTGCCCCTTAACCCGCTGGATGTATTTAAAGACATCCTCGCCTGGTTTCACATCCTTGATGGCGATGGCACTGCAGTACGTGCTTGCAAAGAAGATTCCCAGGCACACAATACCTATAATAAACATTAGCCTTTTCATTGCATTTCCCCCTTTCTATTTTGTTTTATAAAAACCCTTAAACTGATTCCCTTTTTAACTGTTCATTAGAAAGCCAATTTCACGATTAAACCACCGTAGAGAAATCTCGATGCATGACCACTAAAACTTGATGCTTCGAGTTCTTGCTTTGCGTTGTTACTCAGCGGAGCTGAATAGTTGATGGTTGGAGAGAGCGTGAAATACTTGTTCAACGGAATATTGAGAGCCACCCAGAGGTTGGCATCGTGCATGGCAGAGTAGTCGGACTTATAGTAGTTTCCGCTCCGGTTCATATAGCTGATCCAGGCACCGGCATCAATCGTCCAGTCTTGCGCCCATGGACATTTCACAGGGAACGGGAAATTCTGGGACAGGGCAAAGTTGACGTACCATTCCTCTCCGCTCTCAATCTGTCTCCATACGCTGACCGTGGGATTGCTAAACATGGCGTAGCTGAGGATCGCGTAGATCTCCTCGCTATCACCACCTCCAAAAGTAGAGCTTTTTTCTTTTATCACTGTTCCATCTGCCCTGCGGATCTGAGTTATGTTGGTGATATTATCAGAATTGGTATCATAGTAGATGTAACCGATGGTGTAGTTGAAATTCTTCAATTTGTCCCACTTGTCCCCAATGCGAGGTATATTCCCTAAGCTGTTGCTGTAGGTGAATACGAAATCCGTTTCCCACCACTCTTTGTGGCCAGTGCCTTCATAGTGGGTGTCATAGTCACCCCATATATTCAGGCCAAAACCTTTGTAGGATATCGTGATCGAGGGGAACATGACAAGGCTGTCTTTGCTCAACTCGTACCCACGCCAGATATACTGTGAATAGAATGTATACGAAGCTGAGAGTGTGGGTCTTGCCTCTGCCTCTACCGCTACTGCTGGTTTTTCCTCTTGTGCTACAGCAACGGCTCCCAATGAAAAACCAAGCAGAACCATCAAAGCCAAAAACGAACACACAAATACCCTATTCACTTTTATCATTCTCTTCCTCCTTTTTTGATTAATGTTAGCTTGGAATAGTTTGGTAATCACATCACTTCCTTTAAACGATGTTGCTATTAAAAGGAAATTCGTTACTTACCACAGTGCCTAAACCACAGGCACATTCAAGAAGCAATTTCCACAGATGTTACGCTACTATTTACAACTAAATGATATGACTGAAAAAGTAAAAGTCAAGAAAATTATCAATAAAATTTTGGTCTAAAAATTAAGCTGAGATTATTATTTTCATGCAGTAGTTATTAAATTTATATAGGTAGTTGGACTAAAGACTGTATTATGAGAATAGTGGGGAAATAAATAATCTATAAAAGAAGTCACTCATATATAGAGGTAGAGAAGATAAGGGAAATTTCTGTTGCAAAATAAAAAATCGTTTTTTATAATTACTCCCCTTCTTATAAAAGGAAAAGAGCATTCTGAAAATGAATATCGAGGTTAAACTTTTCTATAACTTAGCTGAATACCTCCCACTCGAAATAAAGAACAAGAAAGGTTCTCTACATTTAGAAGAAGGAGCAACGATTCAAAATCTTTTAAGCAGATTGGGTATTCCGGAACAGATGACAAGAGTAATCTTAGTCAACGGCATACGCCCAAAAGATGGGGAGAAGCTACAGGAAGGTGATGTAGTTGCAATCTTCCCGCCCTTAGCTGGCGGGTAAGAAATGAGGCCTTAAATAAAAAGAGGAGGGGTTTAAAATGTTCGGACTTATGGGAAAAATACTGAGAGTTGATTTAACAAACGCAAAAATTTCTGACGAAGAGATTCCGGAAAGTACTGCTAAGATGTTTTTGGGAGGTGGTGGATTAGCAACAAAATACCTCTATGATGAGGTTAAAAAGGGGACAGAGCCTTTAGGACCGGCAAATGAGCTTATCTTCATGACCGGTCCTTTAACCGGCACACCCTGTCCAAGTGCTGGAAGATATAGTGTGGTAGCAAAATCTCCTCTCACCGGAACATGGGCACAGGCCAACTCCGGGGGTTTCTGGGCACCGGATTTCAAGAGGACCGGTTATGACGGGGTTATTTTCCAGGGCGTTTCCAAAAAACCGGTTTATCTCGTCTGCGAAGATGGGAAGGCTGAACTCAGAGATGCCAGCCATCTCTGGGGCCTGAAGGTCCCGGAAACGACAGATACTATCCAGAAAGAGTTGGGCAGTCAGTTCAAAGTCGCCTGTATCGGACCTGCAGGCGAAAAGCTGGCGAGATTAGCATGCGTGATGAACGATAAACACCGCGCAGCAGGGAGATGCGGTTTAGGTGCGGTGATGGGGTCAAAGAAATTGAAGGCCATTGCAGCACGGGGTACAAAGAAAATCGAGATTGCCAAGCCAGAAATATTCTCACAAGTTGCAAAAAAACAATACGATCTGATTCGGGACTCTATGCTGAAAGTAGGGCTTGAAACCCACGGCACAAACCTTCTTCTGGACATGGTGAATGTCCGGGGCGGACTTCCCACCAGGAACTGGCAAATCGGGATGTTTTCCCGCGAGACTAAAATAAATGGTCCAGCTCTGACGGAAAACCTGCTCAAGGACAGAGTGGCTTGCTTTGCCTGTCCCATAGCCTGCGGGAGGGTATCAGAAATTAAAACCGGGAAATGGGCTGGCAAAGAAGGAGAAGGACCGGAATATGAATCTGTTGTACTCTTAGGGTCTGCATGTGATGTAGATGACCTCAATGCGATCACGATGGCGAACTTTCTCTGCAATGAATATGGTCTTGATACCATCTCAGTTGGAAGTGTCATCGCCTTTGCCATGGAATGTTATGAGAAGGGCATCTTAACCAAGAAGGATACCGGGGGAATGGAGATTAAATTTGGAGATCCAGATGTCCTGGTTGAACTCACGGAAAAAATAGGCAAGAGAGAAGGAATCGGCGATCTGCTGGGTGAAGGGGTAAAGAGAGTTGCCGAGAAGCTGGGCAAGGGATCAGAAAGGTTTGCCATGCATGTAAAGGGCTTGGAGCTGCCGGCTTATGATTCCAGAGCCGCCAAGATCACCGGTCTTGGGTATGCGGTAGCAAGCCGGGGTGGCGATCATATGACCGGTTACATCCAGGGCCCAACCTTTATCGATACTCCTTTTCTTATCGTCGATGACAGCAAAATTGCGGATGTTTATGTTCCTCAGCCAAAAGATGCAACAGTGCTCAGGGACCTGGAAAACGCACTGACCATGTTTGATGTAACTGGGACATGTAAATTCATGGGATTGATGCTCGATGCAAAAGAGTGGGTTGATTTGATCGCAAGCGTTACCGGCTGGGAATTCACCATAGGCGATTTTAAAAAGACCGGTGAAAGGGTCGTTAACCTTTCACGGGCATTCAACATGAGGGATGGGTTCTCAAGGGCCGACGATACCCTTCCCAAACGTTTATTGGAAGAGCCAATGCCTGATGGCCCGGCCAAAGGTCATAGAGTAGAGCAGTTGGACGAACTCTTAGACTACTATTATGAAGCAAGAGGGTGGGATAAGAAAACTGGCAAACCCACTCCTGAAAAACTCAGAGAACTGGGATTGGAATACGTCATTCCTGATCTGTGGAAATAAGTAATGGGGTGAATTTTCTCTGATTTTAAAAGGAGGATAAAGAATAATGGCCGAATCCAAGAAGATGACCTATGCTGATAAACCCTGGCTGAAGAGCTATAAATTTGGCCCCTACCCTTTAAAACATAGCTTAGCACCATATCCCGAAGTCCCACTGTATCAAATATTATATGATTCAGCCGAGAAATTTCCTAACCGGCCGGCCTGTCTCGCCTTTGGAAAGGAAACAAGGTACAGTGAACTGAAGAACTACGTGGATAGATTAGCAACAGCCCTGGCTGCCCTTGGTGTAAAGAAAGGTGATTTTGTTGCTACAGTTCTGCCCAACTGTTTACAGTTCCTTATTGCCGATATGGGGATACTGAGGGCTGGTGCCACACACATCCCCTGCAGTGTTCTGCATAAAGAGCGTGATCTGGAACACGAGATCGGCAGCCCGGAAGTTGAAACTGTCATCTGCATCGAAGACAATCTCCCCTTGATTAATGCCATTAAAGGAAAAACGAAACTGAAAAATATTATCGTTACGTCCTGGGAGGATTATGGCGTTAAACCGCCTGGATTAAAAGAAATCCCCGGTGCAATCCAGTTCCGGAAACTGCTGGATGAGCATGAGCCTAATCCACCTGTGATTGAAATTAATCCTAAAGAGGACCTTGCCTTTCTCTGTTTCACCGGTGGCTCTACCGGCCTTCCCAAAGGAGTCATGCTGACCCATTTCAACCGGATGGCTAATTTAAGGCAGGGACTTCCCTGGATGTTAACGCCCTTGGAAGCTGGCATTAGAGGAAAGACCTCCATACTCATTCCAGTCCCCTTGTTTCATGCCTATGGCCATTGGGTTGTGGAATTTGCTATTTATTGGGGGCTTCGGGTTATCCTAGTTCCTGATCCACGGAACAATGATTTGTTGGTGAAGACTATGCAGGAACACCGTCCTTTTCTGGTTGCCTGTGTTCCTACTCAGTACTTCAGGATGGTTCAAAGCAAAATTGGAAGAATGCAAACCATGATGATGTCCTGTGCGGCTCCTCTCCCCAAAGTTATTGCGGATGCTGTTAAGAATGAAATGGGTAACCCTATATCAGAATCTTATGGTTTGACTGAAACAGGCCCTCTTACCCATTTGAATGTTTCGGCCTTCTCAAAAATCACAGGATTTATGAAAGAGGAAAAATTGAGCCTCGGGATACCAGTTCCTGATACTGAGGTTAAGTTGGTTGACCCATCAACTGGGGAGGAGGTTCCTTTTGGTGAACCCGGTATTCTCTACGCACGCGGTCCTCAGGTAATGAAAGGTTACTGGCCTATACCCGGCGATGGATTAAAGGATGGATGGCTTTGTTCTAATGACGTGGCCAGGATGGATGAGGATGGATATTTTTACATTGAAGATCGCACCAAAGATATGATTAATGTCTCAGGGTTTAAGGTTTACTCTACCGAACTTGACGAAGAACTGTTCAAGCACCCCATGGTAGCCATAGCTGCAGCAGTTGGAATTCCTGATCCCAAAATGCCGGGTAGCGAAAGGGTCAAAATATATATAAAACCAAAACCCGGGTATGAGGACAAGCTCACTGCTGAAGACATTATTAAGTTTTGCCGGGAAAAATTTCCGTCTTATGCAGCACCAAGAGATCCCAGCTATGTTGAATTCAGAGATGAATTCCCATTGACCGTGACCGAGAAACTGTTCAAGAACGCCCTGAGACAGGAAGAGATCAAGAAAATGAAAGAGCGGGGAGAGTTTGAGTACGAATATGAAGGATGATTAATCCGGATAGTTCACTATGACCATTTACAAATGAACGATTTGATTCAATTCATTTTCAGAGATGATAGATTCAATTACCTGCTCTAACTTACTGTCAGGAACCATAAAAATATTTGATAAGGGTATTTGCCTCTAAGTATTTTCATTGACTCCCTTATATTTTTCCAATATATCTTAACCACATTTTCTTTCACTGTCATAACGTTTTCTTCTCTCCGTCATAGGCTTAAGCACTATGGCTGTAAACTGGGAATCACTGCTCAACTATATAAAAGATTTAGGGGCAACCCATTGTCAACTCATACCTTCCCAGCTTCTTATCCCGGAAGAGAGAATAAGGGGTTACTGTTATCAGAATATATGTGGCAGTTATAACAGGCATTTGACCTGCCCTCCCTATACAGGAACAATTGATGAAATAGCGCAAAATCTCAAAATATTTAAAACAGGGATCTTGATTCAATATGCTGAGAATTTAAATGTTCAAGAAGATCCTGCCGGACTAAGAAGAACAAAATTGAAGCTTCATCAGATTGTGCTTGACACAGAACACTATTTAAAAGAAAAAATGAACCTTGAAAATATCTGGGGAATGATCGGTGGTAACTGCGACCTGTGCGATGAGTGCGCTGGATATAGAGGCGATCCCTGCGAACACCCTAATCATGCAAGAGTTTCTATGGAAGCATTAGCGATAGATGTTATAGGGTTGCTGAAGCAATTACAGTTAGATTGTGCATTCCATAATGACAAGATAATCTGGACAGGGATTGTGTTAATTGACAGGGGTGATATTAATTTGATAAATGAATCTCGTGGAATAATTAGACTTGATTGCTCTTTAAAAAACAGATAGAAGATATGTATTCTTAAACCTGCAAAGGGAGAATTTTCATGAATAAACAAATCATGAAATCGGGGTGTATAATTTTTCTGCTGATTGTGCTGTATAGTTGCTCATCAATAGAGATTCGTTCCCCCATCGTTTTTAAGAAGTCTAAACCTGAAGAGCAACCTGTCTCGTCTGAAAAGACCCAGGCTCCTTCTGCTCCTCAACAGGCTAAAGCGGGAGAACAAATACCTTCTCCACCATCAGTGATACCTGAACGGAGAGAGATGGCAAAAGAAGCACCTGTTCAGGCAGGGACTGAAAGCGCACAGACTTTACCCAGTCAAGAAGCTAAGACCACAACCCTTTCGCCGGCAGGTATTCCTGTTCTTTCAAATCAGGACTTGGCAAATTACCAGTTCTCAATTTTAGGACACGTGGAGGCGAAGAGCCCTTCAAAAGAAGGGGTTACTCAGGAAAAAGCATTACAAAATCTCAAGGTAGAAGCCTTTAAACGCTATGGTAGCCTCGCACAGGGTATCATCAACATTGAATACAGTCGAGGGATTACTATGCTCACATCAAAACAGGACAGGTACGAAAGTATATCCGCCGATGTAGTCACGTTGATTAAAAAGGCAGCTGTTTTCAAAGAAGCGGGAACAGGAACTGCCCCGTCAGATACCCCTATCTCTGGAGGCGTACCCATCGAGAGGAAAGAGGAAGAGATTCCGCAGCTCTCAAACATTGTGATTCTTTCTTCTGATGATCTTTTTCATCTCAATTTTAAGATTTTGGGTACCGTCACTGTTGTTGATGAATCAAAAAAAGAGTTTACTGAGGAACAGGCTATCAAGAATTTAAAAATTGAAGCATTCAGGCTCTATGGGGTACAGGCGATGGCACTGACGAAAATCAAGCTCATTAAAGAGGCTCCCGTATTCTACTATAAAAAGACACAGAGCAATAAAGCTCCACAAACTTCGAAGGGATTTATCAAGGCATCGGCCGAAGCGGTAACCTGGCCTTCGGATTCACGAGCGGCCCGCCCATAGAAAAGGTTATCAGGAGAAGCTTTGATCTCATCTTAATACTTCCTTATTGACCGTCTCACCAGAAAGACTCATCCTATTGCCAAAATGATCATATAGTTATTGGAGTTCCCTGTACCAGGGAAGAAAAAAAGGGACTCCTTGAGGGGAAGGATTATAATTTCACCGGTCTCAGTAAAGGTGAACAGGCGCTAAAGAATATGTACGGAAAGACCGATAGTTATGAAAACTACCTGTTAGAAATACTGGGCTAAACAGAAGAGGCAATAAAAAATACAAAATAGAAAATAGCATTGATGTGGTAGCAAGGGAAGCGCCGAAAGGAAAATAATTATGCATTGTGAAGATATAAGAAAAATACCCTTAGTGTTAGTTATTGATGACGACCCGGGCATAAGACACCTTACGCGCGATATCCTGGAAGAAGGGGGGTTTACAGTAGAAGAAGCTGCTGATGGGGCAGCGGGACTTACTGCTTTCGAACGTGTAAAACCGGATATCGTGCTGCTCGATGTCGTGATGGTGGGAATGGATGGCTTTACCGTCTGTTCAAAGCTTCGTACGCTGCCTGGAGGTAAACACACGCCGGTTCTTATGGCAACCGGGCTGGATGATGTTGCATCGATTAACCGTGCATACGAAGTGGGTGCCACAGACTTTATTACCAAGCCTATTAACTGGGTAATACTGGCTCACCGTATCCGTTACATGTTGAGGGCGAGTCAGGCATCTGATGCGCTGCGAAAAACCGAAGAAAAGAATAGGGCTCTCCTCAATGCTATACCAGATCTCATGTTCCATATGAGCGGGGATGGCACTATCCTGGACTTCAAGGCAGCAAAAGATTTTGATACTTCCATTCCTCCCGATGAAGTAAGAGGGAGAAAAATTTATGATTTGCTCCCAGAAGAAGCAGTCCAATCTGCCATACAACACCTAGAGCGGACACTCCAAACCGGTGAATCCCAGATCTTTGAGTACCAGTTTCATTTAAATGGGACTGTGCGTTTCCACGAGGCCCGAATCGTTATCAGCGGAAAAGATCAAATCTTGGCGATCGTGCGCGATATCACCGAACACAAACGGGCAGAGGAACAAATCAACTATCTGGCCTATAACGACACATTAACCGATTTGCCGAACCGTCACTCATTTAAAAACTTCCTCAGCCAGGCACTGGCACATGTCCAGCGGCATAACCGTCCTTTAGCAACGCTGCACCTTGGGCTCGACCGCTTCAAACACATTAATGAAACACTCGGCCACAATCTGGGGGACCTGCTGTTGAAAGCAGTCGCTGAACGGCTTGTCCATGGCGTGCGCAGAAGTGACATCATTGCCCGCCTCAACACCGATGGCTTAGCAACCGCCGTGGCACGGTTAGAAGGAGATGAGTTTACCATCTTACTGACCGAGATTACCGATGTCCAGGATGCTGCTAAAGTTGCCCAGCGCATCCTCGAAATTTTTTCCTATCCATTTATGCTTGATATCCATGAAGTGTTTATCACTGCCAGTATTGGAATAGCCGTATTTCCATTTGACGGCGAAGATGCAGACACGCTCCTCAAGAATGCTAACGCGGCGATGCATCACGCTAAAAATCAGGGAAGAAATAATTACCAGTTTTATACCCAGTCCATGAACTCCACAGCTGTCGAAAAGCTTCTTCTCGAGAATAACCTCCGGAGGGCGCTGGACCGCCACCAGTTCCTGGTATACTACCAGCCCCAACTCGATATTCACACTGGTAATATCACGGGAATGGAGGCGCTCATCCGGTGGCAGCACCCAGAAAAAGGGCTGGTCGCACCAGGAGCCTTCATTTCGCTGGCTGAAGAAACAGGCCTCATTGTCCCTATCGGTGAATGGGTACTCCGCACTGCCTGTGCACAGAATAGAGCCTGGCAGGCAGCCGGTTTTTCACCAATACAGGTGTCAGTCAATCTATCAAGCTCCCAGTTCAGACAAGAAACCCTTATAAAAACCATATCAGAGGTTCTCCATGATACTGGATTGGAACCACGCTATCTTGTACTGGAACTTACTGAGAGTAACCTTATGAAGGATGCGGAAGCAACGATCACCATGCTCCATGAATTGAAATCCATGGGCCTCCAGCTTGCCATAGATGATTTTGGTACCGGTTACTCCTCGCTTAACTATCTGAAACGCTTCCCGCTCGATACCCTGAAGGTTGACCGGTCTTTTGTAAAAAATGTAACCTCTGACCCTGATAATGCGGCCATAACCAAAGCCATTATTGTGCTGGCACACAGTCTCAATTTAGAGGTCATTGCTGAAGGTGTTGAAACTGAGAAAGAGCTTGTATTCTTGAGTAGCCAGAATTGTGACGGGATACAGGGCTTCTTCTTCAGCCCGCCGGTACCGGCTGAATTGATAACCCAGATGCTGAAAGAGAGAAAGCACCTGTAGGAAGATCCCACCGTCTCCCAAAGCCCAGAATTTACCATCGCATAATTTTCAGGCCTATCAATCAGTTCGAGTCAGTGTCCTTATAGAGGTGACTCCAACACAGGGTTTACAAAAAGCAGGTGTCAGCAACGACCCCAGCTCTTATCTTTTAACTATCCCTTTGCAATCCTCACTGTGTGTTTGACATAACACTTGTTTTATTTTGTTAAATAACTTATATTTATGTAAAGACAGTTATTCAGCCACACCATGCATAAGTGACCGATGCCTCTTGGTTCCGTTAGAGTGGGGCCAGGAGGCATGTTATTAAATAAGCAAATTTTAAGGCCCCGGAATGAAAAAAGAGGAAAGACAGTGAAGGAGAAAAAATGAAAAATCGCTCAGGAAAAATAATCACGAGAATATTTTTTGCTGTAATCGTTCTCTCGCTTCTTCAGGTTCCAGCCGCTCTCAGCGAAGAGAAGGCTGCACCTAAAGATAAGAAAAATACATCGGCAAAAAACTCACCTGAAACCGTGATTGCAAAGGTAAACGGTGTTGCGATAACGCGGGGCGAAAGAGACCAGACAGTGAAAGAAATGCTTACCCAGAACCGCATGCCTCAGCAGGCTACCCCGGAAATGCAAAAAAATATAAATAGCGCAGCTCTGGAACAGCTTATCAGCATCGAGCTTCTCTACCAAAATGGGAAGAAACTTACAATAAAAGACCTCGACAAGCAAGTAGATGATCAGGTAGCCCAGGTAAAAGCCCGGTTCCCGTCCCAGGCAGATTTTGAAAAAGCGTTTAGAAATGCCAATATGACCGAAAAGCAGTTTAAGGATTTCACCCGGAAGAACATCGTGATCAAAACCCTTCTGGAACAGGAGGTGTTTGGGAAAATCAAGGTCTCAGAAGCGGATGCAAAAAAATTCTATGCTGAAAATTCGGACAAATTTAAAACCAGTGAAAGCGTCAAGGCAAGCCACATCCTCATAGGCGTTGATGCAAAGGCAACCCCTGAAGCAAAGAAAAAGGCTAAAGACAAAGCTATGGCGATCAGGAAACGCGTCGCCGGGGGTGAGGAATTTGCGAAAGCAGCAAAAGCTGAATCAACCTGCCCGAGCTCTGCCTCGGGAGGAGACCTTGGATACTTCAGCAAAGGGCAGATGACGCCGCCCTTTGAAAAGGCTGCTTTTGCTCTTAAACCCGGACAGATCAGCGATGTGGTAGAGACCCAGTTCGGTTATCACATAATCAAACTGACAGACCATAAACCTGCCGAAACGGTAAAATTTGCCGATGCAAAAAATAAAATAGAAGACTACCTGAAAAAGCAGCAGGCGCAGCAGCCCCTGGCTGACTTTATCGGAAATCTTAAAAAACAAGCCAAGATAGAGATTATGCAGTGATGTACAGCCATAAAAACACTTTCCTTCCTAAATCTAATTTTTATTTCTGTCCATACCAAGTCATTTCGGGGCTTGTCCTTCCCCCTTGCAATCCCCACGAAAAGTGATATTAGTCATCAACCTCCTTATAACATTAAGGAGATACTCATGATTAATGGAGAGGTATCATAACAGGTGCAAGTTGCTATCAGCAACATGCAGGTAGGGACTTTTCTCTTTGCCGAGGAGTAAATGCTATGAAAAATATTTCTGCTGTTTCAATCATTTCTCTCTTTCTCGCTTCAGTTGCCTATGCCGGTTTCATCAATCTCCCAAGGACGGGGCAGACGACGTGCTACCTCTCCTCGGGTACTGAGATGCCCTGCCCAGGTACGGGGCAGGATGGAGAAATACTGGCAGGTGTTGCCTGGCCAAGTCCGAGGTTTACGCCAAATGCTGACACAACGATAACAGATAATCTCACTGGGCTCATCTGGTCGTCTGATGCCAATATCATGCCTGCCAGGAACCCCGGGTGGGATCTAGATGGTACTCAGGACGATGGGGCCGTTACCTGGCAGCACGCTCTTGATTATATAGCAAAGCTGAACACAGAAAATTACCTCGGCTACAATGACTGGCGCCTTCCCAATGTCAATGAACTGGAAAGCCTTGTCAGTGCTGCTGAAGCAAATACAGCACTATGGCTGAATACACAGGGCTTTACGAATGTGCAGTATTTTACTGAGATACAGAATAGGAAATATACCTTTTACTGGCCTTCGACAACCTATGCAAATGGTACCGACTCCGCCTGGCGAGTCAATTTGACCGATGGCTGGGTATGTGCAACCGGCAAGTCTGTCAACTACTACGTCTGGCCTGTACGCGGAGGTCAGCACGTGATTCAACCTGCTCAGGTGTGGAAAACGGGGCAGACGGTCAGCTATGCGGCGGGCGATGACGGCGACCTCGAGAAAGGGATTGCCTGGCCCAGTCCGAGGTTTACGCCAAATGCTGACACAACGATAACAGACAATCTCACTGGGCTCATCTGGGGACCTGATGGGAATGTCATGGCAACTCGAGATTCCTTGTGGGATGGAGACGGAACAGCGGGTGATGGGGCCGTTACCTGGCAGCATGCACTCGATTATGTAGCAAAGCTGAACACAGAAAATTACCTTGGCTACAATGACTGGCGTCTTCCCAGCCGGAAAGAACTGCACAGCCTCACGGACGCTTCACAAACGAAGCCGGCTCTCCCGTCGGGACACCCCTTCACTGGTGTGGTGGGCGACGAATACTACTGGTCTTCTACAACCTACGCCTATATAAGCACCAATGCATGGATGGTTCTCATGGAATCTGGACTCGTGCATGCATATCCAAAATCTGAATCTCATTATGTATGGCCGGTGCGTGCCGGACTTCATGATCATACGGACGTAACACCCGGGCAGGCAGAAAGTATCATAGCAACTACCCCGGACCTTATGATCGTTGATGTACGGACAGCAGAGGAGTACTGCGAAAGTGGCTCTATTCCCGGTGCC
>Ga0315275_10001667_pt1 | contig 19731 bp, 14 predicted proteins | sample YL17G03_0_MG_FD_205557 | JGI IMG/M metagenome (GOLD analysis project Ga0315275, IMG submission 205557) | Sediment microbial communities from Yellowstone Lake, YNP, Wyoming, USA - YL17G03_0 | ecosystem: Environmental > Aquatic > Freshwater > Lake > Sediment | place: USA: Wyoming | collected...
AAATACACCTGAAGGTAAAGATATATTAACTGGTATTGGATTTCGTATTCCTACACAAGCACTTTCATCAATTGAAGTGTTTAGAGTGAAAGGTTTCCTTCCACAATACATGGGCACTACAGTTGTTGTTCCTTCTGAGATTACAACTAAAGCAGGATCAGATTTTGATATTGATAAGTTGAACATGTACTTGAAGTCTGTGTATGTAGATAAAGCTGGTAATGTTCGTCTTGTTAAATATCTTGGTTCTGAGGAAGCTACTAAAGAATTCTATGGTAAAGTGTTTGATGAAAAGACTAACATTAAAGCAGTTAAGAAAACAGAATTACTAGAAGCATTCAGAATCGCTGCTTATGGTCTAGAGGATCCTAATAACTTAGAAGATAAATATTCTAATCTATTAGATGTAATGCTTGATGGAGTTGAAGATCTTGCAGCTGCTGAAGATAAGATGGTATCTGATCTTGATAAGCTAAGTGATGCAGGTTTACAATCTGATTTAAGAAACAAGTTTGTAAGAGATATGTACAAACGTTCTTTGGAGAATGAATACTACGATTCTCTTGAGAAACTTATCACTCTTCCAGAAAACTTTGAAAGACTTATCTCTCCAGTAAATGATGCTGGTTTAGAAAAGCTTTCTGAGAAACTAAATAAACTTCGTGGTTATAATGAGGATCAAATCAAGAATAGAATCTTGAACAGAAACTACATGACCACTCTTAGAAATACATTTGTTACTGCTAAGAAGTGGGTTGGTATTGCAGCTGTTAATATTACAAACCTTTCTTTGAAACAAAAGAGCAAAACATATATTGATCCTGCAAGATTTGTTAATACTACTAAACAAGATCAGAAGTTCTTAGGTGATGGTACAATTGCTCTTAAACATAATACAGTTAATGTAAATGGTAAAGAATATGTTTCTCTATCAGGAACCACTGTAAAAGGTAGCAAAGAACTTATCTCTAATAGACTATCTGGTTATGCTACATCATTTGTAGATGTTGCAAACAATCCATACATCACTGACATTATTCAGAGTGATCTTGTTGTAGGAACATTTATGTTCTTGGAGAACATTGGTGCAGGTGAGCAAACTGCTTTGTTCTTAAACCAACCAATCATCTCTGAGTACTTAAAGATGTTAGATGGTATAGGTGCTAAAAATTTATTTAATTCAGCAAATATTGAAGCAGTTAAATCTAAATTTGTTACAACAGATACATTAATTAATTCTGCTGAGGTTGATGTAAACAACTTAGAAAAGAATATTAGTGATTACTATGCTAGTGATAAGAAATTAGGTGATGCTAGAAATGCTGAACAACATGCTATATTAAATGAGTTCTTGAAGTATGCTAAGATGGCTGACTACTCATTCAAGTTTACTCAAGCTACTAACTATGATACTTCTAGCTTTAAGAACAGCAGTACATTTGCTAGAAAAACTTGGAACACTGATAATGCTCGTGAGTCAAATATTATTTCTTCTGTAGATAATATTTTAGATAGCACATTTATTGGTGAACAGAAAAAGCTATTAGGTAGTTCTATGCAAGCAATGGGTGCTATCCTTAAACTTGAGCAAGATGATTTAAGAATCATCACTGATGATATTCTTAAACCTTATGGTGAGAATCCTTACATGAGTGCTGATAACTTTGAGAAGCTTGCTAACAAAGTAAAAGCAGACTTCTTAGATTATATCATCCAAACTAAAACTGGAATCAATGATAGAATCAAAGAACTATTAGTTGATCCTAATACATCTGTTGCAGTGAGACTAGAGCAAGCTAAGAAAGACTATCCAAATGTTCAAATACTTAGAGATCTACAAGTTGTAAGTGGAGATAGACCTGATGGTGCTAAGAGTGTAAAACTTGCAGCTAACCTTAAAGATGCGTACGATGAGAATCTCTACACAGGAATGATGAGAGAGTTGAGAGATTACAACACTGAATTAAATCAATTGTACAAAGACTTAATCACTGTATCTATCTTACAAGGAACTTATCAGTCTGCCATCTCTATCAAGAACATTATTCCTATTGAAGACTATAGTAAGGTTGTAACTCCTGTTGTTGAAGCTATTGTTGCTGATGAGAACTTAGATGCATTCTCTGATGGTATGTTCCATGCTAATAACTTCAGTGATGATACAATCATGCCTGTAGTACAACCTAAGTTCTTTGAAGCATCTGAAGGTCCTATCGCTGAACAACTAGATTCATTAGGTAACTTCTATGCTGATATCTATCAATACTATTCTTCACTCTTCCCTAGTGTAGAAGCATTTAGTATTAAGTCTTCTGAAAGAAAGATTTTATTATTGAGTGAGAAATTTAATAGTTATGATATTCAAAATGATTTCATTAAGGTTCCTAGAGTTGTAACAGATAGAAAAACTGGTGCTAGTATTGATATGGTAACTGGTCAGACAATTACTAAACTTGATTATGCTGTAAGAAAATCTAAAGGTGACTATTCTTTAAATGATGTATTTGGATATGCTAAAGTTAAACTTCCTACAGGAGAACCATTAACAACTCCTGATAAACAAGGTAACTTGCAATATGTATACAAATTAGTTAACTTGTATGGAGATGGTAACAGAGCTTCTGAATACTATGAAGATTTAAACAAAGAATCTGTATTGGAGAATGGTACAATTAGAACAAACCAGATTATTCCTGATGCAAATATAATTGAATATTATGGTGGTAAAGTTGAAGCAAAAGATGTATCTTTGCAACAAGAATCTTCTACTGATCAAAATACTCCAGAAGGATTACCTCCAATAGATCGTACACCAACACAATGCTAATAATATAGACTATGCCTTGTAAAGTTCAAATAAAAGAAAATCTTACTAATAAAATTTCAGCTGATACAGACTCTGGATTTAATAAATCTTTAGAGGGTGCACAAGCTATTGCTAAAGAAGTGAATCAACAATATGGTGTACCAGTTGTAAGATTTACCCTTGATGCTGATTTTATTAATCGTGATATTAATATTCCTGATTCTCTAGTTGATAGATACTATCAGCATGAGCTTGCTTTGGAACAACAGGAGAAAGCTTCTAAAATTAAACCAGGAGTACAAGAAGTATTTAATTCTAATCCTGAGCTAGCTAAGATAGGAACTCCTGAACAATACTCTGCATATTTAGATAGTATATTTCCTAATAGCCAAGTAAAAGATATTGTTTACCATGGTAGTCCTGATTTTAATAAACAAAAATTTGAAAAAATTCTTGATTATAAAGATGAGTTTTATAAAAAACAAGGTTTCTTTTTCAGTAATGATGAAACAGAAACTTCTAAAAATTCATTGAAAAAAAACTATGGTGGAAATTTATATACAGCTATTTTAAATATTCAAAATCCACAACCTAATTTATCATTTTCAAACTATCAATCTGGAAATATTAGTGAAAACTATGATAGTGGTATAGTAAGCACAACATCTTTTTCTCCAGAATTTGGAGGAATTAATAGTAAAACAAAAAGAGATTTGTATGTAGTATTTGAACCAGAACAGATCCATATATTAGGAAATGAAGAAGATATAAAAGGGTTTAAAGAATTTGTTGGTAAGCCTGGTGAACAATTAACAATGTTCCAACAAGAAGGAGCAACTGTAAGTTCTGTAGCATCTCGTAAAACAATTGCTATTGTTAATGATTTCTTAAAACGTATTGGTGTTAATGTACAAGAAGTAAAACAAGTTCTTGTTAATGGTGTAGAGTTTGATGCTAACGCTGTTGCTAACCTTACACAGAAACTAGTTCAAGTTGTAGAAGGTAAAGAAGCACAATCACTTCCAGAGGAAGCAATGCACTTTGCTGTAGCAATCATTAAACAAACTAACCCTGCATTATACAGAAAGTTATTAAATGAGATTAACAGCTACAACATTCTCAAAGATGTATTTACTGAATACTCTACTAACCCTGCATATCAAACAGCTGATGGTAAACCAGATGTTGTAAAGATTAAAGAAGAAGCTATTGGTAAGGTGTTAGCTGAGGTGATTATTAATCAGTCTGAGGGTATTACAGAAAAACCTGAGATGTTAGCTAAGGCAGAATCTTTATGGACTCAAATGCTTGATTTCTTAAAAGGATTATTTTCTAAGAGTGGATTTGATCAAGCTGCTATGGATGTTCTTTCTGGTAAAGATATTGGTACAGCTGAGGATATTGTTGAAGAGGGTATATTCTTACAACAAGCTGAGCAATCTAAACAAGAACAAGTTTACAATACTATCAAACAACTTAGCTCTAGAATAGAAAACAAAGATGGTAGCTACTATATTGATGGTAAGAAGATTGGCAGACGTGTAAGTAATCTAGTTGCTGATTGGTACGAGAGAAGATTTAAGAACAATGATCTTACTAAAACAGAATACCAAACAGCTGTAGATGATTTAAAAGCTGAGAAAGGAACTGCTGGTCACGCTGATATTGAACATGCATTTAGTTTATTTGTAGATGAGAATGGACTCTTAAGAGAAACTCCATTAGATGATACTGGATATGTGTCACAACTAGATCCTGACAATAGAGATATGTACGAGCTCCTTAGAGATAATCTACAGGAACGTCTTAACTCTTTTCCTAAAGGAACTAAGTTTATGTCTGAGGCTACCATATATGATGCTAAAAGAGATATAGCTGGTACAGTGGATTTCTTGGCTATCACTCCAGAAGGTAAAGTGAACATCCTTGATTGGAAGTTCATGGATCTTAATGTAGATAAATATGCTGATGTTCCTTGGTATAAAGTGAACGCTTGGAATACTCAGATGGAGCAGTACAAGTATATCATTAGTAGAGTTTATAATGTAAAGAATGAAAACTTTGAACAGACTCGTATGATTCCAATCAAAGCTCTTTACTCCCAAGGAAATTCTAAAACTAGTGTTCTTCCAAAACTATTAAGTATAAACATTGGTGATGTTAATGTACAGAATATTGAAGAAGATTATTTAATTCCTGTAGGATTACAAGCTGAGAAAACTGGTATTAAAAAGATTGATACATTATTAGAAAAGCTTAACGCTATCTACAAAAAACTTTCTGAAGCAAAAGCTTTACCATCTGAGAAACAATCTAAAGCTGAACAGTTAAATGCTTTGTTCTCTGCAATTAGACAATTGCAAATGAAGCAGAACATTGCACCATTGATTTATCAAGCTAAGGTGCTTAACAAACAGGTTAAAGATATTATCTCTAAATATGATTCTCAATTCAAAGGACAAGATGCTAAATCATTCACTGCAGATCAAATCTCTGAGTTTGCAGAAACTATTGAAACTGCTAGAGAAGCTCTTGAAACTTATACAAATCTTGATACAGAATTACGTTTCTTATTCCAAGGTGAAGAATTATCTGATGAAGATAAAAAGTTAAAAGAAGAACTTAGAGAAGCTGTAGATAATGCTAGAGATTACCAAGACCAATTAAAAGATGTAGATGAAGAATTTACTAATGATATAATTGGTGGTAGTGAAGGTGTTAAAGATCTTTCTTCTCCTGAAAAAATTGTTAGAGGTATAACTAAATTCTTTGGTAACACTGCAACTATTCAGCTGAAAGGATTAGAAACACTATTCAAGAAAGCCAACAAAGCATTTGCTTTTGCTGGAATGGATACTCTATCAGAGGTTAAAAAACTTACAGTTCTTAAAAATACATATCAAAAGTGGGCAACTTCTAAAGGTTTAACCATCAAGAACATGTTTAACATCATTAAGAAGGAAGGTAAGAACGAACTTATTGATGAGTTCAATCCTGAGTTCTATAAAGAGTTAAAGACTGCAATCAACAAAGATACTAGAGACTTTAAATGGATTAGAGAAAATATTGATCAAGAAGCTTATAGAGAACACTTAAAAGAAAAGCTTGCACAAGAACTTGAGAGAATTGATGGTAAACCTAGAGTTGGTACAGAGGAACAAAATGAGGCTGATATCAATAGAGAGAAAGCTAAAGCAAAAGAACTTTATAGTATCTCTACTGCTGAGTCTCCAGGTTGGTTATTATATGATGAGATTAATAAGTTTCCTAAAAGAGAAACTTGGGAATCTGAAGCATGGAAAGAATTACACAAACCAGAGAACAAACCTGCTCTAGACTTCTACAATTATATCAAGGAAAGAAATGATTATTATAAATCAATTGGATATATAAATGCTAAACAGGCTAGAACATTTTTACCTTCAGTTAGAAAAGGATTATCTGAGAAGTTAGTATTTGGTGGTAAGATTTCTTTAGGTGAACAATTCTTAAGAAACATATCACTTGATGAATCTGATATTGGTTATGGTAAAATTGATTCCCTCACTGGTAAACCTGTAGACAATATTCCTACATATTTTACAACTCCACTTGAAGATGAATCTGAAGCTAGCACAGACTTGTTTAAGACTATGGCTTTATATAATGAGTTTGCTATCAAGTTTAAATATCTTTCTGATATTGAAGCACAAGGTAGAGCTCTTATTAGATTAGAAAGAAACAAGAAAGCTATTGCAACATCTAGATTTGGTAAAACTGAATACAAAGATGGTGTGTTACAATACAATCCTGACAATAGTGATAATGCTCAGCTTATTGAGGATATGGTTAAAGCTATTATCTATCAACAGAAATATATTGAGAGTGAATCATTTGATCAGTTGTTAGGTAAATTTGGAAAGTTTGGCAAAACTCTTAATGATAAATTAGGAATGAAGATTCTTCCTGAAAATCTTGAGAACAGACAAATCAGCATCAATAAGATTATTACACAGATGAACAATACATTCCAAATAAATGCATTGGGATTAAACATATTATCATCTGCTTCCAACTTATTTGGTGGTAAGACCCAGTCATTGATTAACTCTGGTAAGTATTTTACTAAGCAGGATTATGTTTCTGCAGAGATGTGGCTTCTTGCTAATAAGATGGGTGGTGAAGATAAACAAAAGATGCTTGCTGCATTAGATTACTTCTTACCATTCACTGAGAACTATAACAGAGATGCTGCTACAAAACTATCTTTAAATAAGGTGGATGATCAAGCTGTACAAGATTTCTTAATGGTATTGATGAGAGAGGGAGAGCGTGCTGTACAAGTGACTAACTTCTTTGCATACATTCGTAACTCTGCTGTTGTAGATGGACAAGTGGTAAATGCTAGAGAGTATTTAAAAACCACTCCTGAGTATGCTAACTTCTATGAAGGAACTCAAGCAGAAAGAACTGCTAGATCTGAAAAGTTTGAAACAGATGTTAAAGAACTTGTTGAGAAACAAGGAGTGTTAAACGTTGGAGCTGTTAAAGATGGTGAGTTTACTATCCCTGGTGTAGAACAGAAATCAGATAGTGTTGTTGAAACAAGAAGAAAGATTCAACAGTTCACTAGTGATGCGTTAGGATCTTTAACAGAAGAGAACAAGCGTCTTATTAACATGACCATCTATGGTAACTCATTCATGGTATTCAAGAACTGGATTCCTCGTTTGGTTGATGTTCGTATGGGTAACTTAAAATACAATGCTGCATCTGATGCTTATGAGTGGGGAAGATCACGTATGATCTTTAGAATCATCACTGATGATTTATTTAAAAGCTTAGGTAGATTAAGTAATTCTTTGATGGCAAATGATAAAGGTGTTGAATACATGAGAGAGCTTTATGAGAAAAAGAAAGCTGATTATGAGAATGACACTGGTAAAACACTTGAGATGACTGAAAGTCAATTCATGGATCTTGTTAGACAGAACATTAAAAACCAATTGCTTGATACATTATTCTATGCAACATTATTTGCTATCACTCTTGGATTAAAAGCTCTTCCTGATGATGACGATGATGAGATTGTTAAGAATCAATATAAGTTCCTTCTTAAAGCTACAGATAAGTTTAAAGATGAGCTTGGATATTTCTATAACCCAACAAGCTTAACACAACTTGTATCTACTGGTATCTTCCCTTCTATGGGATTGATTAGGAATTATACAAGTGCTGGTAAGAACTTCCTAATAGAAAACTATGCTTTAGCTACTGGTAATAAAGAACTAGAGGATAAAAACTATGTGATTAAGTATTGGATGAAATCATTTCCTCTTACAAGTCAAGCTGCTGGACTTCTTCCAATGTTCTATCCTGAGCTTGCTAAGGATCTTGGAATAAGAATGCAATCACAATATGGCATACGATAATAGCTATATTATCCCATCTATTTAATCTTTCATTACTAAACTTACATTAATTATAAATAAATTTGTATATTATGAGAACTGCTGCAATATGCCCCACCTGTGCCACATATGAAAATGCAATATGTGTGCTTTACGATGGACCTTATTTACCCTGTACAGGGATAAGTCCATTAGATTCTATTTCTGAAGCCTTAGCTAAAATTGATGCTGCTATTTGTGCACTTACTACTACTACCACCACTAGTAGTACAAGCAGCACTACAACAACTACTACAACAGCTGCACCAACAACAACTACTACCACTACAGTTCTTTAAGATATAATACACCATGAATATTAGTTGCTCTGCAAGTCCATGTCCTATTATATTAAATTCCACCTGCGTTATATACGAGGGTGCTAATTTAGTATATACAGGAATTAATACTAACGATAGTGTCCAAGTAGCTCTACAAAAGATAGATGCTGCTATTGGAGACATTGCTGTTGGTACTAGTGGTACAACTGGCACTTCAGGAACAACTGGTACTAGTGGATCTTCAGGTACATCTGGTGTTAATGGTACTTCTGGTACAAGTGGTACATCAGGAAAAGATGGAACTAGTGGAACTTCTGGCATTGATGGAACGAGTGGTTCATCAGCAACATCAGGCACATCAGGTACTAGTGGATCATCAGGTATTAATGGAACTTCTGGGACTACAGGTACTAGTGGCACAAGTGGAGTGGATGGAACTTCTGGTTCTAGTGGCTCCTCTGGGTCTACAGGTACCTCAGGTAGTAGTGGAACCACTGGTACATCTGGTACTTCAGCAACTTCAGGAACCTCTGGAGTTGATGGCACTAGTGGTACAACAGGTACGAGTGGTAGTTCTGGAACTAGTGCAACCTCAGGAACTAGTGGAATAAATGGTACTTCAGGTTCTTCTGGTAGTAGTGCTACATCAGGCACTTCAGGGACTACTGGAACTTCAGGTACAGATGGTACAGGAGGAACAAGTGGTAGCTCTGGGGTGAATGGTACATCAGGTACTTCTGCGACTAGTGGAACAACAGGAACTTCAGGATCTAGTGGTGTTAATGGTACCTCTGGCTCTAGTGGTACCTCTGGAACCAATGGTACAGGTGGTACTAGTGGTACTAGTGGATCTAGTGCTACGTCAGGTACTACAGGTACTAGTGGCACTTCTGGAACTAATGGTACTGGAGGTACATCAGGTACTACTGGTACATCAGGCTCCTCAGGTACTTCAGGGGTTTCAGGAACTGCAGGAACATCAGGTACTAGTGGAACCTCAGCTTTATCAAATTCTTTTTTTAATTATAAAGCTAAAACAACTTCAACTAGTGGAGACCCAGGTTCAGGTCATATTATATGGAACAATGCAACACAAGCTTCTGCTACACAAATTAATGTCAGTGAGACAGATGCTAGTGGTAACAACATTGATATATTTCTTGCAAGTTTAACTAGTGGTTCTACAATTACAATACAAGATCAAGCTAGTCATACAAACTACCAAAAGTGGACAATAGGAACTATTGTTGATAATACAACATATTTTACAATCCCTGTAACTCTTGTAACATCTACATATTCATTTACTAATAACCAGGATGTACTATTTATTATTGTAGCAACACCTAGTGGTACATCAGGAGTAAGTGGTTCCTCAGGAACAAGTGGAACAACAGGAACATCTGGTACAAGTGCTACTAGTGGCACAACTGGTACTAGTGGATCTAGTGGTACTAATGGAACTGGAGGCACCTCTGGTACTAGTGGTACAAGTGCAACCAGTGGAACAAGTGGTAGTTCAGGTATAAATGGATCTAGTGGTACGTCAGGAACAAGTGGCTCATCTGGAATAAATGGTACATCAGGAACCAGTGGTACAACAGGCACCTCTGGTTCTAGTGGAATAGATGGTACTAGTGGAACCTCTGGAATAAATGGAACGTCAGGATCTAGTGGAATAAATGGTACGTCTGGTAGTAGTGGAATCAATGGCACTAGTGGCACCTCAGGGGTAAATGGTACCTCAGGCACTAGTGGAATTGATGGAACATCTGGTACTACAGGTACAAGTGGTAGTTCTGGTTTATCAGGGTCTAGTGGAACATCAGGTGTTAGTGGTACAAGTGGAACTACAGGTACATCAGGCACATCAGGAATTGATGGGACTAGTGGTACTAGTGGATTAAGTGGAACCTCAGGAACCTCTGGCATTAATGGAACATCAGGTAGTTCAGGATTAAGTGGTACATCTGGTACTAGTGGAACTAGTGGACTTAATGGTACATCAGGAACTTCTGGTATCAATGGCACTTCTGGTACATCAGGACTTAATGGTACAAGTGGGACAACAGGTACTAGTGGAACCACTGGAACGTCAGGAACAATAGGAACTTCTGGTACTACTGGTACCTCAGGAACTACTGGAACATCAGGTACTAGTGGTACCTCTGTAACTGTATCAGGTACAACAAACTATGTTGTTAAATTTACTAGTTCTTCTACAATTGGTAATAGTGGTATATATGATACTGCAACCAATATATTAATAGGTAGTGCAACAGATAATAGTACCACAGCTAAATTACAAGTTACTGGTGGTATTAGTTTTCAAAATATATTTAATCGCCAAACAGCATCTTACACTCTTGTCTTAACTGACCAAGGAAAAATAGTTGAGATGAATGTTGCAGGAGCTAACAATTTAACTGTACCTTTGAACTCAAGTGTTGCCTACCCTACTGGAACAGAAATCACTATATTACAATATGGTGCTGGTCAAACAACTATTGTAGCAACTGGTGGTGTAACACTAAGAAGTAATACAAGCTGGTTAAAAATAGGTGCAAGATACACTGGTATTACACTTATAAAGGTGGCTACAGATGAATGGTATGTAATTGGTAACTTATCTGCATAATGGGACATTTATTAAACATGGGTATAAAGATGCAAGCTGCTGCATCAACAACAACTACAACAACTACAGCTGCTACAATTACAGTGAGTTGGTTTTATGATGGGGCAGGATGTACAACAGCATCTTACGCTTTTAAGAAAAATGGAGTAACACAAGCAAGTGGGGGTGGGGGTTCATCTGCTAATGGTTCATTCACTTGTATTGTTGGAGATACATTAGTAGCAGAATATACATCAGGAGTAAAAGGATTTGCTTGTAATACAGCTTTTACTGAGATATTAAGAAATGGTGCTACAATAGTTGCAACTGATACTCAGTCTGGATTTAATGTTCTTGCAACATCTACTTGGGCTGTTACATCAGGTACTACAAGTGTAACTATGACAGCAGCAGGTGCTATTTAATTAAATAAATTATGATTGATATTCAAAATTTACAAAACAAAATAATACCTAATGATATATTGGGAGTATTTGTTATTACACTATCTGAAGATATTGAAAATAATGGATATGTAATAACAAAGAATCCAAACTTCAATCATTTATTTATGTTTAATCCTGAAGGTGAATTAGTTAGTGTAGATAATCCATATTACATTCTTGAATTTTCTTCTGAGTTATTAAATGTAGAATATGATTCTATATTAGTTGGTGGGTTAGGACTAGGTGTTATGCCTTATGTTTCTCAAGATTTTGCACAAGTAGATGTTGTAGAAATTAATCAAGATGTGATTGATCTTGCAAAACAATTAGGTCACTTAAATGAGAATGTGAATATTATCAAAGATGATATATTTACATTCTCTGTAGAAAAAACTTATGACATAGTTGTATTAGATATCTGGTATGATGCACTTACAGAGGAATTATCTAATGAACTTATTGAAAAATATATGCCATTCATTAATGAGGGTGGCTTCTTATACATTCCAATAAATAAAGGAGTGATAGATAATAAAGTAGTTATAGTTAAATAAAAAATATGAAATACAATTGGATTTTTAATGATCAAAGTTTTCAATGTATAAAATCATTGAATGGATTAACAAACGTAGTTGAAATGATTCACTGGCAGTATGAAGCTACTGATGATATTACTAGTGGTGTTATTATTGGATGCAATGGATTTGCAGCTCCTACAGAAGAAGATTTTATTCCTTTTGAGGAGTTAACAAAAGCTCAAGTTATCTCTTGGTTAGAAGCAGTTAATGATATAGATTATCTTAAGTCTGCTGCTGAACATGAATACAATCAGATTAAGAACTCTGGGAATCAGGAAGTGTTACCTCCTCCATTTCAGAATTAATTCTATCTATAACCATTTGTGATGTAATACTGGTCTGACATTCAAATTGTTTGTCAGTACCTTTATTTACAGGACACCAATTCCAATCTCCCTTATCAAACTTATACTGAGGATCATTCCAACATCCATGGCATACACTTGTGTTTGTCACTCTGATGCACTTGAACTCATGATCTGCTTGTGTAAAGTTTGATATCATTACAACGTCTTTCTTAAGTGCCCAAGCTAACCAGCTTAATCCACTAGATAAGCCTACAAAGAACTTACTATAATATATTAGGTTCATTGTATTCTCCATTGACTTATTCTCTGGCACTATACAATTATCAAAAGGATTATCTTCTAGAGATACATTTACTATCTTGTATCCTTCATTATGATAATGATTGATAAGCTCCTGCCACGACTCTCTCGTCCAGAACTTGCATCCTGCTGTGGAGTTGGTAGCAATAGTTATATACTTCTTGTATGGTCTTTTCTTTGGTGTGAATGCAATCCTAGGAACTATCTCCTTGTATTCAAGCCCTAATATATTTGTAGCTGTCTTCTGTAATGGAATAGTGTTAGGAAGCTCTGGCTCTTTGTTTTCATCATAGAACCATCCTATTACATACATTCCTTCAATGTTATTAACAGCTGTCCCTGGATTTACAAACTCTAGTTCTGGATATACATCCTGGAATAAGTTGTTCTTGAATGTACTAACTATTACATGACAATTATGTTTCTTCTTAAACTCTAATACATAAGGTATCCAAGCTATTGTATCTCCTAAAGAGGAACTATCAAAAGCTATGTACACACGCTTTCCTGTATAGTCTAAACTGCTCTCATATATTAATTCATTATTCTCTCTAACATTTACATTCCACTTTGTATAATAGGTTCTATTAAGCTTAACCCAGCTGTTACAAGCAATGTTGTTCTCGTAATGTAGCTTTCCATCCTCATCATGAAATTTCACGTTAAACATGCTCTTTGAGCTTCCCTTGATTTCTAAGAAGGGTTGTCCAACATTGTGATAGATAATTGTTACAGGTTGTTTGAATGGTTCGTTTTTACATACATCTAGATATAGTTCAGCATGATCTATAGCAAACTGTTCTTCCTTTCCATATGGAATTTCATATTCTATATAACCATCAAGAGCTTCTGTTAGTTGAGTCTTTAAATTGTTCTCATCTATTGGTGTTATATATCCATCAAACATTCCACAATACTGTGGTAGGTTTCTTGCTAGGATTTTACAGCCATAGCTAACTGCTTCTCTTACAACAAGAGGATTACATTCCCATGTACTGTTGAACATGAATACATCAGCAGCTAATAAGAACTTCCATGCATCATCTCTCTCACCCCACACTTTACAATTGCTAGGTAGGTTAGCCATTATTGGTTCCCAATATTCTTGGAAGTTTACAGCTTGATTTCCTACAAAATGGAATTGTACATCAGGCATTCTTCTTGCTATCTCTACAGCTTCTTTCTGATTCTTTCCTGGTGTCCATAGTCCAATGTTTACAACATGTTCTTTGGCTCCATCAAATTCTAATTCTATAAATGCATCTTGCCAATCATAATCACCACGTCTATCAGCTATTGGAAACTCTAATAGGGCTTTTTGAGAAGGCATGTTCTTGAATGTCACAAAATGATGTGGTGTACAGAATGCATATGCATCTGGATGATATCTCTTGCTCTTGTCTGGATTAAACCAAACATTGTGACAGGTTTCTATAATTCTCCAAGTTCTGTCCTCAGCATATAAAGCTTTCATTAGTTCCTCAGGAACAGTGTTATGACCATCAAATCCTTCTATCATTTCATCAATATGCACAACATCAATCTTGTTGTTCTTAATGATGTCTATAAGTTTCATTTTATCATCAAGAAGAGTAAAAACATTACATAGTTTCTCAATCTTGTTCTTATGTACAACATAGTCTGCACTATAGTTCTGATACTCCACTACATATACATTAACATCTGTATATTGTTGTAACAGTTCAATTCTCTTTAATAAGAATGCAGGCATCCCTCCTGTAGATAGATGTGGTGCTAAGAATAGTACATTAGTTCTTTTAACATATTTTTCACCAAGAGTGTCACTTATTTCTTTCATAGCATGTGGATCTTTTTCCCCATGATAGAACAATAGTTTATCTTCAGTGGCAGGAATCTTAAACCATTCTCTTACATGGTTCTCTTCTCCTTTAAATCCAATCTTCTTTATTTCATCTACAGCATCCACTCCACCATTAACATAAACATATGGTAGCCCATCAAATATCTTTCTCTTCCACAATAACACGTTAACTATTGTTTCTTCATGGAATGGAGCATAACGTTCTGGATGACTAAGAACATCTATATGATTGCACATAGATATCCATTCATCTAGGAAATCAAAGCACCATTGTCCTGCTACAAAATATCCTGTTTGTCTATATGTTTGTCTGACATGTTGATTAACATTAAACAATATACATGCTTCATGTTCTAATGTATTTGTTAAATCATCTTCTTTATCTGGTAAGCCTTTACCATCCATGGATAACCAATCATACATACCTTTTACAAAATATGGATGAGAAGTTCTTCTGTCATACATGTCAAATATATTGTCTACATATTGTGTAGCTACACTATCGCTATCAATATATGCAACAGTTAACGCATAATGTTTTAGACAATCACGTACAATGTTTGGACGCTTTATCATAATCTTATACACCTGTGGATCTTTTCTATCAACATATTTCTTCTGTTTAACATCACCAACATGTGGTAAAGAAATAGTGGTTGCTCCCTCTATTTCTCTAGAGGAACCAAGGGTATAAACATAAATAGGAAGTGTGCTATATTTTCTGATAGAATTAACACAGGCTTGTGTTGTATCAGCATAAGAATCTGTGCAATATAAAACATAAGCTTTCTCGTGCTTATGTTGTTTCATTATATAATATCCATAATACTGATTAGCATAGAGTAGTTCTAGATCTGGATATCTTTCTAATACATTGTCTTGTGTAAGATCTGGCTGGTGATGTGTTTCGTGTATATTACCTTCCCACTCTCCTTGCTCCATCATATATGGTACAGCAACCAAGCATCCCATCTTTCTGTCCTTGATGTCTTGCATAAGAATCTTAGCATCATCTTCTGTTAAATGCTCTAGGACATCACCAAGAATAATAAAATCATATATACAAAAAGCAGGTAGGAAGTTCATAACATCATTCACATGTACCTTCTTATATTTAGATCTTAAATAGAAACGATCTACATAGGGCTCATAGATTTCTACAGCATGCATTTCATATCCCAACCCCTCAAGTAGATTAGCATATGTACCTTCTCCAGGACCAACATCTAATATCTTTGTACTAGGAGGAATGTTGTTAATGAACCATTGTTTAACTTCTTGTTTGAAGAATGAATAGCTATGTGGCATATAGTTGATTTTATTACAGCAAATGTAAAAAAATATTTGCAAATATCAAAACTAATAGTTACATTTGCTTAGTAATTGTCACATTACAAAATTGATACAGGTTTCTTATCTGAGCTGTATAAAAATCATACAAACTTCTAATTAAATAATTTAACGTCCTAGAAAGTCTGGGATAGTTATGTATATAAAAAAATTTCGCATATAATGCATAAAAAACAATATTCATGGAAGATCAGTTATTCTCTGTAAAAGCAGAACTAAAAAGTATGGACCAAAGATTACATGACTTAGAAGAAAAGATGACTTCTATTGATACAAAACTTACGCAAGTTGTTGATGCTATTTTGGGCAATCCATTAACAAAAGCTGGTGGATTTATAACTGACATTGAAGTTCTTAAAAAGAAGATTGATATATTAGAAGCTACTGTTGAAAAACAAGAAGAGTTTAAAAAGAAAGTGTATTGGGCTGGTGGTATAATAGTTTTTATAGTTCTAGCAATATCTTATGTTACATCAATTTATTCTAACATAACAACCTAATGCAATTTATAACCAAGAACTTCTTGAACCTACTTGTACTAGCAATAATATTATTTATGCTTTTACGTGAGTGTAATACATCTAATCAATCTATACAAAGAAAGCCTGATACAATTACAGTGGTTGACACTGCATACATAACTAAAACAAACACTAAGATAAAGAAGGTGCTAATTGCATCAACAGATTCAAGTTATGATGTTACAAATGATCCAAGATTTGTTCCTGATACATCATATGAAAATCTTAAAGCACAGTTTACAAAACTATCTAAAGATTACACTGCAAGAAATATATATAAGGACACACTTGTTCTTGACAGTATTGGATTTGTTCATGTTACTGATTCAGTTCAGTTTAACACATTACTAAATCGTCATTACACTTATTCATATAAGTTACCAATCATAACAAAGACAAGCACTATAACTAATTACGCTAAACAAGTTAGACAACTCTATGCTGGTGTTGGTATTAATTCCTCAGGAGTGAATAGTATAAATGCAGGATTGATGTACAAGAGCAGAAGAGATCAACTATATGGGTTTACATTAGGTGTAAACAATAACCAATTAGTATATGGTGTACAAACTTATTTTAAAATTAAACTTAAAAAATAAAACACTTACATATGAAATTAAAAGACTTATTTAATGACAAGAATGATATTAATGAGAAATCAGTAATTGGTTTCTTAGCATTCATTATTATGACTGTATTTGCTATTGCAGATATTGTTACTGGCTACCTTGGTAAAGACCTTGTAGTTAATGAATTTATTTTTAATGCTTTCCTAGTATTAGTATTAGGTACTTTTGGTATTTCAGGAGTTGAAAAGATCATGAATAGAAAAACAGAGGCACAATCAGAAGAACAATCTAATTAATATAAAATGGCAGTTAAAGAATTATTACCAGTTTCTTTCAAAGATTTTGTAAAGGAACCAGTTAAAGGAATGTTATTCCTTGTTATCATCGCTATAGGTTACCTATACATTGATGGTAAAGTTAATTACACATCTCAAATTGAGAATCAAGGTGTTAAGATAGAAAAATTAGAACTTAAAGTGGATGTATTAAGCAACCAACTTAGGAAGTCTGATAGCACATTAGCAGCAGCTAGTGCAAAGATTGGTCTATTACAAGAACTTGGTAAAATCAAGTAGTTATGAGGATATTAGCAGTAATACTTGTTTTGTTTCTTGGTAGTTGTGAGTCAAAACAAAAGACTATTATAATACCTGATGCAACAGATTCTCTTATTCAAAAGAGTGAAAAAGGTTTGATTAGTGCTATTGATATTAATCATAAGTCAGATTCTGTTACCCATGTTGTTGTAATTAAAAAAGTTAAAGAATTAAAATATCTTAACAGCCTATTAAAAATTTATGAAAAAGAACTCATCCAAACAAGAAATACAGAAGTCAAAACTATATATAAAACTGATACAGTATATATTGAAACAAAAAAGTCTTTCTGGGGTAAAACAAAAACTGAAAAATCTGTCAAATCTGATAGCACAGTTACTCAAGTAAATAACGAATCAACAGATTCAACTATTAAAATCGACTCAACAACTATTAACTAATGAATAAATACTCTAAAGATAAAATTCAAGCAGCTCTTAAAGCTAAGGGCTATGTATTCTTTGAGGATGCAGCTAACAAAGGTTTAGATTTAAACATTGTTGGTGTGCGTAACTCAGCTACTGGTGACAAGGTTACCAATGCATTTGATGATGTTATCACTGTATCATATAAAAAAGATGGTGCATGGATATATCACGAATGGGCTAACACTACTGACCCTGGTAAGAAAGGTGTTGAACAATTCCATAATGCTAAAGGTGTTGCACGTTTAGTACCTGGTCAATACAGAAGCTCACACACATTAGGCTTACACCAAGGAAAATATCAATGCTTAAAGCAATTGAATCCTGTTAAAGTTTATCGTGATGCTAACAAAGATGCAAAGTATGATGAAACTAAAATTGATACAGGAGTGTTTGGTATCAACATTCATAAGGCTGGTGTTGATTCTACATATGTAGAGAACTGGTCTGAAGGATGTCAAGTGTTCAAACGTATTGCAGACTTTGATGAGTTCATGAAGATTGCAAATGCTGCTTCTAAAATTCATGGTAATAAATTCACATACACATTAATCGAGTCTGAAGATATCGTATAATATTCTATTTTAACAATGGCAAAGAAAACCACAATTTCAAAAACCTCTTCTCAAAAAGTATCATTTGGTAAACGTAGAGGAGGAAAACATTCTAAAAGATTAAACAAACATTCATCTCCTAGTTCTAAATATAGAGCACAAGGTAGATAATAATTAATTTGATTAGAGTTGCTCTAATCTTTTTTGTTATACTAAATTTATGTAACGCTATTAAATGTTGCAAAATTTACTATACTTTTGTATTTAGTAATATATTAAAACAATAATAACATGGCAATTCCAAACAGACAAATAGGATGGGGCACAACAGATAACTTGTTGTGGCAGATTAGTAAGCAATTAGAGCAACTTATTAAAGTTACTTATGCTAATAGCACTACTACCACTACAACCACTACTGCTGCTCCTTAATATAAACCTAAACTATTAACGCAGCATCATTATTATGGGAAGCAATCAGAATTTAAAAGCGTATGTACGCTATGATGGACAAAAGAAAATTGTTCCAGGAAGTCTTATATTAAGAGAGAACAAACCTACCACTGGTACCTTTGTAGAGATTATGCCTGTTAACTTATGTTGTGGTGTAACTTCTCCTCTCTGTGATTCTTGTATAACATTACAAGGAGTGGGTGAATATGATGAAGAATTAGAAACCTACTATTATGGATTTACTTTACAAACACAATCAAGTGGTGCTAACTTAACAGGAACTATTCATTGGACTACTAGTTTTTCAGAGTCTTTTAGTCTTGCTGCAAATGGAAATGATTACGATTTTGAATATGATTTTGGAGATTCTATTCCTCACACTGTTCTTTTATGTGTTGATAATCCTTCTCAAATACAAGATTTTGAATTAGGGTTTGGACCTGGAGACACTGTATCTCTAAATAATGCTATTGCACTTAATGGTATTAATGAATGGGATAGTGATGATATGAATATTTATTCTTTAGACTTAACTGGTTTAAGTTCTATAGAGGAACTTTATCATCGAAATACTGTACTCACTCATATAAATATTACAGGTTGTACAAACTTAAATGATGTAGACCTATATGAGAATAATTTAACAGAAGCTTCT
>Ga0315275_10001668_pt1 | contig 19730 bp, 19 predicted proteins | sample YL17G03_0_MG_FD_205557 | JGI IMG/M metagenome (GOLD analysis project Ga0315275, IMG submission 205557) | Sediment microbial communities from Yellowstone Lake, YNP, Wyoming, USA - YL17G03_0 | ecosystem: Environmental > Aquatic > Freshwater > Lake > Sediment | place: USA: Wyoming | collected...
TTTACGATAACTTCTCATCGGGGCGGACGTGGTATCTCGACGCCTACCGCGACGACCGGCGGGTCAGGATAGTCCGGGCCGATATCAAGACATTCGGCGTGCTCCGGAAGGCGATGAAGGGCGCCCACGCCGTCTACCACTTTGCGGCGAACCCGGATATCGCCGCCGCCGTGAAGACACCCGACATCGACTTCTGGGAGGGGACGTATCTGACGAACAATATCCTCGAGGCGATGCGGCAGAACGGAGTGCCGAAGCTTCTCTACGCCTCGGGCAGCGGCGTCTATGGTGACGCGGGGCATACGCCCCTCTTCGAGGACTACGCGCCGCTGCTGCCGGTCTCGACCTACGGAGCGAGCAAGCTTGCCTGCGAGGCTCTCATTTCGTCTTATTGCCATATGTTCGGCCTGACGGCCGCCGCATTCCGGATGGCGAACGTCGTCGGCCCCCGCCAGACGCACGGCGTCGCCTTCGACTTCATCCGCCGTCTCCTCAAAGAGCCGGATGAGCTCGCGATCCTCGGCGACGGGCGCCAGAGCAAGTCCTATATCCATGTGGCCGACGTCATCGGCGCGATGCGCCGTATCGAGAAGCGGATGTCAGGAGGGTACTCGTACTTTAACGTCGCGACGAACGATTCCGTGACCGTGACCCAGATCGCCGAACTCGTTCGCCAAGAGATGGGGCTCGGGAAGGTGCGGTACCGCTATACCGGCGGACGAAAGGGGTGGCGCGGCGATGTTCCGGTCGTCAGGTTCGATACGCGGAAGCTGCGCCGGCTCGGCTGGAAGAACGCCTATACTTCCCGCGAAGCGCTCACGGATTCAATCCGCTCGATGCGCGCGGACGCGCTTGCGGGCAGGTTCTCAACGGGGAGGCGATAACGATGATTATTTCGCGCGCGCCGGTTCGGCTCTCGATGGGAGGGGGCGGGACGGATCTGCCGTCCTATTACCTGAAGCACGGGGGATTCCTGATGGCCGCGGCCATCAACAAGTACGTCTACATCATGCTGAACAAGCGGTTCTACAAGACGATCCGCCTCTCCTATTCGAAGACGGAGATCGTCGATACGCCCGATCAGATCGAGCATCCGATCTTCAAAGCGGCGCTCAGAATGACCGATGTTGTCTCCCAGGTCGAACTCGTTTCGGTCGCGGACGTGCCTTCGAACTGCGGGCTCGGGACCTCGTCCGCGTTCACCGTCGCGCTCCTGAACGCCCTCTATTCGTACAAAAAGAACTATAGGAGCCTCGAGGAGCTCGCCGAAGCGGCGTGCCATCTCGAGATCGGGATCCTCAAAGAGCCGATCGGCAAACAGGACCAGTACGCCGCCTCGTTTGGAGGATTCAGGGCATACTGGTTCAATAAGGACGGCAGCGTCTTCACCGAGCCGGTCTCGATCAAAGAGGAGGACCTGACCAAGCTCCAGAGCAATATCATCCTCTTCCACGTCAAGAAGGAACGCTCGGCCAGCTCGATCCTCGCGGCGCAAAACAAGAAGAGCAGCGATGGCGACAAGGATACGATCGAGCGCCTTCACAAGATCAAAACGTTGGGCTTGCGGACAAAGAAAGTCTTCGAGCGCGGCGCGATCGATGAGCTTGGCGAGATCCTGCACGAGCACTGGCTGACCAAGAAGAAGCTCTCGCGCGGCGTCTCCGATAGCTTTATCGACGAGGTCTACGCCGAAGCGCGCCGGAAGGGCGCCCTCGGCGGCAAGATCGTCGGCGCGGGCGGCGGCGGCTTCCTCCTTGTCTACTGTCCTGAGAACCGGTCGCGATTGATCGCGGCGCTGGGGAAGATGGGGCTGCAACCGACCTGGTTCCGCTTCGAAGAAGAAGGCGCCAAGATCATCTTCCACAGTTAAGGGCGGACCGATGACCGGAATAAGCGTCGTGATGATAACAAAGAATGAGGAGCGCGCGGTCGGCGGGGTCGTCCGTGATATCCAGGCCGCCTGTCCCGGCGCCGAGATCCTGATCGTCGATTCGAGCGACGACCGGACGCCCGTGATCGCTGCGTCGCTCGGTGCGCGGGTCATACGCCAGTATCCGCCGCGGGGTTACGGCCGCGCGATGAATCTTGCCCTGCGCTCGGCCTCCGGAGAGGTCGTCGTGACGCTCGACTGCGACGACACCTATCCGGTCGGGATGATCGGGGTCTTCGCGCAGGCGGTGACCGGCGACGGGTACGATCTCGTCGACGGATGCCGTCTCGGCAACCGACCTGAAGCGATGCCGCTGGTCAACTATATCGCCAATGCCGGTTTCGCCCTCTTCGCGTCGGTCCTCTTCCTGAGACGGATACGAGATCTCCATAGTGGGATGCGCGCCTACCGGAAGAAGATGATCGAGAAGATCGCCTGCGATCCGACGAAGGCGGCGCTGCCGGTCGAGCTCTTGCTGGTGCCGCTGCGGCTCGGCTACAAGGTCAAGACCGTCAATATCGATTACCGCGAGCGGATCGGCAGCTCCACGATGCGCCCGCTCGAGAGCGCGTGGTGGACGCTCGTGCGCATCTTGCACTCCCGGTTCGCACCGCGGGAACGTTTTCTGAAGGTCTCCGGAGAGAATCTGAGATGATCGGTATCGTCGGCGGCGGATTGAGCGGGCTCTGCCTTAAATATCTTCTGAAGCGGCCGAGCGAGATACTCGAGAAAGAGCTTCGCGTCGGGGGGCTCTGCCGGACGTTCCGGAAAGACGGCTTCTCGTACGATATCGGTGGCCACATCCTCTATTCGAAAGACGAAGCGGCCGCACGCTTCTGGCGCTCGATCCTCGGATCAAACCTCGCCCGCCGCCGGCGGAACAACAAGGTCCTCTTCAAGGGACGTTATGTCAAATATCCCTTCGAGAACGACCTCGGCTCGCTCGATCCATGGGATGCCTACGAGTGCCTGGTCGGCTACCTCAAGAACACCCACCCGAAACCGGCGAATTTCCGCGAGTGGATCTACCATACCTTCGGCGACGGTATCGCCGAGAAGTACCTTCTTCCCTATAACGCGAAGATCTGGAAATTCCCGCTCGAGCGGATGGGTGTTGAGTGGGTCGAGCGTGTGCCGCGCCCCCCCGTCGAGGATGTCGTAAAGTCGGCGCTCGGCATTCCGACCGAAGGATATAGCCACCAGCTCTATTTCGACTATCCGAAGCGGGGCGGTATCGAGAGCCTGATTGCGGGCCTGGCGAAAGGGCAGGATGGTATCGAGACCGGTTTCGACGTCGCTTCGATCGAGCGGAGGGGGAAGGAGTTTATCGTCGCCGGCGAGGCGGGCGCGCGGCGCTACCGGGAGCTCGTCCTCACGATGCCTCTCGATCGTGCCGTCAGGTGCCTCGGGCGCCAAGCCCCCGCGAGCGTCGTCCGCGCGGCGTCGGGCCTCGGCCATAGCGCCGTCAGGATCGTCCTCGTCGGCCTGAAGAACGCCTCGCTCCTCGACAAGAGCGCGATCTATATTCCCGACGGAAAGATCCTGCCGCACCGCGTCTGCTTCATGGGATATTTCAGCCCGAACAATGTCCCTCGCGGGAAGTCTTCGCTCATTGCGGAGGTCTCGACGCGCCGGGGGCAGGGGCTCTATCGGCTATCGGCGGCGTCTCTGACCGAGCGCGTCGTCAAGGACCTCGACCGCGCCGGCATCATCCGCAAGAAGGACGTCGCGGTCACCGAGGTACAGGATATCGAATACGGCTACGTCATCTACGACCGCGACTATCGCCGGAACGTCGAGCGGGTGAAGTCCTGCTTCAGGTCGCTCGGCATCCGTCTGCTCGGCAGGTTCGGCGAATTCGAATATATCAATATGGACGAGGTCATCCGCCGCTCGGCCTCGCTCGCAAAAGAGCTGAATCGTGGCCGATAATCCCGCCACCCAGTTCGCGCGCTTTCTCGTTTCCGGCGCCCTTTCGGCCGCCATCAATCTCGCCGCCGGGGTGATCGCCCGCCGTTTCGGCGTCTCCTATGGTGTGAGCATCGTCGTTGGTTTTGTCGTCGGCACTTTCTCCAGCTTCGTCCTGAACAGGAACTTCACGTTCAGGGCGCGCGACGAGCGGCAGGCGGTCCAAGCGGTAAAGTTCACACTCGTCGCGGCTATCAGCATAGTGCTGGCGTACGCAGTGGGCCATGCGGCCAGGAGCGTGCTCGAGGCGCTCGGGTTTGGGGCCGCGGGCATCGGCCTCGCCGACGCCGCCCATATCATTACCATCGGTATCATTACAGTCTATAATTTTCTGACGATGAAGTACTTTGCGTTCATGCGGGTGGGTGGACACGGGCCGAAGAAGGTGGCCTAATCACTTTTCGAAGACGCGGCGAAGGATTATTACTCATTTTGATAGCATAAATTATTCCCCTTGAGAAGGTGCCCGGGCTTAATCCCGGGCTACTTCTGAGGATGAAATTTCAGAGAAGTAATTATTCTCCGTCGGCGCCCTTTCAAATTTTGGCCTTGCTTCGCAAGCCAAAATTTATTGAATAGCCTTCGGAGGGAACATTACGGTTGTAATAGGACTGAACTTTCTACGGAGAGATGGCTGAGCGCTTCAGGGCGCCCCGCTCTCCCCAGCCGCCCTTGACATGCTCTGAGCCTCAATTCTTGGTTCCTTAGTGTGGCGAGATGGGATTATCGATGCTAAAGGCCTCCCGCGGCCAGCTCAGCAGAAAACAAAATACCTATAAAGTTCGTGAACGGGGCCCTGCTGTGGAAAGATCCTCGTTGTCTTGACACGTTTCCTCGGCCTGTTGACATCGCCGGATGGCCGGCGATATATTGCCGGCGGAGTCAGGAGCAACGGCCACGATGAAAAGGGCATCCATCCAGTTCTTGTTGACGACGATCCTAGTTATTTCCGCCATTTTCCTCGCCGCCGGAGAGGAGCGCCCCGGAAAAGCGACGACGGGCCCAGGCAGTGACCGCCCCGGCCAAGAATGAGGTCTGGACCCGCGGGACAACCCGGACGATCATTTGGACAAAGGCGGGCGACCAGAACGCGTACGTCAAGGTCCAACTCTACAAGGGCATAACCAAGGTCCATGATGTCGACTTCAACACGGGTAATGATGGATCTTATGATTGGAATATTCCAACGAGCTTAACGGCGGGCGGGACCTACAAAATCAGGTTGATGACGGTGGACGGCCTGGTCTCCGATTATAGCGACGTCTTCACCTTAAACTAGATTCCGCGCAAACTCAAGGGACCTTTCTTTTCAACTCGAAGAGAGGTCCCTCTGACTTCGGGCGCTCGCCGGGTAATCGGCGAGCTTGGGGCGTTTCTCGGGCGAGGTTGGGGGATTGTCTAACTTCCCCGCACTCTTGCACTTTTGCCTGTCAGTTAAATTTTAAAAGTGGAGCATGACCCCCAGCTCGTGAGGCAGGGAAAAGATCCCCAGCCGAACAAGGCGGTCGGGATCGTTCTTCAGGAGCTGGCCAAGAACCCGCTGCCCAAGCCAAAGCGTCCGGCCTACCCCGACTACCATAAGAAATAGAGGACTGAGGGACGGGCCTAATTTCTGAGGGCCTAACTCAGGGAGCAGGTGGAAGTTCCTACTTTTTAGGTTCGGGGGGCGGTGATGGTTTTTTCCTGGGCCGAGTGTCCACCCAGTTCTCCATGAACCGCCCCTCAGCGCCCGCCTGGCCGCCCTCTGCAAGAAGCGACTCGAAGATCGCCTTGAGATGGGCATAGGGGAGGGTTCCGATGATCATCCGGTTGTTGATGATCAGGGTCGGCGTCGAGCGGACTCCGTGGGAATACTTATCCGAAGTCTTCTCGTACTCGGCCCCCGTATTGATGATCCGCTGGACAAGCTCCTTGACCGCCGGATCGGTGAGGGCCGCTTCGACTCCGTATTTCCCGGCCAGCCGAGCCCGCCAGTCAGGCCTTTTGGCCTGCTCAAAATTTTCGAAGATCTCATCATGGATGGCCTTGAACTTGGCCGGGTCATAGGCGGCCATGAGGGAGAGGTCGCAGGCCCCCGGGTGCAGGTCCTTCTCGACCACCGTGTTGCACTTGGCCTCGAGAGGGAAGAACTGGAAGGCGATGTTGACTTTGCCCTCGTATTCCCTTTCGAGCTGTTTGAGTTGATTATAGAGGAATAAGCAATCGGGGCAGAGGAAATCCACGTACTCGATGACCCGGATGGGCGCGTCCTCGAACCGGTCGCCGCCGGCCCGGGCTATCCAGAAGGGAGAGATGAAGGTGGGGTTCCGGACCTCGCCCAGGCTGTAATATTCCTTGACGACCTTCATGGCCACGCCTCCAAGCTGGGCCTCTTTCTTGGCTTCATAGAAAAGCTGGAACCCGTAAGCTCCGGCCAGTGCCACGACGGCGAAAACGGCGAGAAACTTGACCGAGGGGAAGCCCCAAGCCTGGCCGTTTCTCCAGAAGAGGAAGAAGCTGAGCAGAGAAAACACATAGTAGCCACTGCAGAGGAGGCAGAGGCTCTTGAGAAAAAAGACGGAATAGATGAAGAGCCCAACAACGCCCAGCGCGTTGAAGAAAGCCAGGAACTTGTTGGTCCGCTCGAAGGCCGCCGAAGGAAACAGGGCGCCCAAGACGACCAGGAGCCCCGCGAACAGGCCGAAGTAGCCCATCGGGACGCCGTGGAAATGGGCGATCAGCGAATAGGCCGAGCTGTCGCAGTTGAAGAAGGCACTGATGTCGCAGAAGGACCCCCGAAAGATGGACTCCGGAAAATTGGCGTTAAAGAAATGCTGGATGGTCAGGACCGAGGCGGCGATCATACCGGCCCCTGCGAAGAAGCTCCAGTACGGGCGCCGGCCCGAGCCCTCAACCGTCAATGGTGCGGCCACTACCGACTTCCTTCTATTAGTGAGCGGCCATTATAGCATAGCCGCGCCGAAGGGCGGATCAGGATATGGCCGGCTCTTTTTTCGGCAATGGAAGAACGCCGGCCAACTCGCCGATGACGTTGATAAGTTCCGCGTTTGAGGGAACTACGATCTTAGCGTTGTGCATCAGCGCCTTTTCAACCGTCTCCAGGCGCCTCAGGAGCTGGGCGTTACCGACGAAATACAGCTGGGCTGCCTCGTTGACCAGCTTGATGGCCTGGGCCTCGCCCTCGGCCTCCAGGACTCTGGCTTGCTTGACGCCGTCGGCCTTCTTGATCTCGGCCCGGCGCGCGCCGTCGGCCACGGTCTCCGTCGCCGTGGCGAAATCGATGGCGGCAATTTTCTCGTTCTCGGCCTTGACCACCTTGTTCATCGTCTCCTGGACGTCCTTGGGCGGGTCGATCTCCTTGAGCTCGGTCCGGACGATGTCGATCCCCCAGCTCTTGGTTTCCTCCCGCAGCGTCTTCTGGAGCTCGGAGTTGATCTTGCCGCGCTCGCTGTTGGCCGATTTCAGGGTCAGGGTGCCGATGATGTTGCGCAGAGTAGTGCGGGCCAGGTTCACGATCTGCCACTGGTAGTTGAAGACGTTGTACAGGGAATTTTTGACGTTCTCCTCCTCGTCCTTAACCTTGAAATACACCTGGGCGTCCACTCGGGCGTTGAGGTTGTCGTTGGTGATGATCTCCTGGGGCTGGGCGTCGACCATGACCTCGGTGATATTCACCCGGTACATCTTGTCGATCCCCGGTATGATCCAGTGAAAACCGGGCATTCCGAATTTTTTATACTTTCCGAGGCGTTCGATCAGCCCCCGGTGGGTCGGCCGGACGATCCGGATCCCGCTGAAGAAAAGAAGGATGATGAGAGCGGCGATAAAAAACAAGGCATTGATCATTGGGTCCTCCATGACGATGATTCCATCCTGCGATGGATAATTTTACGCGACCGCCGAAAAAAATTCAAAATACTCCTTGACTCTAACGTTACGTCATGGTTTATGATGGCAGAATGACTGAGCCGATGAAGAGCCAGTATCTGATCAAGGAGTTTGCCGCGTTGACCGGGACGACGGTCCGCACTCTCCATCACTATGACCAGATCGGGCTTCTCCGGCCCTCCGGCCGCCGGCCGAACGGATACAGAGTCTACACGCAGGATGACCTCCTCCGGCTGGAGCAGATCATCGCCCTGAAGTTCCTGGGTTTACCTCTCCAGGGGATCAAGCGCATCCTGGAAAGCCCGGCGCTCACGGTGGAGAAGTCGCTGAGGGTCCAGGCGGGCATAATCGCCGAGGAGGCCCGGAGGCTCGAAGGGGCGGCGCACGCCGTCCGTCAGGTTATGGGACAACTGGAGACAGGCAAGAAAGTGAACTTTAATAAAGTCATTACGATCATTCAGGAGATACAAATGAGCGAAGAAAGGAAGAAGAACTGGGCGGATAGGTTTTACACTCCCGAGGAGATGAAAAAATTCGAGGAGATCGGCAGGGGCTACACTCCCGAGCAGATGGAAGCCTACCAGAAGAAATGGGCGAGTCTGATCGAGGAAGTCAAGAGCATCCTGGATACTGACCCCACCTGCCCGGCCGGACTGGACCTGGCCCGCCGCTGGCAGGTGCTCTTCGATGAGGCCTACGGAGCGCATCCGAACCTCAGAAAGAGGATCGGAGAAGCCTACAGCAGCGGAGCTGTCCCGGCCGAGTATCAGATGATCAGCTCCGAAGTCTGGGAATTCATTGGCAAGGCTGGCTCCGCCCTGGGCAAGAAGGGCAAATAATTACACCTTCCGCTTGAGGAAGGAGCGGTACTTGGAGAGAGATGGCGCCATCTTATCCTGGATGACGATGTCAAAGAGATACTCACCCTTCTCCCCTGTCTGGTAGGAGATCTCGAACTCGACATTCTTCTTGTCGAGGAGCTCTTCCTCGGTCTCCTCGAGAACCTTGGTTTCTTCGATGGTATCGATCCTCTTGCGGTTGAGGTAGACGTTGACTTTAATCCCAAACTCCGCCCGGAAGTCCTCGTCAAAGCTGATCCGGCTCACGGGAACAATGATCCGCAACCCGGAAGCGGAGAACTCGGGTTTGAACCGGAACCGGCGTTTGATGTCTTCTTTGAAATCTGTCGAAACCCAGTTCAGCTTGGCCCATTCCAGGATTTCAAAAAAATGCGGGTCGTAGTTCTCCATCCGCCAGCTCCCGTTGCTCGACTTGCTGAAGACGACAAAAGCGCGGTATTGGTCATAGATCCACTGCTCCATCGTCCACTCTTCAGCCTGGGGCCGGAGGCGCGACCCGTCGTGGCTTACCATCTCATTGTCGGGCGACATGAAGTAGACAACGTCAGGGGGGCCCAGGACGATGTACACCCGGCCGCGCTCCTCGTTCCAGCCGTTGCGGGATTTGTCTTCATCCTCGCCCTTGGACTCCTGGCCGCGCCGCGGGTTGAATGTCCCGAACCACATGTTGGCGTAGCGAACTCGCTCTTCGAACTCTAACTTGGCTTCGTTCTCATCGGTCCCCGGGTCGGGGTCGCGGATCTTCCAGAATTCCTCGATGAATTCTTCTCTAGAAGAGCTGTCGGGAAGAGATTTCCAGATCTTATTCTCTTCGCTGGTCATAATCAGGCGCGCTTGATCGTAGAAGGCATTGATGACGGGGTCTTGGGCGACCTTTATCCCCAGGGAGGAAGAGCAGGAGACGGCCCAGAGCAGGACCAAAGCCATTCCCGCAAGCCGGAACCCGATGACGGGACACCATCGTTTCATGGAAGCCTCCTTGAGAGGGCGCGACATCGCTACGGCCATAATACATTATTAGCAAGAAGTGTGCCAAATGACTGCTTTTAAATGTTGCAAACCCGGGGAGAAAATGAAAAAATACCTGGGCGGCGGAGATTCCGTTGACGGGGAGGTGAATGCTATGGCGAAGGTCTATTATGTCGGGGACTGGGCCATCATGACGGGACCCGTGTTCATCGAGACCCCGTTCTACCAATCCACCAAGGGAGCGGAAATCTTCAACTACGGAAAGTGGCTCAAAGAGGCCCTGGAATCCTCGGGCCGACACCGCGTCGAGAGCGTCCCCACCTGGGATTTCTACAACCGGCTCGGCCCCGGCGATTATGAGAAAATCCTGAAAGAATACGACGTCATGGTCTTCAGCGACATCGACGCCAAGCTTTTCCAGTTGGCGCCGAGCTTTTTCGATAGGGAGAAGTTCGGGAGCAAGGTCCTGACCTTCCCCGATCGCATCCGCCTGACCGGAGAAGCCATCCGCCGCGGAAAAGGGGCTATGTTCCTGGGCGGCTGGTACTCGTTCTCCGGAGAGCACGGAAAGGGCGGCTGGGGAAGGACGCCGCTCCGGGATATCCTCCCGGTGCGCTGCCTGGAATTCGAGGATCTTGTCGAAAGCACCGAGGGGTTTAGCCCCAAGGCGACTGACCTTGGAAAGAAGAGTTACAAAGGGATCGACTTTGGGACTATGCCTCCCATTCTTGGCTACAACAAGACATTTCCCAAAAAGGACTCCGCGGTCCTGCTCCGGGTAAAAGAGACCAGAGACCCCCTGGTCGTCCTGGGCCGGCTCGGACGAGGCCGGGTCTTGGCCTATACTTCGGACCCGGCGCCGCATTGGGGATGCAACTTTGTCTTCTGGGACAAGTACTCGGATTTCTGGCTAAGAAGCCTCGACCTCGTCCTCGGTGAAAAGCGGTGAGCGCCCTCCGGGCCGGGTACGGGGAGACGATCATCACTCCCCCGCTCGGGACCGACCTGACGGTGTTCGGGTTCGAGATAGAAGCTGCAGAACCGATCGGGTTCAACCGCCGGCGAAGAAGTTTCGAGGAGATCGATCCCTGGCTCAAGGTGGCTGTGCTCCGCTAGAAAAACAGCCGCCTTTTCCTTCTCAACTACGCCTGCCATGCCGTGACGATTGGGCCAATCAAGGAGATTTCCGCCGACTGGCCCGGCGCCTTGGTCCGCGAGATCGAAAGCGGGGGCGACCGTTGCGTCTTTCTCCAAGGATTCTGCGGCGATATCGACCCGGTTGTCTATCTGAACAGGAGGCTGGGGGCAACAGCGGCCGACCTCGGTCTCTACGGCATTATCATGGCCGTCCGGGCACGGAAAGCCCTCGGCAGGGCCTCCTTCGTTTCCGATGCGAGGCTCGGGGCCCTCGAAAGAAGAGCGCGTCTCCCCCTCCTCGTCCCCCCTAGGAGCGACCTGAGAAGGGAAGCCAGAGCGGCCCTCCAATCCAACCGGGAATTTCCCCGGGTCCGGCAGATTATCTGCAATTGGAGGGAGCGGGCGGAGAAACAGCAGTCCGCCTGCCGCAGATCCCCCTGGATGGAAAACGTCCCGGTCCAGGCTATGGCCGTTGGTGACCTGAAAATCCTCGGACTTCCGGGTGAGGTTTCTTGTCGCTATGGATTGACGCTTCGAAGGAGCTGGCCTGCCCTGATAACTGCCGGCTATGCCAACGGGGATGTCGGATATCTGCCGACGAGGCAGGCCTACGGCACGCCCGATGATTACGCCTGCTACTTCGCCCCCAAATTCTATGCCATCTTCCCCTTCTCGCCGGCCATCGAAACGATCCTTCTCCGGGAGAGCCGGAGCCTCCTGGAAAGCCTCTGAGAATCGCCCCAAGCTTCGGCGGCCCGACGACTCAATTGATGGTATAATCCGGACGGGACGGCAATGAAGAAAGCGTTCAGGAAGATCCTTCGCTTAGGGGCCGTTGTCGCCACGCTCCTCATTGTCGCCATCATCACCGCTGTCCTCCTCTTTTTCTACGACAAGCCGCTGGTCAAGAAGATTCTCCTGTCGCAACTCGGAAAAAGGACGGGGATGACTGTCCGCGCCGGCAAGCTCGACTACTCGCTCTCCCCCTTTCACCTCACGGTCGAGGCGCTTGAGCTCGGCCTGGAGAACGATTTCCAAAGGTGGGACGTTTCCTTGCCGCGGCTCGAGGCCAGGGGAGATTTCTGGAAGCTCGCCCGAGGCCAGAAGCCGGCCATCGATACAGTTGAGGCCGACGGCGCCGTCATCCGCTTGCACCAAAAGGCCTTTCCCGAGGTGCCTTTGGATTTAGAAGCGATTATGCTCCAGGCATCGGACACACTCGCCTTGGTTAGGCAAATTTCGATCGAGAACGCCCGCCTCACGTTCTCCCTTCCCGCGCAAGATATAAATTTGGAAAATTTTGATATTACCCTCAGACCCGGAGACGAGGAAAGCGGAGTTGCCTATTCCATCGGCCGCTCTGACATCAACGTCAAAGACAAGAGCGGGGCTTTCGGCCTGAGGAGCGGGCTGACTTCATCGGGCACACTTCGACTTGGCTCATCTCTCGGCTTTGACGCCACCTTCGCCTTCGATTCGCCCCGGGTCGCCGTGGCAGCGACCGAAGAATCGCTGGCCGGCATCACCATCGAATTGACCGGCCGCTTCGATCCGGCTGCCAAGGAGGTCGCCGTCTCCCGGCTCAAGATGAGTGTTTCCGGCCTCCTCGACCTCGAAGGAACAGCCGGGGGAAGGTTCGGTCAAAACGCTTCCCTGGAAGCTCATGGCACTGCCAGGTTCGATAAGCTCGAAAACATGGCCGCCCTCCTCGGACCCCGGCTGCCCGTTGAGTTCCGGAGGACCGGGCTTCGGGGCCGGGCAATCCTTATAGGGAAATACGGAATCCAGCGTTCGATCCAGGAAACGATAGACAACATGGACGGCTCCCTGGCCCTCGAAGGCGTTGAGTTTGATCATGTTCTCAATGGGCTTCCCCTTCATGTTCGGGCTTCCGGCAAAATCCACGCGGCCGGCCCTTCGCGAGCTCCCCGGCTCTCGGCTGATGTCCGCTCGTCCATCGGCAAATTCGCCTTGGGCAATCTCAGTGTCGGGAACTCCGAACTCCATATCGTCGCTGCGGCCACGAAAGAAAATATTAACATCTCCAGGCTTGACGCCGCGCTTAAGGATTTCTCGTTCGGTATTGCCGAAGGTAAGAGGTTGTCCTTTGATAATGTCATCCTCGCCGGAAAGGCTGGCCTGGACCTCGGCCGCAAAACGATGGTCCTAAATTCGCTCGAAGCCAGGTTTCCCGGCATCGCCCCTCTCTTCGTGGCGGGGAGGTACGGACTGGGAAAAACGCAGACGGCCGAGGTCCGGCTCGAAAGCCATGGCCAAGATATTCCGGCCTTGCGGGCGCTCGCGGCGCCGTTCCTCCCGGAAAGCCTGGCCGGCTGGGATCTCGGCGGCGCGGCCGACCTCTCGCTTGAGGTCCGCCAGCCGGCCGCTTCGGGAGTGGATTGGGGATTCTCGGGCACCCTATCGCTCGCTCAGGCCAGGCTAAACGACCCTTTATTCACGATCGCCGGCGAAGGGCTCGACCCCGTGCTCAAGATCGAAGGCGAATACGCCGCTTCCAAAGATCTCTCGTTCAGGAGCGCTCTTGATATTGGCCAAGGGGAATCGCTGTGGAAGGCTGTCTACGTCTCGTGGAGTAAGCACCCGCTCAAAATGACGGCCTCCGGCCGCTACCACCTCGACTCGGGGGCAATGGACGTCCTCGCGGCCCGTTTCGTTTTCCCGACGATCGGGGAAGTCAACCTCTCCGGTATAGTCAAGATACGCCCCTCCACTTCTTTCGACCTGAGTTCGGAAGCGCGTTTGAGCCTGGGGCCGCTCTATTCCCTGTACGCTCAAACCGGCGTCTCTGAGGAGAACCGGATGACCCTCGAGGGAACGATGGGGGCGGGCCTTCAGGTCAAGAAGGAAGGTGACGATCTCTTGGTCACCGGGAAGGTGACTCTCGCTGATCTAAACCTTGAACGCCCCGCGACCAAGACCGCTCTTCTCGACGTCGATGCCGAGCTTCCGGTCCATTATGAGCTTGGAAGAGCCGTGACAGACTCCCGGGACGGTCCGTTCCCCGAAGAGGGCTTCCTCCGAATCGGAGAATTCCAGAACCCCTTTGTGACCTTAAAGCCCGTGGCCGTCTCCTTCCGAGTCGGCGCGAACGCCTTTTCCATCGAACCTCTCACCCTGGAGCTTTACGGCGGCGGCCTTGAGCTCGGCCGAACGAACTTCCGCGTCGACCCCAAAAGCGGCTTTCTCCAAGGCGTCGGGTCTCTGGCCCTCCATGACCTCGACATCTCCCGCCTCCCCATCCAGTCGCCCCAGTTCAAGCTGACCGGGAAGGTCCAAGCCGAGTTCCCGAGGCTCGATATCAGCCCCCGGGAAATCGCCCTCTCCGGCCGGGGCGAGGCCGCGGTCTTCGGCGGCAAGGTCGTCCTTCGGGACCTTGCCGTTTCCAACCCGTTCACCCCGGGCCGGTCGATCTCGCTCAACATCGACCTCCTCGACCTCGACCTGAAGAAGCTCACTGACGAGGTCCCGTTCGGCGAGGTGACAGGGCTCGTCCGCGGTGAGGTCCGCAACCTCGTCATCTCCTACAGACAGCCGGAACGGTTCGAGTTCCGGATCGAGTCTGTGCCGCGGAAGGGCGTCCCGCAGACGTTCAGCCTCAAGGCGGTGGACAACCTGACCGTCCTGAGCTCGGGTCAACAAGCCTCGGTCGGCACAAGCCGGTTCTGGATACGCTTCATCCGCGGTTTCCGCTATGAAAAGCTGGGCATCATCAGCACGCTCCGCAACGACACCTTCACCCTGAACGGAACGATCCACGAAGGCGGAGTCGAATACTTGGTGAAGAAACCGGCGCTTTTTGGTATAAATGTGATAAACCGAATGCCGGAGAAGCTGATCAGCTTTAAAGAAATGACCAGCCGGCTCAGGAGAGTCGGCCAATCTGAAAGATAGTTGTCTCTAGCAAGGAGGACAAGACATGAGAAAACGATATGCTCTGGGAATGACCGCGGCCGTGGGCATGGCCTTCGTCCTGGCCTGTATCACGGTCAACATCTATTTCCCGGAAGCGACGGTCAAGCAGGCCGCCGAGGAGATCGTGAACGAGATCCAGAAGAAGGCCGCGGAGAAGACAGGCGAAGAGCCCATCAAGCAGCTCTCTGTGCTGCCGCAGGCGGTTTCTTTCTCTCTCGTCCCTGCGGCCTACGCGCAGGAAGAGACGACCGTCTCCAACCCGGCCATCCGCGCCCTCAAGGAATCGATAGCGGATCATCTCGCTGCTATGATGCCGTCTTTCGCCGCCGGAAATATCGGCTTGACGAACAAGGGGCTTGTGGAAATTCGCGACGAGGCCGGTCTCAACCTCCAGGCCAAGGCGGCGCTGCGGAAACTGGTCAAGGAGGATAACGGCGACCGGATGCAGCTCTATGCGGAAGTGGCCAAGGCCCTCAACATCGAAGCCAGCCAGGTCGAACGCATCCAGAAAATCTTCGCTGAAAACTGGATAAAGGGCGCCAAGGCCGGATGGTGGGTCCAGAAGGAAGACGGCGCCTGGGTCAAGAAGACCTAACCCCTAGCGGGAGCGGGGGATGCTGGAGATAATTTTCTTGAACTGAGATCCCTTCATCATCTTCTTCATCTCCAGGAACTGCTTGAGAAGCTGGTTGACTTCAAAGACCGGACGGCCGCTTCCCTTGGCGATTCGCAGACGGCGCCTGCCGTCGATGATCCTGGGGTCTTCGCGCTCGCGGGGAGTCATCGAGCCGATCATGGCTTCGTAGTGGAAGATCTTCCGGTCGTCCAGGTCCGCACCGGCCAGGTTTTTGAACATTCCGCCGCTCGGGAGATACTTCAGAATTTGAGAGAAGGAGCCCATCTTCCTTATCTGCTTGAGCTGCTTCCTGAAATCCTCGAGGGTGAACTCCTCCTTGCCTAGCTTGCGGGCGATCTCCTCTGACTCCTTGACGTCAGCCTCCTGCTCAGCCATCTCAATCAGAGTGAGGACATCGCCCATGCCCAATATGCGGGAGGCCATCCTATCGGGGTGGAAGACCTCGAGTTTGTCAAACTTCTCCCCTGTCCCCACGAACTTGATGGGTTTTCTTGTAACCGTAACGATGGACAGGGCGGCTCCTCCCCTGGCGTCACCATCAAGCTTGGTCAGGATGACCGAGGTCAAACCAATCTTTTCCTCGAAGGCCTGGGCAGATCGGACCGCGTCCTGGCCGGTCATTGCGTCTCCGACATAGATAATCTCGGTCGGCTGGAGGGCATCCTTGACCAGGCGAAGCTCCGCCATCAGGTCTTCATCGATATGGAGACGCCCGGCGGTGTCCACGATGAGCGGGTCATAACCTCGATTCCTGGTATGGATGATGAGGTCCTTCAGGGCCTTTTGGGGCGACGCCATCTGCTCCCGGCTCATCCCGTAAAAGGGCAGGCCGAGCTGGCCGGCGATCATCTGGAGCTGGTCTTGGGCAGCGGGCCTCTTCAGGTCGAAAGAGACAAGCAGCGGATTTTTCTGGAGGGTCAGGCACCACTTGGCCAGCTTGCCGCAGGAGGTGGTCTTTCCGGAGCCCTGGAGACCGACCAACATCAGAATGGTGGGAGGCTGGCCGGAGAAACGCAGGGGTTTAGCCTCCTGGCCGAGAATAGCCGTCAGTTCGTCGCGGAGGATCTTGATCACCTGCTGGGCCGGAGTCAGGCTGTCCAGGACTTTCTGGTCCAGGGCTTTGGACTGGATCTTCTCGACGAGCTCTTTGACGACTTTATAATTGACGTCGGCCTCGAGGAGGGCCAGGCGGATCATCCGCAGGGCCTCGGCCATGTTTTTCTCGGTGATCTTGCCTTCCCCCCGGACGAACTTCAGGACCTTCTCGAGCCTGGCGGACAGCTGTTCGAACATCATTCACCTTTGAGAGAATTCGACGAGACTCCCCTATTATGGCCCTTTCAGCAACCAAGTCAAACTCGCGACACATCTTGACAACGAGAGGGTTTCTGAGTAAGGTATTAGGCACCTCGGTAACCCAAAACGCCCTGAGATAGCATACAAAAAGCGCTCTATTGACCTCTTTGGAGGACAGCCCAATGAATGATAAAAAGATTGACTATGAAGAAATCACTAAGCTCGTCAGCTTCCTTGAAGAAAAGCACTTGACCCACTTCGAACTGGAAGTCGAGGGGTTTAAAATAAAAATCAGCCGGGCCCTGTCCCAGGTTGCGGCTCCGGCCAAGGTATACGCTGCGGGTCCGGCCTCCCAGCCTGAACCTGCTCAGCCCGTAACCCAAGCCTCTCCAACGGCGAGCCAAGCCCCGGACCAATTCCACTACATCACATCACCCATGGTGGGGACGTTCTACAGGGCCCCCGATCCCACATCGCCTTCGTTCGTCGAGATCGGAGAGGAAGTGAAAAAGAGCCAAACCCTCTGCATCATCGAGGCCATGAAGCTCATGAACGAGATCGAATCCGATCTGGACGGTATCGTCGCTGAGATCTACGTGGAAAGCGGAAAGCCGGTCGAGTACGGGCAGAGGCTCTTCGCCATCCGGCCCGCTACGGCCTGAACGCGCATGTTTTCCAAGATCCTAATCGCCAACCGGGGAGAGATTGCCCTCCGGGTTATCCGGGCCGCCCGAGAGCTCGGCCTCAAGACCGTGGCCGTTTACTCCGAGAGCGACCGAAACAGCCTTCACACCATCCTGGCGGACGACAAGGTCTGCATCGGCCCGGGCCGGGCTTCAGACAGCTATCTCAACATTCCCAATATCCTCGGCGCCGCCGAGCTGACAAAGGCAGATGCCATCCATCCGGGGTACGGCTTTCTAGCCGAGAATCCGAGGTTTGCCGAGATCTGCGAATCGTCCGGAATCGTCTTCATCGGCCCGCAGCCGGCCATGATCAAGCTCATGGGCAATAAGAGCCTGGCCCGCCAGGAGATGAGGAGGGCCCACCTCCCCGTCCTCCCAGGCAGCGATGAGATCGTCCAGGACCTGGCCGACGCCAAGAAGATCGCCAAGAAAATGGGCTATCCGGTCATTCTCAAGGCGGCGGCAGGCGGCGGCGGCAAGGGGATGCGGATCGCCCGCACCCGGGCCCAACTCGAGGAGCAATTCGGCCTGGCCCAGAACGAGGCCAAGTCCGCCTTTAACGACCCCTCGCTCTACATCGAAAAATACCTCGCCAACTCCCGCCATATCGAAATCCAGATCATCGGCGACAAACACGGCAATGTCTTGGCCCTCGGGGAAAGGGAATGCTCGATCCAGCGAAAGCACCAAAAAGTCATCGAAGAGTCTCCCTCGCCGTTCGTCGACGACCGGTTGCGCAAAAAAATGACCAAGGCCGCCGAGGATGCCGCGCGCCACATCGACTACCAGAGCCTCGGGACGTTCGAGTTCCTGGTCGATGAAAAAGAAAGGTACTACTTCATGGAGGCCAACACCCGCATTCAGGTCGAGCATCCGGTCACCGAGATGGTGTACAGCGTGGATCTGGTCAAGGAGCAGATCAGGATTGCGGCCGGAGAAAAACTCTCCATCCGCGAAGGCATGGAGATGCGGGGCCACGCCCTGGAATGCCGGATCAATGCCGAGGACCCGACAACCTTCAGCCCCAGTCCGGGAACGATCGATTTCATGGTCCTCCCGGGAGGTCAGGGTATCCGGGTGGACTCGGCCGCTTACCAGGGCTGGCAGATCCCGCCTGATTATGATTCGCTGGTCGCAAAAATCGTCACCTTGGCCCCAACCAGGCTCGAGGCTATCAAGAAGATGCAGACGGCCCTGGAGATGACCACGATAGTTGGGATCAAGACCAACCTCCCTCTCCATCTCGCCATCCTTGCCGACACCGATTTCGTCGAGGGCCGCTACAACACGCAGTTCATGGAGAGGTTCCAGCAGAAGAACAACAACAATAACCAGAAGTGAGGGTGTCGCTACTCGCGTCCGGTCACGACCGTGACGGTGAATTCGCCGGCGTTATCCCCAATGACGAGCTCGTTGATCCCCAGAAAGAGACGCCCCTTGGCCGGCATCTCAACACGGCTCCTGGCGCCGACATAAAAGAATTCGGCGGCCTCGTCCGTTTTCTCCTGGCCGGTTTTCGCGTCCTTTATTACGGTGATGCCAATGACCACTTTCCCGATCAGGGCGCCCAAGTTTCGGTCCGTCAGCGGCTGCTGGAGGGTCCGGAGGTCATAGCCGTCGGGCCCACAATCGGCCTGGGGATTGCCCTTCTGGAGAGACAGCGTCCCCTCGGCCGCAAAATCGACTTCCTGCCCTTGGATGACTTCAATTTCTGTGTCCGTCCAGGCGGCATTTCCGGGAACAACTATGGTTTTGGTTTCGACTGCGGCAAGGAGCAGCCCGGAGACCAGCAAGCCGGCCAGGGTGAACCGGCGGCGACGCTTCATCCCTTTTCTCCTCCGCTCTCCCGCTCCTTGGCCAAGCCAAGAACTTGGATCATCGCTTTATGGATCAAGCCGTTCGAAGCCAGGGATTCCTGGGAAGAAATCTCGAACTCGCCGCCTTCAAAATCGGACACACGGCCGCTTGCCTCGCGGACGATCAGGGCGCCGGCGGCGTGATCCCAGGGTTTGAGCTTTAATTCCCAGAAGCCGTCGAACCGACCGCAGGCCACATAGCAGAGGTCCATGGCGGCCGAGCCGCAGCGACGGATGGCCTGGGCTCGGATCAGAAAATGACTGAAATGGGCGATGTTGTTGACCGGGCTTTCCCGGAGGTCATAAGGGAACCCCGTGGCCAAGAGGCTCCTGTTCAGGTCAGCGACGGCCGAAACCCTGATTCTCCGGCCGTTGAGAAACGCCCCTTCTCTCTCTACGGCCTGGAACATCTCGTTCCGCATGGGGTCATAGACGACGCCAAGGATAACCCGACCCTGATGTTCAAGGGCGATGGAAACCGTGAACACGGGGAAGCGGTGGGCGTAATTTGTTGTCCCGTCGAGCGGATCAAAAACCCAGCGAAACTCCCCCTCCTCCCCGCGGCTCAGG
>Ga0315275_10001669_pt1 | contig 19725 bp, 14 predicted proteins | sample YL17G03_0_MG_FD_205557 | JGI IMG/M metagenome (GOLD analysis project Ga0315275, IMG submission 205557) | Sediment microbial communities from Yellowstone Lake, YNP, Wyoming, USA - YL17G03_0 | ecosystem: Environmental > Aquatic > Freshwater > Lake > Sediment | place: USA: Wyoming | collected...
AGTTGCTCCGCGCCCATGGCCTGAACCGCATCGAGGATCATCTGCCAGCGCTGCGGCTTGTCCTGCGCGCGCAGCGCGGCGCGCACCTGCCAGGCCAGGGTGTCGGGTGTCGCTTCGATGGCTTGCGGCGCGGCCGCCGCGGCAGCACGCTGGTACCACTCGAACGCCTGCGGCCGTTGGTTCGAAGCGGCTGATTTGGCCAGAACCGCCCAGGCGGCGCCTGCGGCACGCGGCGGCATCGGCGTGGTGCGCGCATTGCTGAGCACAGCGGCAGCGGCCGGCGCGTTGCGCAGCGCGAGGCGAATCGCCGCCAGCGCGGTGAGTTCGGCTTCATCAGGAGTGGGTTTGGCGATGCGTCGCGACAGAAAGCGTGACGGTTGCAGGAACGCTTCGCGCACGGCATTCGCATTCACGCTGCCCAGGAGTCCGATGGCGTGTTGCGCGACGAAGCGCCGGCCTTGTTCAGCAGCCAGGCGCGCACGCTCCCAGACGTCGTCGCGGGTCAGTTCGCCGGCGCGGTACAGCGTCGCTGCGAGCAGCGCGCAGCCATGGTCGGCTTCTCGCTGCGCGAACCAGCGCGCGCGCGCCGCGACCACAACGTCCTGGCCGGCGTAGTAGCGCAGCAGCAGCGAATAGCACTTGACTTCGCGATCGCGTGCGCTGTCGCGTGCGCTGTCGCGCGCGTCGTTTCCTGCGTTGCCCCCTTTGCTGCCTGGGGCGCTGGCCGGGTCGCTGTCCGGCTCGCTGCCCGGCTCGCTGCCCGGCTCGCTGCCTGTGTCGCTGCCGGGCTCGCTGCCCGGCTCGCTGCCCGGCTCGCTGCCCGGCTCGCTGCCCGGCTCGCTGCCTGGCTCGCTGCCCGGCTCGCTGCCCGGCTCGCTGCCCGGCTCGCTGCCCGGCTCGCTGACCCGGTCACTGTCCGGCGCGCTCTCGGGGTCGTTGGCCAAGCCACCGTCGGGCTCGCTGCCCGGCTCAGGGGCGCGCTCCCGCTCGTCGAAAGAACGCACGCGCGGCAGTTCGACGCTGAGAGCCTGCAGATCGCCTTGTCTGCCGCGCGCGACGATCCAGTCCTTGCGCAAGCGGTCTTCAACCGCCGTGCCCGGCCAGCGCCCATAAAACTGATCCAGGTCAGCCTGCTTCGCCTGGGGCAGGCGCAAGTTCAGCTCCCAATAGTCGACCCACATCACGAGCGGGTGCGCTGCTGCGCTCATGCTCTTGCGCAGCGCCACCAGGGTCGCACGATCGTGTTGTGCGAAGGCAGCGCGTGCCTTCAGAATCGGGTCTTTCGCGGGCGGGGCTGCGCCCTGCGCAAGCGTCGTCAGCACCAAGCAGCCGCCCAGCACCAGGCTGGCGAAGGCCTGGACGGGTGCAGAAGGTCTGGACCAGACATGAAGTACACGAGCGTAGAACATGGGTGGGTGGCCAGGTGGTTGCCGAGATGCAAATCGCCACAACTGTGATCGGCGACCCTGGCTTCAACTTGCGGGTTCGCAGCGTGAGCAAGGTCACGAACCGGGTTTGAACCGGGCCAAGGGCTGCGCTAAGCCCTTTGCGGTAGATCAATTCGGGGCGTGCCGCAGACGTGCGAAACCCGCTATCGTCAGCGCCATGGTGGTACGACGCAGCGTTCGACGTTGGCTCTCGGGCACGCTCGTGCTCGCGATCCTGTTTGCGCAACTCGCGACCGCAGCCTATTCCTGCCCGGCGAACGGCGAAGCCTCGGGCACCGCGGCTCAGGCCGAATCGGCCATGCCATGCGGCCAGATGATGGGCTCGGGCATGGCGCTCGACCCCGGGCAGCCGGGGCTTTGCCAACAGCATTGCCAGTTCGGCAATACGCAGCAGGCCGGCGACGCGGCGCAATTGCTTTTGCCGCCCGCCGTGGCGCTGGGCCAGGTTTTCAGCGTTGCGCCGGCACCTGCGCCGGAGTTACCCAGTGCCGCCTGGGCCGACCATCAACTGCGCCGCGAACGCGCGCCGCCGCTTCCGCACAGCATTGCCTATTGCTGTTTTCGGCTTTGAACCCCTGAAGCAACCGGCTTGATTGGCGCGGGCCAAGGCCCGCTTCGCCACGTCGATTCTTCGGGAGTTTGCATGAAGTTGTCCAAATTCGTGGGGCGCACCGGCCCTGCCCCGTCTGCATTGCGACGCCGCGGCTGGGCTGCGCGGTTCGCGGTTGTCGCGCGCCTGGTGCCGCGCTTGGTGCCACGCCTGGTGCCGCAGTCGCTGCCGCGCTTGGTGCTGCTCCTCGTGCCGCTGTGGGTGCCGGCGCAAGCCGCCGAGACACCCTTGTCATTGGCCGAAGCGGTGCAGATTGCCACCACGCAATCGCGCCGGGTCGTCGCCACCCAGTGGCAGGCGCAGGCCGCGCGCGAGATGGCGGTGGCCGCTGCGCAGCGGCCCGATCCGGTGCTGAAGGTCGGGGTCAACAACCTGCCGATCGACGGCACCGACCAGTTCAACCTGACCACCGACTTCATGACGATGCGATCGTTCAGCGTGATGCAGGAGCTGACACGTTCCGGCAAGCGCGAGGCACGCGCGCAGCGTGCGCAGCTCGAAGCCGACGCCGCGCTCGTCGCGCAACGCCAGGTGGTCTCCGAGCTGCAACGCGACACCGCACTCGCCTGGCTCGAGCGTTCCTACCAGCAGACGCTGCTCGAATTGCTGCTGGCGCAGACGCGTGAAGCCGAGCTGCAGGTGCAGGCGGCGCAGACGCAGCTGGGCAGCGGCCGCGCCTCGCAGGCGGATGTCTTCGCCGCGCGCAGCCAGCTCGAGCAGTTGCGGGATTCAGCGACGCAGACCGAGCGTTCGATCGCAGTTGCGACGACACAGCTCGCACGCTGGATCGGCGCTGCGGCGCAGCGCAGGAGCGATGCGCGGCCGCAGTTGATCGCGCCGGCGTGGACCGCGAGCCCCGATCTCGGCGTGCATCTGGACCGGCACCCCCAGATTGCGGCTGCGGCGCAACAAGAAGCGATGGCCCAGGCCGACGCGGCGATCGCGCGTGCCGAGGAAGAGACCGACTGGAGCGTCGAACTGATGTTCAGCCAGCGCGGCCCGAGCTACTCGAACATGGTGTCGATCAATGTGTCATTGCCGTTGCAATGGAACCGGCCGCAGCGCCAGGACCGTGAGGTCGCTGCGCGCCTGGCCTTGGCCGCGCGCAGCGCTGCCGAGCGCGAAGACATGCAGCGCGCGCACGAGGCCGAAGTGCGAGCCATGCTGGTTCAATGGCGCAACCACGAGCAGCGCCTGCAACGCTTCGATTCAAGCTTGCTGCCGCTCGCGAAGCAGCGCAGCAGCGCGGCACTCACGAGCTACCGCGGCGGCGCCGGGCCCTTGAGTGCCGTGCTCGACGCACGCCGCGCCGAGATCGAGTTGCGCACCGAGCGCTTGCGAATCGAGATCGAGGTCGCGCGCCTTTGGGCGCAGCTGGCCTATCTCGATCCGCACCTTGCCGCAGACTCAACGAGGCACACGCCATGAATATCAAACTCATCTCCTTGATTGCAGCGATCGCCGCGCTGATTGCAGCCAGCTATGGCGGATACCGCTTCGGCATGAGCCGCGGCATGGACATGGCACCCGCAGCACCTTCCGCCGACGCCACCGGGCCAAGCGGCGCCATGAGCACCGCGCAAGGCGAAGCGGCGACGCGGCGCCACCTTGCAGCCGGGATCAAAGCCGGCGACATCGACCCCGCGAACGGCAAGCGGGTTTTGTACTACCACGACCCGATGACGCCGGGAACGAAGTTCGACAAGCCCGCCAAGTCGCCGTTCATGGAAATGATGCTCGTGCCGGTGTTCGAGGACGCCGCCGGCGCCAACCCACCCGATGCAGGCCAGGTCAGCGTCAGCGCGCGCACCCAGCAAAACCTCGGCGTGCGCACGGCGGAGGTGAGCGTCGGCAGCGTTGCACCGCAGATCACGGCCTTGGGCAACATCGGTTTCGATGAAGGCGACCAGGTGATCGTGCAGGCCCGCACCGCGGGCTTCGTCGAGAAACTGCATGTGCGCGCCACGCTCGACCGCGTGACACAAGGCCAAGTGCTGGCCGAGCTCTATGTGCCGGAGTGGATCGCGGCACAGGAAGAGTTTCTCGGTGTGCGCGCGATGCAAGGCGCCGACCTCGCGCCGCTGGTCGACGCGGCGCGGCAGCGCATGCGCCAGCTCGGCATGAGTGAAGCGCAGATCGCGCGCGTGCAGAGCAGCGGGCGCGCCCAGCCGCGTTTCGAAGTCACGGCGCCGATCGGCGGCGTGCTCACCGAATTGCTGGCGCGCGAGGGCATGACGGTGGTCGCCGGGGCAACGCTGTTTCGCATCAATGGCCTGAGCAGTGTCTGGGCCAACGCCGAAGTGCCTGAAAGCCAGGCCGCATTGCTGCGCCCCGGCGCGAGGGTGCTGCTGCGCAGCCCTGCCCTGCCCGGGGCCGTGTTCGAAGGCCGGCTGCAAGCGCTGCTGCCCGACGTCAACCCGGTGACGCGAACCGTCAAGGCCCGCCTGGAACTGGCGAACCCTAAACTCGCGCTCGTTCCCGGAATGTTCGTGCAGATGCAGTTCCTGGATGCGCACGCAGGCCGGGTGCTGCTGGTGCCGACCGAGGCCGTGATCCAGACCGGCAAGCGCACGCTCGTGATGCTGGCCGAAGACGACGGCAGGTTCCGGCCGGTCGAAGTTGAAATCGGCAGCGAAAGCGCCGGCAGCACCGAGGTCAAACGCGGCTTGCGTGTCGGCCAGCGCGTGGTCGTGTCGTCGCAGTTCCTGATCGATTCCGAGGCGAGCCTGAAGGGTGTCGAAGCGCGCCTGAACGTGGCGCCGACAACGCCGATGCGCAGCAGCGGGCCACGGCCATGATCGCGCGCCTCATCCGCTGGTCGATATCGAACCGCTTCCTGGTGCTGCTCGCGAGCCTGATGCTCAGCGGCTGGGGTGTCGTGTCGCTGCTCGCGACGCCGCTGGACGCGCTGCCCGACCTGTCCGACGTGCAGGTCATCGTGCGCACGAGCTTCCCCGGCCAGGCACCGCGCATCGTCGAGAACCAGGTCACCTACCCGCTGACGACGACGATGCTCTCGGTGCCCGGCGCGAAGACGGTGCGCGGCTATTCCTTCTTCGGCGATTCGTTCGTCTACGTACTGTTCGAAGACGGCACCGACCAATACTGGGCGCGCTCGCGCGTGCTCGAACAGTTGAATCAGGTGCAATCGCGCCTGCCGCCGAATGCGAAGACGTCGCTCGGGCCCGACGCCACCGGCGTCGGCTGGATCTACCAATACGCGCTCGTGTGTCGGCCCGCGGGTGCTGCGCCCCCACCCGTCGCTGGCCCCGGCGCGGGCCCGGGCGCTGGCCCGGGCGCTCGCCCCGGCGCTGGCGCCGGCGCGGGCCCCGGTCCCGGCCCTGGCGTGGCCCAGCGCCCGGGGCTGGAGGATCGCGGCTGCGACATGGACGCCGGCCAGTTGCGTGCGCTGCAGGACTGGTTTCTCAAATTCGAGCTGAAGTCGGTGCCCAACGTCGCCGAAGTCGCGACCGTCGGCGGCATGGTGCGCCAGTACCAGATCGTGCTCGACCCGAACAAGCTCGCGGCCCACGCAATTGCGCACACCAAGGTCATCGAAGCCGTTCAGCGCGCGAACCAGGAGGCCGGCGGCTCGGTGCTTGAACTCGGCGAAGCCGAAGTCATGGTGCGCGCGTCGGGTTATCTCCAGTCGCTCGACGATTTCCGCAAGATCCCGCTCCTGACCAACGCCGCGGGCGTGTCGGTGCGGCTCGGCGACGTTGCGCGCATCCAGGTCGGGCCCGAGATGCGGCGCGGCATCGGCGAACTCGACGGGCAGGGCGAGGCCACCGGCGGCATCGTCGTCATGCGCTCCGGCAAGAACGCGCTGGAGACGATTGCCCAGGTCAAGGCCAAGCTGCTCGCGCTGCGCGCAAGCCTGCCCCCAGGCGTGGAAATCGTGCCCGTGTACGACCGCTCGGGCCTGATCGAACGCGCGGTGACCAACCTGCGCACCAAGCTGCTCGAAGAGTTCAGCGTGGTCGCGGTCGTGTGTTTCATCTTCCTGTTCCACCTGCGCTCAGCGCTCGTCGCCATCGTCTCGTTGCCGCTGGGCATCCTGGCGGCGTTCATCGTGATGCGCTACCAGGGGGTGAACGCGAACATCATGTCGCTCGGCGGCATCGCCATCGCCATCGGCGCGATGGTCGACGCCGCGGTGGTGATGATCGAAAACGCGCACAAACATCTGGAGCGCTGGGCGTACGAACATCCGGCAGCAGAGCTCGAACCCGAGGCGCGCTGGAAAGTGATCGGCGACGCCGCAGCCGAAGTGGGGCCGGCGCTGTTCTTTTCGCTGCTCATCATCACGCTCTCGTTCATTCCCGTGTTCTCGCTCGAAGCGCAGGAAGGCCGCTTGTTCTCGCCGCTCGCGTTCACGAAGACCTACGCGATGGCCGCGGCCGCGGGGCTTGCGGTGACATTGATTCCGGTGTTGATGGGCTACCTGATCCGCGGCCGCATTCCGAACGAATCGAAGAATCCACTGAGCCGGTCGTTGATCGCGCTCTACCGGCCTGCCCTGAATGCGGTGCTGCGCTGGCCCAAGCTGACGCTCGCCGTCGCCGCCGCAGGACTGGTCGCCAGCCTGTGGCCGCTGCAACACATCGGCGGCGAATTCATGCCGCGCCTGGACGAAGGCGACCTGCTCTACATGCCCTCGGCATTGCCCGGCTTGAGCGCAGGCAAGGCGGCCGAGCTGCTGCAACAAACCGACCGGCTGATCAAGACTGTGCCGGAAGTCGCGAGCGTCTACGGCAAGGCAGGCCGCGCCGAAACCGCGACCGACCCGGCGCCGCTGGAAATGTTCGAGACCACGATCCAGTTCAAGCCGCGCGCGCAGTGGCGCCCCGGAATGACGCAGGACAAGCTGGTCGAGGAGCTCGACGCCATCGTCCACGTGCCGGGCCTGTCCAACATCTGGGTGCCGCCGATCCGCAACCGCATCGACATGCTCGCCACCGGAATCAAGAGCGCGGTCGGTGTGAAGGTGGCGGGCGCCGACCTCGTTACCATCGACCGCGTCGCGCTCGAAGTGGAACGCGTGCTGAAAGACGTTCCCGGCGTGAGCAGTGCGCTGGCCGAGCGCCTGACCGGCGGGCGCTATGTCGACATCGACATCAACCGCGATGCCGCGGCGCGCTATGGGCTGAACATTGCCGACGTGCAATCGGTCGTCACCACCGCGATCGGCGGCGAGAACATCGGTGAAACCGTGGAAGGTGCGCAGCGCTTCCCGATCAACGTGCGCTACCCGCGCGAGCTGCGCGATTCGCTCGACAAGCTCAAACGCCTGCCCTTCGTCACCGAACGCGGCGCGCGCCTGGTCTTGTCCGATGTCGCCGAGCTGCGCATCAGCGACGGCCCGCCGATGCTGCGCAGCGAGAACGCGCGCCTGTCGGGCTGGGTCTACGTCGACGTTCGCGGGCGCGACCTGAAGTCGGTGGTGCAGGAGATGCAGCGCATCGTCGCGCAGAAGGTGGCGCTGCCGGCGGGTTATTCGATCTCGTGGTCGGGGCAGTTCGAATACCTGGAGCGCGCCACGGCCAAGCTCAAGGTCGTCGTGCCGTTCACGCTGCTCATCATCTTTGTGCTGCTCTACCTCACGTTCCGGCGTTTCGACGAGGCGCTGCTGATCATGGGCACCTTGCCGTTCGCGCTGGTCGGCGGTGTCTGGCTGATCTGGGGGTTGAGCTACAACCTGTCGGTCGCGGCAGCGGTGGGTTTCATCGCGCTCGCGGGCGTGGCCGCCGAATTCGGCGTGATCATGCTGCTCTACCTGAAACACGCCTGGGACGCGCGAATCGCGATGGGCAAGACGAGCAACGCCGACCTGATCGAGGCGATCCGCGAAGGCGCGGTGCAGCGCGTGCGGCCGAAGGCGATGACGGTGGCGGTGATCCTGGCAGGCCTGTTCCCGATCATGTGGGGCGAAGGCACGGGCTCGGAGGTGATGCAGCGCATCGCAGCGCCGATGGTCGGCGGCATGATCAGCGCACCGCTGCTGTCGATGTTGATCGTGCCTGCGGTCTACTTTTTGCTGCGGCGCAGGCGCGCCTAGCGCGGGGGGCCGGGATGCCGGCCACGGGTTGCCACTGTCGCGCGCAAAGGAGTGGGAACGCAAGGGCGCAGCGACCGTCTTTGCAAGTTATCAAAAGCAGGAGGGCAGTTCAGATGCTGCAAGAAGTCAAAGGCGCCGCCAGTGGCGTCAACCCAAGTTCAGCCGTCGATCCACGAAGGCGCGCCCTGATGTTCGGCACCGCGGGTGCGGCATTGGCGCAGCTCGCCGCATGCGGCGGCGGGCACGACAACATGATGGGACAGGGCAGCGCGCCGCCGCTCATCGACGCCGGCGCCGGGTCGGGCTCGCAGCAGCCATTGCCGATCATTGCGGTGGATCAGGGCCTGGACGACGGGTCAGGCGGGCGATCTTTTTCGCTGATTGCGCAACGCGGAAGCACGCAACTGCTGAGTGGCGTCAGCAGCAACACGCTGGGCTACAACGGCGCGGTGCTCGGCCCCGCGTTGCGGCTGCGCACCGGACAGAAGACCACGATCCGGGTGCAGAACAACCTTGGCGAGGTGACGACGACGCATTGGCACGGCCTGGTCGTCCCGGCCGGCGTCGACGGCGGTCCGCATCAAGCGATCGCGCCCGGCGCCACATGGGAAGCGAGTTTCACCGTCGCGAATCCGGCGTCGACCTGTTGGTATCACCCGCATCTGCATGGCGCGACGGGTCGCCAGGTTGCCTCGGGCCTGGCCGGGCTGTTGATCGTCGACGATCCCGCAATCCCGCCTGCCCTGCTGCCCGGCACCTGGGGCGTCGACGATCTCGCGTTGGTGCTGCAGGACAAACGCTTCACAGCCTCGGGCCAGATCGACTATGCGCTGACGGCCAACGAGCAGCTGACCGGATACATGGGAGACCGCCTGTTGGTGAACGGCGCTTTCGGACCGGTGTGGCAAGCACCACAGCAATGGGTCCGCTTGCGTCTGTTGAACGGCTGCAACGCCCGCACGTTGACCTTGCGCCTGGAGATTTCGCTGCCGATGCTTCAAGTGGCGAACGAGGGTGGGCTGCTCGGCGCACCCGTCGCGCGCACATCGATCGCGCTCGCGCCTGGCGAACGGGCCGAGGTGTTGGTCGACTTCAGCGCCGTGGCGAGCGGTCAGGAAGTGCGTCTGTACGCCGGCACGGTCGCGAGCGGCATCGGGTTCGGCATGGGCCTGGGGGCAGGGTTCGCTGCATCAGAGGTCACGGCGATGACGTTCCGGGTTTCGTTGCCGCGGCAAGCCGGCGCGATCGCGCTTGCGCCGGCCAGTCTTCCCGCAGCGCCATCGGTCGCCGCAGGCGCTGGTGCAACCATCCGCTCGTTCGATCTGGACGGCGCCATGATGGGCAGCTCTTTCACGATCAACTCGAGGTCTTTCGACATCAACCGCATCGACCTCGCCGTTCCCGCGAACAAGGTTGAAGTCTGGAGATTCTTCAACGCCACGGGAATGGCGCACCCGATGCATGTGCATGGCGTGCGCATGTCGCTGCTCGCGCGCGACGGCGCCGCGCCGGCGGTTCATGAACGGGGACTGCGCGACACGTTCAGCGTCGATTCGATGCAGAGCGTGGCCGTCGCGGTGCAGACGCCGGCTGTGCCATCGTCAACGCCGCTCATGCTTCACTGCCACATCCTCGAACACGAGGACGCGGGCATGATGGCCCAGTTCATCAGCGTCTAGTTGCGGGTCGAGCCGGGCGCCCTCCGAGCGCGCCGGCTCCATCCTCACCAACTCCACGCATGCCGCAGGCCGCTCCTGCCCTACTCCGGCGTCGTGCGTTGATCGTCTTCGCGCAAGGCCAAGAACTCGCGGCGAAAGCGTCTATCCTCAGTGTGGCAAGGCATGTTGAACCCCATGCGAAAGCGCGAAACGCGGCTCGCTGAAATCAGAACCCATGGCCCAGAACAAGGACGCGCCTGGTATGAAGGAGAACCAGCAAGTCGAGTGGAAGGAATCCTGGCGCGACGATCACCTGCGCTGGGTGTGCGGCTTCGCCAATGCCGAAGGCGGTGTGCTTGTCATCGGGCGCGATGACAAGGGGCGCGTGGTCGGCATCGCCGACGCGGCGAGACTGCTGGAAGAGCTGCCGAACAAGATCCGCGATCTGCTGGGCATCATCGTCGAGGTCAACCTTCGCAGCGAAGGCGATCGGGAATTTCTCGAAGTCGTGACGCCGGCCTACCCCTCACCGATCAGCTACCGCGGCCACTACTACCAACGCAGCGGCAGCACCTTGCAGGAGTTGAAAGGCGCGGCGCTCGACCGATTCCTGCTGCGCCGCCATGGCCGCCATTGGGACGATGTGCCGCTGCCCGGTGTCACGCCGCGCAGCCTTTCCAAAGCCGCAGTGGATGCCTTTCGTGCCCGTGCGCGCGAAAGCCAGCGCGTGGCGGCGGCCGACCTGAAGGAGTCGTCCGCCGGCCTGATGGAAAAGCTGCACCTGTGGGATGGCACATACTTGAAGCGCGCGGCGGTGTTGGCCTTCCACCCGGAACCGGAACGCTTCGTCACTGGCGCATTGGTGAAAATCGGTTTCTTTCGCGGCAACGACGATCTGCGCTATCACGATGAGGTTCGTGGCGCGTTGTTCATGCAGGTCGACCAGACCATGCAAGTGCTGCGGACCAAGTACCTGAAGGCAGCGATCAGTTATCAGGGCATCCAGCGGGTCGAGACCTACCCGGTGCCGGAGGCCGCCCTGCGCGAGGCGGTCCTGAACGCCATCATCCACAAGGACTACGCGACGGGCGTTCCCGTACAGATCAGCGTCTATGACGACAAGCTGATGATCTGGAACCCCGGGCAGTTGCCGCCCTCGTGGACGGTGGAGAAGCTCAAGCAAAAGCACGCCTCGCATCCATTCAACCCCGACCTGGCCAACGTGTTCTTCCGCGCCGGGGAGATCGAAGCCTGGGGGCGCGGTATCGAAAGGATTTGCGCGGCCTGCCGCGCCGCCGGGTTTCCGGAGCCCGCGATCGCCCATGACGCAACCGGTCTGTGGATCACGTTTGCGTACTCGGCGGATTACCGGCGCCGGATCGAAGGGGGTGAGTCTCGCTCCCTTGTCCCCCCAACCACGGAAGTCACCACGGAAGTCACCACGGAAGTCACCACGGATGTGGACCCGGGACTGCGCCTGTCGCAGGTGCTGGTCGGCGAAATGACCCGGCAGCAATTGCAAGCGGCCCTGCGCCTGAAGAACGACGAGCATTTTCGCAAGGCATTTCTCCAGCCTGCGCTGGACGCAGGCTTGATCGAAATGACGGTACCCGACAAACCGCGCAGCCGACTGCAGAAATATCGACTGACGCCGACCGGGCGCAGGCGCCTGAAGCGCGCTGAAGAGACCAGGCGATGAATGCGCAGCCAGAGTCGCGGCCAGAGTCGCTCAAATGGCGGCGTACGACTGGAGGCACACGATGACTTCAAAACCGAGGCCGCAGCGCAAGACCCAGAACCGCGTCATCGCCCTGTTCACCGACCCGGCACGAGCAGACTGCCTCGGCTACCGCACCCTCGGCGAGTGGAACAAGCGCGACAACAACCGCGCCATCGAGACCGCGATCCTGCGCGCAAACCTGACGGCGCGCGGCTACTCCACGGCCCACATCTCCGCGGCGCTGCAAAAGCCGTCCACTTACAGCGAGCAGTTTCTGCTGCTGATGGGCAGGCACTATCCGCCATGGCGCGAGGCCAGGGCGGAGCTGAACGAGCTGCCGCTGGCCGCGCAATCGTGGAAAGCGTAGGGCCATGTCTCATCACCATGCGCCGGATGATCGACACACTTCACAGGCGCGCTGCCCTCCAACCGCAAAGCCGCCAGCCCCAGATCTACTTCAGGCTCATTCTTGATTGGACTCACGAGCGCGGCGGCGGGCTCATGCCTCGCTGGGCATGTCCCATTGCCAGCGCAATCGAAGTGCTGCACACTGATCCGGCAGCGGCATTGCCGGACCGAAGCACCGCAAACGCCGCGCCGCAAATCACCGATCCACCCCGATGCACTTGCCGCTGCCGAATTGCAACCCGATCCACCCAGCCCTGCGCGCGGGGTCGACGCCGCGTTGCGCGCCCTGCAGCGGCTGATGTTCGACGTGAACGAACGCCCGGTGCAATCGCTGCCACGCCGGTCCCGGCCTGACCGCTGCCAAAATCAAACGCAGTTGTCGCGCGGCGGCCGCGGCGTCGCCAAAGTCTGGGTCGGCGCCGAGCCGTTCGCCCCGTTTCATTGAATCCAACCCGCAGGAGAAACCCTATGAAGAACCGTCGCGCATTCATCAAGCAATCGGCCGCGGCCGCTTCGGCGCTCGCCTTTCCGCTCGTCGCCGGCGCGCAGCCGAAGGCGGTCAAGGTGGGCATCCTGCACCCGGTGACGGGCGCCCTCGCGTTCTCGGGCCAACAGTGCCGCGAAGGCGCGCTGATGGCCCTGGACGACATCAACAAGACCGGCATCAAGTCGCTCGGCGGGGCCAGGATCGAGGCCCTGCTCGGCGACGCGCAAAGTGCGCCGCAGGCCGGCGCCGCCGAGATCGAGAAGATGAACGAGGCCGGCTGCTCGGCGGTGGTCGGCGCCTATGCGTCGGCGATCTGCCTCGCCACGACCCAGGCCGCGGCGAGGTACAACCTGCCGCATGTGGTGGATGTGGGTGTGGCCGACCAGATCGTCGAGCGCGGCCTGAAGAACACGTTCCGTTTCGGTCCCGGCTACCGTACCTGCGCGCAGCTCGCAGTGAGCAACCTGCATGTGCTGAACACGCTCGCGGGCAAGCCGGCGAAGACGGTGATGATCATCCACGAAGAAAGCCTGTTCGGCAGCGGCACCGCCGGCCTGCTGGCGCGCGAGTTGCCGGGCTTCGGCTTCAATGTGCTCGAAGTGGTCAAGCACGCGAACCCGACGCGCGACTTCAACAACATCGTGCTCCGCATGAAGGCGCTGAACCCGGACATCGTGATCCCGGCCAACTACTACAACGAATACGCGCTGCTGGTGCGAACGATGCAGCAGCAGAAGGTGGCGCCGAAGGCGATCTACTCGGTGCTGGGCGGCGCCGCGTCGAGCTACAAGTTCCTGAAGGAATTTCCGGACGCTGCCGACGGCATCATCGACTGCAACCACTGGTTCAACCCGAAGGACAAGCGTGCCGCCGAGCTGCGCAAGCGCACCGAGGCAAAGGGCCTGTTCTTCACCTACGAAGTCTTCAACACCTACACCGCGGTGCGGCTGCTGGCCGACGCGATCGAGCGCGCGAAGAGCACGGAACGTGCCGCCATCACCGACGCCCTCGCGAACAGCACCTTCAGCGACCACTTCATGCCCTATGGCGCAACGAAGTTCGAGAACGGCCAGAACCAGGGCGCGCAGCCGCTGATGACGCAGGTGATCAAAGGCGATATCCGCGTCATCGTGCCGCGCGACTACCGCGAAGTCGAGCCCGTGTTTCCGCTGCGCGCTTGATGGTGCTGTCGTTTGTGGCTCGGGCCGGCGCCGGGTGGATCTGCCGCAGCAGTTGCCGGTGGATGAGCGCAACTGGCGCGTCGCCTCGCGCTCGGGCCGGTGCCGGGCAGACCGGCAGCGGCCCGCGAGGCCGCGCAGGGGCAGCTCGCACAACGCCCGAGGGCTGAGAGCCGCCACGGAGTCAACCCTGCACGGGCTCTGAGGTTCAATGCTCGAAATCGGAATTCTCTTCCCGTCGGTGCTGAACGGGCTGACGACCGGCGCGGTGTACGCGTTGGTCGCGCTCGGCCTGACGCTGATCTACGGCGTGCTGCACATCATCAATTTCGCGCACGGCGCGGCGTTGATGGTCGCGCTGTACGCGGTGTACCTGCTGAAGACGCAGTTCGGGATCGACCCCTACCTGGCGCTGGTCATCGTCGTGCCGGGAATGTTCGTCTTCGGCTACGCGCTGCAGCGCGGCATCATCAACCGCGCCGGCCACGGCAAGGACGAGAACATCCTGCTCGTCACGCTGGGCATCGCCATCGTGCTCGAAAACCTGGCGCTGCTGGTGTTCAAGAGCGACACGCGCAGCATCGAGACTGGCTACACGCTGAGCACGGTGGCCATCGGGCCGGCGATCATCGCGCTGCCGAAGCTGCTGGCCTTCGGCGGTGCGCTCGCGGCGTCGGCGCTGCTGCTGTTGATCCTGACGCGCACCGACCTCGGGCGCGCGATCCGCGCGGTGGCGAAGGAAAAACACGGCGCCAAGCTGATGGGCATCGATGTCGAACACGTCTACGCCATGTGCTTCGGCATCGGCCTGGCGTGCGTCGGCGCTGCCGCGTGTTTCCTGCTGCCGGCCTACTACGTGAACCCGCAGGTGGGCGCGGGCTTCGTCGCGGTGGCGTTCACGATCGTCGTGCTCGGCGGCATGGGCAGCTTCGTCGGCGCGCTCGTGGGTGGGCTCTTGATCGGCGTCGTCGAGTCGCTGAGCGGGTTGTTCCTGGGTGAATCGCTGGGGCAGATCGGCATCTTCGCGGTCTTCATCGCGGTCCTGCTGTTTCGGCCGCAGGGGCTGTTCGGGGCGCGGCTGTGACGGACGCGATTCGGATCGCCGGGTTCGCGCTCGTGATCGGTGCGTTGACGCTGGCCATCGATTCCGGCGTGTGGCTCACCTTCATCATGATGGCGTTGTATGCGGCGTTGCTGGCGCTTTCGTGGAACATGCTCGGCGGCTTCGGCGGCCAGTTCTCGTTCGGGCACGCGGCGTTCTTCGGCAGCGGCGCCTACGTGCAGGCGATCGCGCAGTTGAGCGTGGGCTGGAATGCGTGGCTGGCGCTGGCCGCCGCGCTGGCGGTGGCGGCAGGCGTAGGCGCGTTCATCGGTGCGCTGACGTTTCGCTACGGGCTGAAGGGTTCGTACTTCGCACTCGTGACGCTCGCGTTTGCCGAGGTCATGCGCATCCTCGCGGTGTCGGTCGGCTTCACCGGCGGCGGTGTCGGGCTGATGCTGGCGCCGAGCGAATCGTTCGCGAACATGCAGTTCGCCTCGCGCAAGGGCTACATCGGGCTCGTGCTGGCACTGGTGGTCGCGGCGCTGCTGGTGACGGCGTGGCTGCGGCATTCGCGCTTCGGCGCGCAGTTGCAGGCGGTGCGCGACAACGAAGACGCGGCGCGCGCGATCGGCGTCGGCGCCTGGTCGGTGAAGGTCGGTGCGATCACCTTGTCGGCGGCGTTCATGGGGGCCGGCGGCGCGTTCTACGTGCAGGTGTTCCAGTACATCGACCCGGCCCTGGTGTTCGGCCCGGCGAGCTCGGTCGAGGCGCTGGTGGCGGCCATCGTCGGCGGCATGGGCACGCTCTGGGGGCCGGTGCTCGGCGCTGCCGTGCTACACCTGCTGGCAGAACTGACGCGCAACCTTTTCGGGCAGTTGCCAGGGCTGAACATGATCGTCTACGGCTGCGTGCTGGTGCTGATCGTGATGTTCGTGCCGAACGGGCTCTCGGGCGTGGGCCGCAGCGTGCGCGATGGCTGGCGCGCGCGGCGTGGCTGAACGGCGCGGGCGCGATTCACATGTCCACAAGCGATGACCACCCCCAGGCCGACGCGATGCGTCGTCCGCCATTGGGCTTGCAAGCCCAATGGCCTTCGCCAGCCACTCGTGAGCGCGCAGGCGCTCTCTCGGTGCGGGCTCAGCCCCCCGTGGGGGTCAAGGAAACTTGGGGCGGCCCGGCGTTTCCTTGTGACCCCCTGTTGTCGCTGAGCGGCGTGTCGATCGCGTTCGGCGGCCTGCGCGCGGTGCAGGGCGTGAGCCTGGAGCTGCGGCGCGGCACGCTGAGCGCGCTCATCGGGCCCAACGGCGCGGGCAAGACGACGCTGTTCGCGCTGATATCCGGGTTTCTGAAGCCCGACGCCGGCAGCGTGTGCTTCGATGGCCGCGACATCACCGGCCAGGCGCCGCATCTGAACGCGCGCGCCGGCCTGACGCGCACCTTCCAGATCGTGCAGCCGTTCGCGACGCAGACGGTGCGCGAGAACATTGCCGTCGGCGCCCACCTGCGCGAGCCGCGTCGCGACGCGGCATTGGCGGCGGCGGAAAGCATCGCGCAGCGCGTCGGTCTCGCGCCCTTGCTCGACAGGCCGGCTGGCGACCTGACGGTGGCCGGCCGCAAGCGCCTGGAACTGGCGCGCGCGCTGGCGACGAGGCCGAAGCTGCTGCTGCTGGACGAAGTGCTGGCGGGCCTGAACCCGCAGGAGATCGGCGAGATGATTCCGGTCGTGCGCGCCATCGTGCACGGCGACGCGGCGAGCGCCGCACCCGGTGGCGGCGGTGGCGCTGGTGGCGGCGGTGGCGCTGGTGGCGCTGGTGGCGCCGGTGGCGCCGGTGGCGCCGGTGGCGCCGGTGGCGGCAGTGGCGGCGGTGACGGCGGTGACGGCGGTGGTGGCGGTGCCGGCGGTGGCGCCGGTGGCTTCGGTGGCGCAGGTGGCGCCGGTGGCGGCGGTGGCGGTGGTGGTGTGACCGTGCTGATGATCGAACATGTGATGCAGGCGGTGATGAACCTGGCCGAACATGTGTGGGTGCTGGCGCAGGGCGAGCTCATCGCGGCCGGCACGCCGGCTGAAGTGACGACGAACGAACGCGTGATCGAGGCCTATCTCGGCCACGGCGCCGCGGCGCGGCTGCGCGGGGTGCCGCCATGACGCAGTTGCTCGACATCCGCGCGCTGCGCGGCGGCTACGGCCGGGTCGAAGTGCTGCACGGGGTCGACCTGACGGTGGGCCGCGGCGAAATCGTCGCGCTGCTGGGCAGCAACGGCGCGGGCAAATCGACACTCAACAACACGCTGTGCGGCATCATGCGCGCCTGGGGCGGCCAGGTGCGGTTCGAGGGCCAGGACCTGACGCACGCGCATTACCGCGACATCGTCAAGGCCGGCCTGATCCAGGTTCCCGAGGGGCGCAAGGTGTTCCCGAACCTGACGGTGCGCGAGAACCTGGAACTCGGCTCGTACACCCGCGGCCGCGAGCGGCGGGCGCAGAACCTGGAGCGCGCGTTCGCGATCTTCCCGCGCCTGAAGGAGCGTGTGGCGCAGCAGGCCGGGTCGATGAGCGGCGGCGAGCAGCAGATGCTCGCCATCGGCCGCGGGCTGATGGCCGAGCCGCTGCTGCTGATCCTCGACGAGCCGTCGCTCGGCCTGTCGCCGCTGCTGGTGGACGAGGTGTTCACGCTCATCCGGCGCCTGCACGGCGAAGGCCTGGCCGTGCTGCTCGTGGAGCAGAACGTCGCCCAGTCGCTCGAGATTGCGCAGCGCGCCTATGTGCTGGAGAACGGCCATGTGCGTTTTGCCGGCCTGCCGGCCGAACTGCTGGCGAGCGACGAGCTGCGGCGCGCCTATCTGGGGCTGTGAGTCATGGGGCAGACTTTGGTGCAGAACGTGAACCCGAACCCGAATTCGATCGCGCCCTCGACGCTGGCGCAAGAGCTGATCGCGCCCTCGACGCCGACGCAAAAGCTGATCGCGCCCGCGACGCCGGCGCAAGAGTTGATCGCGCCCGCGACGCCGGCGCAAGAGCTGATCGCGCACGCGACGCTCGCGCAAAAGCTGATTGCCCGCGCCTGCGGGCGAAGCCAGGTAGCGCCGGGCGAGATCGTCACCTGCCGCGTCGACCTGGCGATGTTCCACGACTCCAGCGGCCCGCGCCGCTTGCAGCCGATGCTGGCCGAGTTGGGCGCGCCGATCTGGGACAAGGACAAGGTCGTGCTCGTGATCGACCACTACGTGCCCGAGGTCGACGACGAATCGCGCCGCATCGTGCGCATCGCGCGCGACTGGGCTGCCGAGCAGCGCCTGCCGCATGTCTACGACTCGCAGGGCATCTGCCATGTGGTGGTGCCGCAGCACGGGCACTTGCGGCCGGGAATGTTTTGTGTCGGCGGCGATTCGCATTCGCCCACCGGCGGCGCGTTCGGCGCCTACATGTTCGGCATCGGCGCCACCGAGATGCTGGGCGTGGTCGTCAGCGGCGAGATCTGGCTCGAGGTGCCGCAGACGATCTTCATGCAGTGGAGCGGCCGGCTCGTTGACGGCGTGAGCGCGAAGGACATGATGCTGGCGATGCTGGGCCGGCACGGCATGGACGGTGGTGAGTACCAGGCGGTGGAGTTCTGCGGCGAGGGCGTCACGGCGCTGTCGATGCAGGAGCGCATGACGCTCGCCAACATGAGCGCCGAACTCGGCGCGATGGTCGGGCTGGTCGCGCCCGACCAGACCACGCGCGCCTGGCTTGCCGCGCACGGCGCGCCCGAGGTCGAGATCGAGCCCTGGCACAGCGACGCCGGCGCGCCCGGTGCGCGCCACGCATTCGACGCGAGCACGCTCGCGCCGCAGGTGGCGCTGCCGCACAGCCCGGCCAACGTCTGCGGCGTCGATCAACTTCCGGCGACGCGCATCGACATCGCCTACATCGGCGCCTGCACCGGTGCCAAGCTGGACGACCTGCGTGCCGCGGCGCGGGTGCTTGCGGGGCGGCGCATCGCCGCGGGTGTGCAGTTGCTGGTGGCGCCGGCGAGCCTGCGCGACGCGGCCGATGCGCAGCGCGAGGGCATCATGGCGCAGCTCATCGCCGCCGGCGCCACGTTGCTGCCCAGCTCGTGCGGCGCCTGCGCCGGCTACGGCAGCAGCATCGCCGAAGGCAGCAACGTCATTTCGTCGACCGCGCGCAACTTCAAGGGCCGCATGGGCGCGGCGACGGCGATGGTGTACCTCGGTTCGCCCTACACCGTGGCGGCTTCGGCGCTGCGCGGCGCGATCAGCGACGCGCGTGAGATCCTCGCCGAGCCGACCCGGCGCGCCGCGCAAAAGGGGCAGGCATGAGCCCCCGCCCGGCCGTTCCGAAGGGGGCTCGCACCGCAGTGCGAAGCACGGAGGTTACCCAATGAGAGCCTGGAGGCTCCCCGCCGACGTCGACACCGACCAGCTCGCGCCGGGGGCGACGATGAAGCACGGCATCGAGGTCAGCGCGCGCCATTGCCTGGAGGCGCTGCGGCCGGAGTTCGCGCGCGACGTGCGGCGCGGCGACGTGATTGTCGCCGGGGCGCGCTTCGGCATCGGCTCGTCGCGCGAACAGGCGGCAAGCGTGCTCGTGCACCTGGGTCTGGCGGCGGTGATCGCGCCGTCGTACTCGGGCCTGTACTTTCGCAATGCATTCAATGTCGGCCTGCTGCTGCTGAAGTGCCCGCAGGCGGCGCTGATCGACGATGGCGAGGCCATCACCTTCGACGCGCGCGCCGGCGTTGTGAAGCGCGCCGACGGCAGCACCTTGGCCTGCCACCCGATCCCCGGCTTCCTGCTCGACATGGTCGAAGCCGGTGGCCTGCTGCCGCAACTCAAATCACGCCTCGCGAACCGACAGGAGAAACCATGAGCCAACCCGACTATGACCTGTTGCTGAAAGGCGTGCGCGTGGTGCGCCCGCACGCCGACGCGGTGCAAGACGCCGACATCGCGATTGCCGCCGGCAAGGTGGCCGCGGTCGCGCCGGGCATCGACCCGGCGCGTGCGAAAGAGGTGTTCGACGGCCGCGGCCGGCTCGCATTTCCCGGTGTCGTCGACGCCCACATGCACAGCGGCATCTACGCGCCGCTGGAAGAAGACGCGGTGAGCGAAAGCA